>Ga0114939_10000291_pt1 | contig 43500 bp, 44 predicted proteins | sample AshMeaCrysSpring_FD_87196 | JGI IMG/M metagenome (GOLD analysis project Ga0114939, IMG submission 87196) | Groundwater microbial communities from Big Spring, Nevada to study Microbial Dark Matter (Phase II) - Ash Meadows Crystal Spring | ecosystem: Environmental > Aquatic > Deep subsurface >...
AGCATCGCGTGACCGCGGCGGCGGCCCCGAAGTCCAGCCGGGGCCGCACGCGTGACCGAACCGCTCACCCGGTGGCGTTCCGATCCATCCGGTCGGCGCCTTGCGGTCGTGCCCTGGTCACTCCGGACCCGAGAACACGATATAGCGGCCGTTCTTCGAGTAAGCCGGATCGTATTCACCCTTGCCCGGCCGGTCGAACAACATGACCGGATCGCCACCGTAGACCGTCACCGTGTAGAGACCGGTCGCGCTCGGGTCCTCGCAAGGAAACGGACAGCGCGAGAACACGATCGTCTTGCCGTCGTTGGAGAACGACGGATGGCTTACGTAGTAGTCGCCGGAGGTGATCGGATACGGCGTACCAAGCGCCTCGCCCCTGGCATTTACCGGGATCACCATCAGCCGGGCGATGCCTCCGCCTTCGGCACATTCCCTGCTCTCGTAGACGATCAACTTGCCGTCCGGCGAATACGACGGATTGCAGCCGATACCGTCTCGCGTTCCCAGCACCGCTTCGTTGAAAAGCGTCTCGCCGGTGCCGTCCAGAGCGATCGTGCCGATGTACTGCGGCCACCAGTCCACGAATGCGATCCGGCGGCTGTTGTTCGACCAGCTGGCGTCGCTGGCCCAGTCGCGGACAGCCACCGGCAGACCGCCTTCGGCCGGAATGACCCGCACTTGTGGCGGAACGTTCGGATCGAATCCGGAATCGATCCAGTCGCTGAAGTTCCAGTACGCAATGAAGCGGCTATTCGGCGACCAGACCGCGTTGTCGCCCGCCAGGCCGAGCGAGGTCGTCGTGCCGGTCGCGAGGTCGGTCACGCCGAGCAACTGCGGCCAGCCGCCGGTCAGATCGTGCACCAGCTTCTTGCCGTTGTTGGAGAACGAGGCATTGTACGGTTCCCAGTCCATCGGGCCAGTCGCCTGCGTCACCGTCCCTGTGTGTGTGTCGTAGATGTAGAGATGAACTGTCGATTGCGCATCGGCCGCCGTCCAGGCGCAGGCGGCGAGCGTAGCCAGCGTCAGCCACAGATATTTCGTTGCCATGGAGAACTCCTTTTCAGTCTGCGACGGCGATTCCAGCGCCGTCGCTTCGCGGGGGGGCTGGGCACGCCGGGCGTGGCGCGTTACCCGTCCCTCTGAAGCGGGACCCTAGGCCATTCCTTCGCGAGCGCCAGTCGCAATAGGGGAAAGACAAGTGAGGGGAAATCGGAACGCCGCTCCGGGCGCGGGCGTCGCCGGTGCAGTCCACGTTGCCGTGAACCCGCAGGTGCGGGCATTTCCGCCAGCCGCTGACGCGTCGGGCGAGGGGCGGTGCATGCCGGGACTCAGGTGCGGGGCTTTGGCAGGGTGGACGCGGGATGAGGCACGGTGTCCGCGTAGGATTGAGCGGCCGGCCGGCGCTCCGGCTGGGCGGTCAGGCCGGCGGTTCACCCGGGCCAGGGCAGCCGGCAGCAGTTCGGGCTCGACGGGTGGCCCGTTACGCAAACAGGCTTGGCACGGACAGGTGGTTTGAGTTTCCGCCGCACGTGTTGAGAAGATGCTTCATGGCGATGACTGCCCGCGCTGCCATGACATGATCTGCCGGGTCCAAATCAGGGGGACAAGACATGAGCGATGAACGCAACACGCAGGTTCAAGTAGGCCTGGTGCTCACGGCGCTCTGGCTTGGTGCCGGCCTGATTTACACCGCCGCCAAGATGGGGTGGAGCGGGTTCCTGAGGCTGCCGCTTGGAGACCTCGGCGACTTCCTCGACGGAGCGTTTGCGCCGCTGGCGTTTCTCTGGCTGGTCCTCGGCCTCTTCCTGCAGCAGCGCGAACTCGCCGCGAACAACCGCGCAATCCAGCGTCAGTTCGAGATCATGCAGCGTACGGCGGAACACGCGGAGATCCAGACGCGCGCCATCGCGGCCAATGAACTGCACGCGCGTCAGGATACGTTCATCGACATCGCGAAATTGGTGGCGAACCAGCTCGAAGTGGTCGCGGGAATGCTGTTTCTGTCGAGCCAGGGTTCGGTCGGCGACGGCGTCGTTTCGGACGAGGAAATCGATGCGATGTTCACGCGCCTGAGTTCCGGCGAATCATCGGTGTTCAGCCGGCGCATGATCATGATGCGCTACAAAGTGACTGAGCCGCGGGATGCCTGGCAGTTGTTCTACGGAACGCCGATCCGCAAGCAGCATTGCGAGAACTACATCAGGAGCTTCGAGAGGCTGCTGTGCAGTGCCGCCGCATGCGACTCGGAAGGCATGATTGTCGATGCGCTGCAGGGCAGTGCGCAGGGCCGGCTTCATCGGGTGATATGCGAAATGCGGGATCTTTCGTTAGCGGGGCAGTAGCTTCGGAAATCCGCCGACTCGCTCTGACGCCGGCAAGGACTATGGGTGCGGCATGGCACCGGAACATCACGCTGCAGGATCACGTGACAGACCCGCCGCGACACGCAAAATGAAATCGCGACGGCCCGGACGCCGCCGTCGCGCTTGCGGTGAGCGCGATCGACACGCCGAGATCCTGGGCGCGGTAGAAAGTCGCACCGACGTCGTCGAGCGCATTCGCCTCGAGCATCACGTGGTGCAACCACTTGGGCTCCCCGAGCGAGGCCCATGCCAGCGAGTGCTGGCGCGGATTCACACGCAGGAACACCGCATGCAGCGGCATCCCCATGAACTCCGTATCGATATAGTCACTCAGCCGAAAGCCGAGTACGTCACGGTAGAACCGCTCGGTGGTCGCGCAGTCGCACACATCGAGCAGCACGTGGCCCATGCCCAAGGCTCCGGTCTTGAGTCGCGCGCCACGCGCCGAGGTCGCTGACCTCGAAGCCCAGGTAACCGAGCTGCGCGGCCGTACTCATGAACCTCGTCCGCCGCTAACGGATGGCGACTGGATTGACGATGGCCTGCACGGCGCCGGTGATACGCGCCGGGCCGAGCGTAAACAGAAACTCCCAGGCCTGGTCCTTCACCAGCTCTGCGGTATTCATGTTCTCCAGGATATGAATGCCATGCTGCGCAAGCAGGATCTGGTGCACCTCGAACACACCCGCGCCTTTTTCGAAGGGAATGACCTCGACGCTCGGGTTGTCGGCGCCGACCATGGCCACTCCAAGCGAAGCGAGATACCTCGCGCCCTCGAGCCCCAGGCCCGGACCCACGGAGCCGAAGCGGACGTTGTCCTTGCCGAGCAGCGCGAGCCAACCGGTGTGGAACAGCACGACGTCGCCCTTGTCGATCGACGCGATGCCCTGGCGCTTCATGGCGCCCTCGATTTCAGCGCGGTTGAACGGCGTGCCTTCCTTGACGATGTCGGTGCCGAAGTAACCGGCCATGTCGAGCACGACCCCACGCGTTGCGACGGCGGGCACGTTCTCGATGCCGAGCTTCGTCAGGCCGTCGGCCATGGCGAAATCACCGGCCATGTTGCAGTTGAAGTAGAGGTTGTCGATGCCGACATGGCCGAAGCCATCGAGCTGCGAACCGATGCCGTTCCAGCCGGTGACGATGTCGTCGTTGTAGCTGCTCCGGGTCGGCCCGAGGGTGGCTCCGCCGGTCTGGCCCGGCTGGACGATCGTGAGCCTGAACCAGCGCGGTGGAAAGGCCGGCGTGTCCTTGTTCGTCTCGATGCCAAGACGATACGCCTTGCCCTTCGTCACCAGCTTCGCGGCGGCCAGCGTCCTGGCCGGCGTCACGTAGTTGAGGTTGCCGACTTCGTCCTGCGGCCCGAACTGCGAGGCAGTCAGGCAGGGCTGAGGCTCAGCCGCTGCGGCGCTCGCGAGGCACGCCGAGACGACGAATGCTGAGGCGATGCGCCTGCATGAGCGATATGCTGCGGCCGTCATGGTTCTACTCCCTGCTGGAGTCGCGACGCCTCGGGACGCTAGCAGCTGGTCGGCAGCGCGGCAAGCGGCGCATGGGTCTGCGACTCAATCAATGGAGGGCATGCCATGAGTGAAGGCAGCATTACCCTGTTGCCCGGCCAGATCGTATCGGCGCTGTTGCTGGCGGCGCTGCTGGCCTATCCGCTGACTCGTCTGTTGTTGCGGCGTTACGAGCGGGCGGTCGAGCAGGCCATGCGTTCGGCATCACCGCGGGCAGTCGGTGCGGCAGCATCGCCACCTGCCGCAACACCACGCGCGACTTTCATCGGCCCGAGTGAGGCCTTGCTGCGCCAGCTGCAGCTCGCGCCCTGGCAGTCGGCGGCGATCCAGGCGGGCGTCGCGTTGCTGATCGGGATGTACTTCGGCGCGCTGCAATTGCTGGCGGGCGGCATCGACCTGAGCGTGTATCGCGTGATCGTGCTGGGCGCCACGCATGTGTGGCCGGGTGTGCTGGCGGTGTTGCTGATCGCGGGAATTTCATTGCGCCAGCGCGTGATCGTGTTGCTGGCAGGCGCGGCGCTGTACCTGGCGTTCGGCGTGTGGGCGCATACCGGTTCAATCCAGCAGGCGCTGACGGAAGTGCTGGTGCTGTGGACGGTGACCAACCTGCCGCCCAGCCTCTATCTGCTTGCATTCATGACGCGCCGCGTGCGTGCGGTCGGGCCGCTGGTGTTGCTGGTCAGCCTGGTTACGGTGGGCGGCGTGGTAGCGGCCTTCGCGTTGATGATGCAGTTTCCCGATGCGGGAATGGCGGTGGCGGGGGGCTTGCTCGATCTTGGCTTCAACGCGATTGGCGTGCTGCTCGCCTATGCCGTGATCGGCGGCGGATTGGCGCTGGCGCTGGGCCTGTGGCTGCTGCGGCAACTTGCAGATGCCTATGCGCGCTATCGCGTGGGCGATGAGGGCCTGGCGCTGGCGGCGCTGTGGCTCGTGTTCATTCTGATGAACAGCCTCAACCTGCTGTTGGACGGCAGCGGCTATTTCCTGCTCGGCCTGGCAGCGTTCCCCGGCTATCTGATCGCAGTGCGCCTGGCGCGAAAGCTGCTGTTGCCAGCCGCATCCAGTGATGCACCGGCCTTGCTGCTGCTGCGCGTGTTCGCGCGCAAGGGGCCGACGGAGGGGCTGTTTCATGCGATCAGTCGGCATTGGCGGCATGTTGGGCCGATCCGCATGATCGCCGGTTACGACCTGGCCAGCGAGGCCATCGAGCCCGACGAGATGATGGCTTTCCTGCGCGGGCGACTGGCCGACAGTTTTGTCACCGGGCCCGACGTGGTGCAGCGCCGCCTGAGCGCCGTTGCCTCGCAGCGTGATGCGGATGCGCGTTACCGCAGCGAGGAGTTCTTCTGCTTCGACAACACCTGGCGCGACACGCTGCAGCGGCTGGTGGCCAGCAGTGCGGTGATCCTGATGGACCTGCGCGGCTTCGGGCCAGACAACAAGGGCTGTATTTTCGAACTGGAGGCCCTGGCGGCTTTCGACGCATTGTCGCGTACGCTGCTCGTGCATGACGACACGACCAAGATGCCGACGCTGCGCGAGGCATTGGAAAAGATCGCGGTGGACGCGGCAGCACTGAACCTGTTGCCACTGCGAGGTGACGAAGCGTGGGATATCGCGGCGTTGCTGTCGGAACTCTCGGTGCGCGCTGCGCGGCCAAAGGCGGGAGGGCCTTTTGACGCAAAGGCAAGTGGTCCGCGGGACTGACAACTGATTGCGTCGCCTTCGGGTCCGGTGCAAGGCGTGCGGCCGAGTGGCAGTTCCGGCAGCTGTTGCGTCGGCGGGGCTCAAGCAGCACCGCGGCCTTCGTCGCCCGGGGTGGCAAGTTCCTGGCGACGTGCACAATGTGCTCTACGGTGGCTCGCGCATCAGTTCGTCCACCTGCAGCGGACGCTGAGCCGTACGGACCCGGGTGGAGCACTCGATCGGGGTGGTGAAGCGGATGTTCGACTTCCGGAAGGCACGCTGTCGGGGGTTGGCGAGGAACCTGCGCCGCCTGGAGGGGACCCCGTTTCGGGGAGCGGAGAGCGAATCGGACGGGTTACCTGGCCGCCGGACTTGTGTGTCACGGCGCGCAGGCCGTAGATTCGGGATAACCTTCGGGCGCGCCACACGAAAAATCCGGGCCGGACAGGTGGTCTAGGTTTCCGAGCCGCGAGGCGAAGAAAATCGGTTGCAAGAGGGCCTCGCGATGGAGCGCCTGCCCGTACGACGCGCAGGCCAACGTCGAGGCGCCGATCGTTGGTCGCCAGTCGCGAGCAGGGAGTTTGCGCATGGTCAACGGCGACGAAGACTGGATCGTGATGACACCCTGAACGACCCTAAACCTAGGAACCGACATCATGAAGAAGCACGGATATGGATCCCCTGCCATCGTGCGTTCCGTCTTGGCCGGGCTTGCCTGCTTCGCGGCGGGCTTCGCGGGGGCGCAGGCGAGCAGCTGGACTGTGGATCGCGTGCTGGACTTCGCCCCCGGCACGTCGACCGCGCTTGGCGAATTCGCGAGCCAGACCGATATGCAGGAAATCGTTGGCGAGGGCGAATATGTGTTTGCGAAGGCCGATCTTAACGACGACGGCCAGATGGAGCTGATCGTGCAGGCGCAGTCCAGCGGCTTCTGCGGCTCCGGAGGTTGCTTCACGCTCGTTCTGACGCAGCGCGGAGGACAGCCCGTACCGTTGCTGCGTCAGAATCTATTCGGCGTCCTCGCGATCACCCGTGAGAAAGCGAACGGGTATCGTGCGCTCGCTGCTGTCGACGACAATGGAAAGCTTCTGAAGGGTGATCGCCCGGGCACTCCGTTGTACGGCAAGCCTCTCGTCTACGAACTGGCGAGCACCGCGCCATGAACCGACTCAACCCTTGCCGCGGCACGCTGCAACTGGCATTCATGCTGGCCGTTTTGCATACACCGGCCGCGACGGGTGATCCCGTCGCCGGCGGCCCCGCGCCCGAGGTTCTGGGAATCTCGCTCGGCATGACGCCGGAAGAGGTCCGTGCGGCATTCAAGACCACTGGACTGCCGTTCCAACTGACGGAGGTGAAGACCACCATCGAGGACCTTCCCGGTGAACCATTCCTCGGCAGCATCCACGGCAGACGCCAGGGCGGCGATTCCCGCCAGGACCAGGTGCTGGTCAACTTCTCGGCGCCGCCGAATCCGCTGCGCGTCGTGATGGTCACGCGGATCATCGACTATGCCGCCGACAAGGGCCCGCTGAAGCTGGATGTTGCGGCGGCACTCGAGGGCAAGTATGGCTCTTCGCGTCAACGGCGGGACCGTCCCCATGGCATCGACATGTCCTGGATCCTGACGCCCGCCGGGATCCCCGTGCTGGACAAGAACACACGCTGCCCGATGCCGCATTTCAGCCCGGATCCGCAGGGGCACATATTCTTCGCGGGCCTGACCATCGAGGACGGTTGTGGCCTCAGCGTGGGCGCCGTGGTCGACGCCTCCAACTTCAGCCATCCGACGCTCGCCTCGGCCCTGTGGGTCTCGCTCGTCAACTACGACGAGCTTTGGAAGCAGATCGAGAAGACACAGGGATACATCGCGGGGAAGGTGCAGGATGCAGGCAAGGAACGCGGCACGCCGCAACTGTGACCCCGGCGCGGCTGCCGGCTCAAACCGGCAGTCGCGATAGGCCCGCAATCCCGCTGAAGAGCCCGTGCAGTGACGTGAGTAGCGACAGGCGATTTGTGCGCACATCGCCTCCCGGTGCAGACGTCTCTGCCCATCGCGGACTGACTAGGAAGCGGCGTATAGTCGCGGCGAACCCGCAGCTCGCTCCTGCTTTTCGGCCCAAGAAGGAAACAGACATGAGCCACATCCGTTTCGCGACGCTTATCCCCTCCCTCCTGCTGGTCCTTGCCTTGGCCGGTTGCTCGGGCGAGCCGTCCTCCGGCGATATCGAGAAAGTAGTGAAGGCCGATGTGGAGAAGGTCAACCGGCAAGTGCCCGAGTCGATGAAGACGGAAGTGCACGCGGTGAAGAAGATCAGCTGCGTCGAGGCCAAGGAGTCTGCCGGCTACAACTGCGACGTCGAAATCGACGTCACGGCGCCGATGGTCGGCCGCAATAAGAGCGTCGGCCAGATTCGCATGGTGAAGGGCAGCGACGGCTGGGTGGCCACCAGATAGGCCCGATGGCCACGCGGACCTACAGCGTGCATGCAATTCAGCGACATGCCTTCGAAAAGGTGACCCTTACCTAATTGCCGAGCACACCGCGCAAGGCGGGGATGGCCAGCTCCCGTTGACGCCGTCCTGAGCTGGGCTGATGGCAGTCTCGAAGTCCGGTGGGGTCGTTCGCCCGAGCGAAAAGTCGGGTCATGCCGCTTGGCGGGCACCCTTATACTTGCGTCGCACGCGTACTTGCGTCGCACGCGCCGCCGTCCGCGGCGCGGTTCGGCGGGGGGCATCGATGAAAAGAGTATCGATCCTGGCGACACTGCTGCTGCTGGCGGCCTGCGCGGGCACGCCGCCGCTCACCACGCAGGAACGCCTCGATCTCTATCGGGCGCACGCCGGCGAACCGGTGCGTAGCTTCCGCTACAACGGGCATCTCTGGGGCTGGACCTCGCTCGGTGACGGCGGGCTCGGTCTGTGGACCCGCAGCGACCAGGGCTACCTGATCGAGTTCGCAGGCCGCTGCCCCGACCTCGCCTTCGACGTCACGCTGATGATCTCGAGCCGCGGCGGCCAGGTCTTCGCCGGCACCGACAGTATCGTCGTGCGACGCGCCAGCGGCGGCATCGGTGGCGTGCGCTGTCGCATCGACACCATCCGTCCGATCGATGCACGGGCGGTACGCGAGTCGAAGCGGACGCTGCGTGCGGCCGAGCTCGTCGAACGCGACACCGCGGAACCAGATCCTCCTTGAGACAGGCAGCCGGCATTGCTGGACGCCTGGGCACCTTGCGCCCGGCAGCGGTGGATCAGCCCGCCCCGTGAGTGGATTCCTCGACCCGGCAATCCTGTTCTTCGTGTTCGGCATGGTGGCCGGCGCGCTGAAGTCGAACCTGGAGATCCCGCCGCAGATCTCGCGTTTCCTGTCGTTGTACCTGCTGATGGCACTGGGCCTGAAGGGCGGCTTCGCGCTCGCAGAGTCGGGGCTGACGACCGAGGTCAGCGTCAGCCTCGGTGTCGGTATCGCGCTGGCCATCATCGTGCCGGCGCTGGGCTACCTGCTGCTGCGGTGCTTTCTCAACGGCTACGACGCTGCAGCCATCGCTGCCACCTACGGCTCGGTGAGCGCAGTGACCTTCATCACCGCGGTGCAGTACCTGGACCAGCGCGCCCTGCACTACGGCGGGCACATGGCTGCGGCGATGGCGCTGATGGAATCGCCGGCCATCATCATGGCGGTGCTGCTGGCCAACTGGGTGCGCCAGCGGGATCGCGCCCCCGGCCAGAGTGCCCCGGTGGGCAAGGTGCTGCATGAATCGCTGACCGACGGTGCACAGCTGCTGCTGCTCGGCGCGATGCTGGTCGGGCTGCTGAGCGGCGAAGCCGGCGAGGCAGCGATGCAGCCTTTTGTCGGCGACCTGTTCAAGGGGATGCTGGCCTTCTTCCTGCTCGACATGGGCTTGCTGGCGGCGCGCAACATGGGGCAGCTGAAGGGCAAGTCGCCGTGGCTGCTGGTCTATGCCATCGCCGCACCGCTGGGTCATGCCACGCTGGCTCTGCTGCTGTGTGCCGCGCTGGGCGTGAGTGCGGGCAATGCCGCGCTGCTGATGGTGCTGGCCGCGAGCGCGTCCTACATCGCCGTGCCGGCAGTGATCCGCCAGGCGATTCCGGAGGCCAACCCGTCGCTGTACTTCGGCATGTCGCTGGGGCTGACCTTCCCCTTCAACATCCTGTTCGGCATCCCGCTGTATGTCCATGCAGCGCATCGGATCCTGGGCTAGACCCTGTTCAGGCTGCCGAGGCGAGGCAGGTCTCGCAGGCGCTGCGCAGTTGCGCTTGAGCGCACTCCCGATGAGGATCAGTCGACTCGTCGGTAACGCAGCGTCCGCCCGCCCTCGAGCCGGCTGTCGAGTGTAAGCCACTCGCCGCTGTCCGCCGCGTAGCCGAGCGTGATGTCGATGTCGCGTCCACTGAGGGCGAAGCGCTCCACACGGACCTCGCGCCCGCCGAGCGTCAGGATCGCGGCGCCGAGGGTTCGCACTTCCACCGCAACGTACTCGCCCGTCTGCGAATTGAGCAACCGGTCCCGGCCAGCCAGCTGGCTGCGATCCCAGTACGCGAAGGTGCCCACGCAGTCGCCGAGCGGACGCTCCTGCCCGACGCCGCCGAGCACGAAACCGGCCTGGCCGGCGCGCCCGCTCACGCGGTAGGGCGTGCCGTTCGAGTTGGTCGTCGACTCGATGGCCTGCAGGCAGCGGCCGCGCCACAGCTCCTCGTTACGGTGGTCGTACTCGAACGCCGTGATGCGCAGCACCTTGACCTCGAACTCGGCCTGGGTCTTCACGCGCACCCCGTCCCGGGTCGGCTGCAGGTCGAAGTGCTGGAAGCCGATCGGACGCTCGTCGAGGTACACGTCGAAGCTCAAGCGCCGCGACGCCTCCGGGCTCGCGTCGGCGGTGGTGAACAACAGGCCACCGAGCAGGCTGGCAGCGATCAGCAGTCGTGCGGACATGGTGAGATCTCCTCGATTCAGGCCGCGCGCGGCGGGCCGGGAAAGAACGCGTTGGTGCGTCGGACGTAGTCGCGATAGGCGGGCCTGCGCTCGCCGATGTCCTTCTCCAGCAGCGCGACGCCCGACACCTTGAGCAGCAGCATCGACATCAGGGCGGGACCGACCACGCTCCAGGCGCCGCCCGCCGACAGCGCGATCAGGAAGAAGCCCCACCACACGCAGAAGTCGCCGAAGTAGTTCGGGTGCCGCGTGTACCGCCAGAACCCGGTGTCGAGCACTCGTCCACGGTTGCCGGGATCGGCCTTGAAGCGCGCCAGCTGCCAGTCGCCGCTTGTTTCGAAAACGAATCCGATGCACCACAGCGCCACGCCCGCAAGGTCGAGCCAGCCGAGCGGCGCGTCGGAGTGGATGGCGGCGAGGAGCGGCAGCGAGATCACCCACGCGAGCACCGCCTGCAGGCCGAACACCAGGTACAGGCTCTTGAACGCGAAGTTCGGCTCGTTGCGCGCGCGGATCTCGCGGTAGCGGAAGTCCTCGCCGTGACCGCGATTGCGCCAGGTGATGTATGCCGCGAGGCGGATCGCCCAGGCGCAGACGAGCACCAGCACCAGGACCGCGCGGGGACCGATGTTCTCGTCGCCTGCCACGACGTAGGTCGCGGCTGCCAGCACGAACATCAGCGACCACAGGCTGTCCACGATGCTCACGTTGCGCAGTGGCACGCTCAACGCCCAGCCGGCCAGCGCAAACACGGCCAGGGACGCGAGGCCCGCGAACCACAGTCCTGCATCAAACATGGCTGGGCTCTCCGAGGTCCGCCCGCCGCGCCGGCGCGCGAGGTGTGTCGAACCCGTTCAGCCTGGCGGCGAGGCGCAGCAGCAGCGGCATCATCGCGGCCCAGCCCAGCCCCTGGACCAACAGCGCGAGCGCGGGCTCGCTCATCTCGACGCCGCCGAGCCTGTTGCCGGCGAGGTAGGCGAGCGGACCGCCGACTGCGCCGAACGCGACCGCGAGCCACGGACGACCTTTCAGCCAGCCCATCGAGAGGTTGAGTGTCGTGGCGAACAGCGCCCACATGGCGAGGATCCAGAGCGGAGCAACCCCCGGCGCGAACATCCCGGCGGGGTAGCTCATCAGGCCGAGCGAGATGATCAGGCTGTCCCAGACGAGACCAATCGCCGTCACGATTGCGACCAGCCGCGCCTCGGGGCCGGGACGCGGGGCCAGCGCGAGGTGCAGTGCCACGACCGCGGCGACCGCCAGCGTCCCCGCAGCCACCTTGTCGTGTGCGCCGCCAAGTACGCATGCGAACCACGCGAGCTGGAAAGCCGCAAAGTTGATCAGGTTTCTCGAAGCAGGATTCATGCCGGGGTCTCCTGGGCTGGTCCGTGGTTTTGTTGGCGCGCAGGTTGCCCGGCCGGCCGTGAAGGCGGCGTGAAGCTGCGGTGGACGAAGCGTGAAGCCCGTCGCGGCTGGGGAACCTGGCTGCGGCCGCGTTAGACTCGCGCGGCGCCCGGAGGCCGCCATGACCGACGACCCGCGACAATCCACCGTGCTGCTCATCGAGGATCACCGCGACATCGCCGGCGCGATCGTCGATTTCCTCGAGCTTCGTGGCTTCGCCGTCGACTATGCGGCGGACGGCGTCACCGGCCTGCACCTCGCGGTGACGAATCCCTACGACGTGATCGTGCTCGACGTGATGCTGCCCGGCCTCGACGGCCTGTCGGTGTGCCGCAAGCTGCGCGAGGAAGCGCGCAACGACACGCCGCTGCTGATGCTCACGGCCCGCGACACCCTCGACGACAAGATCACCGGCCTCGGCGCCGGGGCCGACGACTACCTCGTCAAGCCGTTCGAGGTCCGCGAGCTCGAGGCGCGCATCCGCACGCTACTGCGCCGCCACCGCGGGGCTGTCGCGCGCGAGACCTATACCGTGGACGACCTGACGCTCGACACCGCCACGCTGAAGGTCACGCGTGACGGCCAGTTGCTGACGCTCACGCCGATCGGCCTGAAGCTGCTCACCGCTCTGATGCGCGCCTCGCCGCGCGTCGTGACGCGCCAGCAGCTCGAGCGCGAGGTCTGGGGCGACCTGCTTCCGGACAGCGACACGCTGCGCAGCCATCTCTACACGCTGCGCAAGGCGATCGACAAGCCGTTCGCGCGCCCGCTGCTGCACACGCTTGCAGGGGCCGGATACCGGCTGGCGGCCGACGATGGCCGCTAGCGGACTGCGCGCCCGGCTCGGTCGCACATTCCTGCTGCAGGCCGCGTTCATTGGCGCGGCGGCCGTCGTCGGCGTGTTCCTCGCCAGCCTGCTGCTCGAGGGCCTGCTGATCCGCGAGGCCTTGCGCGAGGAGGCCACCCACTTCTGGTCGCAGCGCGATCGCGATCCCCAGCACCCGCTGCCCGGGACGCTGAATCTCACGGGTTACCTCGACACGGTGCCGCCCGCGCTGTCGAGCCTGTCGACCGGATACCACGAGCGGGTGATCGACGGCGTCGAGACCGTCGTCTACGTCGCGGACCACGGCGGACAGCGCCTTTACCTGGTCTTCGACCGCAGCGGCGTCGGACGCCTGGCGACGGTGTTCGGCCTCCTGCCGCTCGCGATGGTGCTCCTGGTGCTGTACCTGACGACCTGGCTCGCGTTCCGTGCCTCGCGGCGCGCGTTCTCACCGGTCATCGCACTGGCGCGACAGGTGCGCGGGCTCGATCCCGCGGCGCCGGATCCCGCGCTCCTCGATCCCGCCCGCCTGCCGCGCGACGCCGACGACGAGGTACGCGAGCTGGCGGACGCACTCGCGCGCTACGCCCAGCGCCTGAACGAGTTCGTGGAGCGGGAGCGCAACTTCACGCGCGACGCCAGCCACGAGCTGCGCAGCCCGCTCACGGTGATCCAGATGGCTGCCGGCATGCTCGAGGCCGACGGCGGACTCAGCGACGCCAGCCGGCGCTCCGTCGCGCGTATCGAGCGGGCGGCGCGGGACATGGAGGAGCTGACCAGCGCGTTTCTGCTGCTCGCGCGCGAGTCGCAGACCGGCCTGCCACTCGAGGCCACCTGCGTCAACGACGTGCTGGCCGACGAGCTCGAGCGCGCGCGGCTGCTTGCGGCCGGAAAGCCGATCGAATCGCGCCTCAGCGCCACGCACCGCCTGCACGTCGACGCACCGGAGAAGGTGCTCGCCGTGCTGCTCGGCAACCTGCTGCGCAACGCGTTTTCCTACACCGACGCGGGCGAGGTGATGGTGGACGTCGGGGCCGCGTCGGTCGTGATCCGCGACACCGGCGTGGGCATCGCGCCCGGGCAGGTTGATGCGATGTACCAGCCGTTCGTGCGCGGTGACGCGGGCCGGCGCGGCGGGCACGGCGTCGGGCTCACGATCGTGCGCCGGCTGTCGGACCGATTCGGCTGGCCCGTGGCGATCGACAGCAGCCCCGGCGTCGGCACCCGCGTCGAGATCCGCTTTCCGCGGGCACGCAGCGAGCCGCTCGTCACCTGATGAGCGCGGCGCGAGGGGCTGCGCCGTTCCTCGCGCTCTGTTGACGCTCCTTTCACGCGCTGTTCACTCCGTCGACGGCAACGTGCCGCCGTCAATTTGCCAACACTGCTGGAGGAATGAAGGCATGACACGCAGGATCGAAACCGCACTGCTCGCCTACCCGTCCGTGGACCACGACGGCGTCCGGCTGGCCGACGGCGGCTCGCTGCCTTCCGGCAACTTCGCGGCGACGGCTTCGGCGTACAGCTGCTCGCCGGTGCGCGTTTTGAGATCGGCGAGCGGTGGTTCCTGGACGCCGGGATTCGCTACCCGAGCGCGGGCGAGGTGACGATGGACGGCGAGGGAGCGACGACCGGTCGCGTGCGCGCCGACTACGAGCCGTCGTCGGCGACGCTCGGCATCGGCTGGCGGTTCTGAGGTCGCCGACGACGATTCAGGCACAGCGATCGAGATCCACGGCTGCGCCCGCTGCCATGGACGGCTGCGGGTGATGGCGGGCATCGAAGACATCGCCGTCATTTTCGAAATTGCCATGCGCCGTCCTTGGGGTAAGCTTGCGCGTCCGAAAACGAGTCGCTACCGACATGAAACGAGCAATCGCAGCAATTTCGATGGCCGTCGCCCTGACGGTCGGGCCGGTCCCCACGCAGGCGGCCGACACTCCGGCCTCAGTCCCCGGATTCAAGTACGTCCGGACCGTGGGCTCAATTTCCGAGTACACGCTCGAGGCCAACGGTCTTACCGTTCTGCTGATGCCGGACCGGTCGGCGCCGGTGGTGACATTCATGGTCACTTACATGGTGGGGTCCCGGAACGAGGTGACGGGCACCACCGGAGCCACCCACCTGCTCGAGCACCTGATGTTCAAGGGGAGCGACGCCTTCAACGACGGTAAGGGCAACAGCGTCAAGCAGTACCTCGAGACCGTGGGCGGCAACTACAACGCGACCACCTGGCTCGACCGCACCAACTACTACGCGGTCGTCGGCAAGGAGTTCCTCGAAGGCTACGTCGCGATCGAAGCCGACCGCATGCGTAACCTGTGGTTGCGCGAGGAGGACCGGCAGCGTGAGATGACGGTCGTGCGCAACGAGTTCGAGCAGGGCGAGAACGATCCGCACCAGGCGCTGGACGTCGAGATCAACGCCGCGGCGATCACCGCGCACCCGTACCACCACTCCACCATCGGCTGGCGCAGTGACATCGAGAACGTGCCGATCGAGAAGCTGCGCGCCTTCTACGACACCTTCTATTGGCCGAACAATGCCACGGTGTCGGTGATCGGGGACTTCGAGCCGGCGGCGGTCCTGAATCTGATCAAGAAGTACTACGGGCCATTCCCGCGGTCGCCGCAGCCGATCCAGACGATCTACACGGCCGAACCGGAGCAGCAGGGTGAACGGCGCGTTACGCTACGGCGCGCAGGCGAACTCGGCATCGTCGGGATCGCTTACAAGAGCGTTGCCGGCAGCGACGCGGACTTCCCGGCCCTGAACATGCTCGGCACGATCCTCGGCAGCGGCAAGACGAGCCGCTTCTACAAAGCGCTGACCGACACAAACCTCACGCTCAGCGCCACGGCGAACGCCGGGTTCTTCCACGACCCGCAACTTTTCCAGATCTATGCGTTCCTCGCACCGGGCGTGGAACACTCGCAGGTGGAGAAGGTGGTGCTCGAGGAGATCGAGCGCATCAAGAAGGACGGGGTGACCGACGCCGAGGTCGCGACCGCGCTCGGCAAGTACAAGGCCGCAACGGCCTACGGCAGGGATGGCACGTTCTCCATTGCCGGCAATCTGAACGAGTCGATCGCCGCCGGTGACTGGACTCTGTACTACACCGTGGACGATGCCACGGCGAAAGTGACGGCCGCCGACATCAAGCGGGTCGCGAACAAGTACCTGGACGTGAAAAAGAGCACGACCGGCTGGTTCATACCTGTGCCGCCCGAAGCAGCGGGTGCAGCGAAATGAACGAACGGCCCACCATGCGAGTTGCCCAAATGAGATTCCTTCCTGCTTTCATTGCCTGCGCCGCGGTCCTGCTGGCCTCCCCTGGCGTTCACGCTTCCGTAGCGAAGGACGCGGCCCGTACCGACGTCGGCGGCATCGACGTGGTTGCGCTGCGCACCAGTGTGCAGGACGTCGTAAACGTCGTGGGCTCGCTTCCCGCTGGAGACGACCGCAGCCCGACCGGCGACGTCATGCTGGCCACACTGACCGGCGCGATGCTCGACAAGGGAACCACGGCACAGGACAAGTTCGCCATTGCCCAGAAACTGGGCAGCGTCGGGGCAACGCTGTCCTTCTCGGTGGATACCAACACGCTGGAGATCCGCGGCCGCTGTCTGCGGAAAGACCTGCCGATGCTGGTAAGCCTGTTGGCCGAGCAGCTGCGTACTCCCGCGTTCTCGGAACAGGAGTTCGAGAAGCTCAAGGTGCAGCTGCAGGGCGCCGTGCGGCAGCAGCAGCAGGACACGGACTTCCGGGCCGGCGACGAGTTCTCGCGCGCCATCTATCCGGTCGGGCATCCCAATCGCCAGCCCACAGCCGAGCAGATGCTCGCCGACATGGGCAAGACGACGATCGCCGACGTCAGGCAGTTCCATGAGAAGTACTACGGGCCGACCGGCATGCGGCTCGTCATCGTTGGAGACGTGGACCCAGTCGCGGCCCAGGCGGAAGTGCGCAAGGCATTCTCGGGATGGACCGGTGGTTCGCTGCCGCCCGCCGCGACGTCGGCGGATGCAGCTGCCGAGGCGCGGACCGAGACGGTGTTCATGGCCGACAAGACCAGCGTCAGCGTCGTGCTCGGGCAGGCCACGCGGCTCAGGTTCTCGGATCCGGATTCGCTGGCGCTGCGCCTCGGCACGCGAATCTTCGGCTCCGGGTTCGCCGGGCGCCTGATGGCGAACGTGCGCGACAAGGAAGGGCTCACCTACGGCATCGGCGCCTACCAGTCCGGCGACACATTCACCGACGGCGACTGGCGCATCCGGGCGGCCTTCGCACCGGAATTGCTCGACAAGGGGTTGGCCTCGACACGACGGCAGCTCGACGCCTGGCACGCCGAAGGCATCACGGACGCAGAGCTGGCGCGCGCCAAGAGCGAGCTTTCCGGCACCTACCAGGTCGGCCTCGCCACGAGTGCCGGCATGGCCGGGACGATCCTGGCGATGCTGAACCGCGGCATGCCGCTCGAGTTCGTAGATGAATACCCGGCGCGCGTTAAGGCGATCACGCGGGACGAGGTCAACGGCGCGATCACGAAACACCTGGATCCGGCGACGATGACGCTGGTGAAGGCTGGAACGGTCGGGACGGCTGGAGCACCGGCCGCCAAGTAGCCGCACGGCCTGGCGCGCGGAGTCCGATGCCGCGCCCGAACAGCCGATGCGCAAGTACGATGACCCGGCGCTTCATTGTCCGCCGACCCGCGCCAGCGTCCCCGACGGATTCAAGGCACACCGCTTGATGCTCAGATCGACGCTCCTGGTGCTGGCCACGGCCCTGGTCCTGGTCGCGACGCGCACGGCCGTGGCGCAAACCGAGATTCCGAAGGAATTCTCGCCGGTCACGGCGGAGTTCGACCACGAACGGCGCGAGGTGAAGATCCCGATGCGCGATGGCGTCAAGCTGCGCGCCGTGGTCGTCATCCCGAAGGGCGCGACCGAGGCCCCGATCATCCTCACGCGCACGCCCTACGGGGCGAAGAAGCCCACGACGCAGTCGAGCAGTCCGCACGTCGCGATGGTGCTGCCGCTGGCCGATGAGCCGCTGCTCGAGGCCGGCTTCATCCGCGTCTACCAGGACGTGCGTGGCCGGTTCGACAGCGAGGGCGACTACGTGATGACGCTGCCGCCGCGCGGCGAGCTCAATCGCCGCAAGGTCGATCACGCGACCGACACCTGGGACACCATCGAGTGGCTGCTGAAGAACGTCGACGGTAACAACGGCCGCGTCGGACTCGCCGGCGTCTCCTACGGCGGCTGGCTCACGCTGATGGGCCTCCTCGATCCGCATCCGGCGCTCAAGGCGGCAGTGCCGATGTACCCGATGGTCGACGGCTGGATCGGCGACGATTTCTATCACAACGGCGCATTCCGCCAGACCATGCTCGAGTGGATCTACGCGATGGGGTCGCACAAGAGCAGCAATCACAGTGTGCCGTACGGCTACCGCGACCTGTACGAGGCCTTCCTGTCGGCCGGATCCGCCGACGCGGTCGCCCGTCGCTACAAGGCCGATCAGCTGCCGACCTGGCGGAAGGTCGTCGACAATCCGGCCTACAACGCGTTCTGGCGTGGCCAGGCGGTGCAGGACATCCTCGCCACGCGGCCGTTGCGGGTGCCGACGCTGGTCGTGCACGGGCTCTTCGACCAGGAAGACAACTTCGGCGGGATCGCGGCCTACCGGTCGCTCGAGGCGAAGGATGCTGACAACACGCTCGTGCACCTGGCGGTCGGCCCCTGGAACCACGGGCAGTCGCAGCGCGAGGGCTCGGAGCTGGGCGCGCTCAGGTGGAACGCCGACACCAGCCTGTGGTTTCGGGAGAACGTCCTGCTGCCGTTCTGGAACCTGCACCTGAAGGGCGAGGTGCCCGCGAGCCCGATCCCGCCGGTCCTCGCCTTCGACACGGGCCTCAAGACGTGGCGGACTTTCCAGAGCTGGCCGGCAGACGGTGCAGTATCGGCCACCCGATTGCACCTGCAGCCCGACGGTGGTCTGCGCTTTGCGGAACCTGACGCGACTGCCCGGCCCTATGCGGAGTACGTGTCTGATCCGGCGAAGCCGGTGCCCTACCGCGTGCGACCGGTGCTGCCGATGTCCCACGACGACTCGACCTGGGGCCGCTGGCTGGTGGACGATCAGCGCCCGTTCGCCGACCGGACGGACGTGCTGGTGTTCGTCACCGAGCCGTTGACGGAACCCCTCAGTATCAGCGGAGAAGTGTCGGCCACGCTGTTCGCGTCGACCACCGGGAGCGACGCAGACTGGGTGGTGAAGCTGATCGACGTTTTCCCGCCGGAAGTGCGCTCGAACCCCGAGCTGGGTGGCTACCAGCTCATGGTCTCGGCTGACATCATGCGTGGCAGGTATCGCGAAAACCTGGAGCACCCGAATCCCAGCGAACCCGGAGCGGTCGTGCCTTACCGCGTACGCATGCCCGAGGCAAGCCACACGTTCCTGCCCGGACACCGGATCATGGTCCAGGTGCAGTCGAGCTGGTTCCCGCTGTATGACCGCAACCCGCAGACTTTCGTCGAGAACATCGCCAAGGCCGGGCCCCGGGACTACCAGAGCGCCACGCATCGCATCTGGTTCGCGCCCGGGCAGGCGAGCTTCATAGAGTTACCTGTGGCAGGAGCCCGTGATTCGAGGCAGTAGCTGACTGCGGCTGCGAGCGGTTGTCGCGAACGGGATCGGCGTTCTGGTCGGGCTTCCGCTCGAGCGCGGTGAGGCGCTGGCGCAGGCCGGCGAGCTTGCGGAACACGACGGTATTCCGCACGTAGTCCTTCCACGGCTGGGCCGGCAGCCCGGCGTACATGCCCGGCCGGTCGATGTCGGCCGTCACGCCCGCACGGTGCACCAGGACGACGTCGTCGCAGATCCCGACGTGGTCGACCACACCCGACTGGCCGCTTGCCACTACACGGTTGCCGATGACGGAGGAGCCCGCGACGCAGAACATCGACGTCAACAGGCAGTCCTCGCCGATCTGCACGTTGTGCGCGACGTGGCAGAGGTTGTCGAGCTTCGTGCCGGCGCCGATGCGCGTCGTGCGATAGGCGGCCCGGTCGATGCAGCAGTTGGCCCCGACGCGTACACGATCGGCGAGAACAACGTTGCCCGTCTGCGGGATCGCGTGGCTCCATCCCTGCTTGTCCTGGGCGTAGCCGTAACCCTCTGATCCGATGACCGACCCCGCGCCGATCACCACTTCGTCGCCCAGCATGCAGCCGTAGCCGATCACGGCGTTCGGATGCACGATCGTGTCGCGGCCGAGCCGTGCTCCGTGCTCGACGATCACACCCGCCATGATTCGCGTTCGCTCGCCCACGCGCACATCGCGCCCGATCACCGCCCGTGGCTCGATCACCGCCGTCGCGTGGATCTCGGCGGTCTCGTGCACGATTGCCGACGGATGGATGCGCCCCCAGCCCGCGGCGTCGTACTCTCGGCCACCGTACCGCTGCTTTATGAACGCCTGTGCCAGCTCCACGTTCGGCGCGACAAGCAGGCAAATCCCTTCGCAGTCGGTGAACTGCCCCTTGAGTCGCGCGGACGTCACCGCCACGGAGGGCCGTCGTTGCGCCACGAGCGCGACGAACTCCGACCGGTCGACGAACACCAGGTCGCCGGGCGCGCAGTCCTCGACCGCCGCGACCCGAAGCACGGGATGGTCTGGACCGAGGCGCTCGACGAGCAGGCCCTGCGGGGCGAAGGATGCAAGGATCTCGCTGGCGGTGGTCTGCATTTTCGAGGCGGTCTCCAGGCGGGGAGGGGAGCGCGACGGGCAGCGTGACGCGCGCGGACGTCGCGGCCGGTGTCAGGCGACTGCGACCGGCGTGACGCGCGCGGTGACCCGGCCGGCGAAGTCGAGCCACGCGTGGTCCGCGTAGTCGTAGAGCTTGCAGCGGCGCACGCAGTCGAAATAGCTGCGCCGGTCGATGCGGTAGTGCGGCAGGTCGGGAAATCGCTCGCGCAGGAACTGCTCCGCAGCGCGCAGCCGGAACATCGAGATGCGCGGGTTCAGGTGGTGGGCGTGGTGCTCCATGATGTCGTGCATCAGGCGCTCGATTCCGAACGGAAACCGCACCCCGGCCGTGGAGGTCAGGTACGCCCGGCACCGCTGCCATTCGTGCCGGTTCTGGAACCACGCGATCTGCGGATGCGTGTGATGCACGTACACGACGAAACCGATGACGCCGTTCCAGAGCAGGAACGGCACCACTACGGCGAGCGCGACCAGCAACCCGACCGACTGACCGGTGTAGTGCGCTACGCCCGACACCACCGCGATCCAGAGCAGCGCGCCTGCGGTCACCAGCACGCTGTCCATCTTGAACTCGCGCCGGCTCGAGCCGATCTCCTTGCGGCTCGCGAAGTAGAGCTTCTTCCACCACATCTCGACCAGGTAGTACGCGCCCCACACCCATAGCCGGATCGGTACAGGCGCTCCAGGCGCTGGCGCAGCGGTGGCAGCGCGTCGAACTCCGCCTTCGAGTACGGCGTCCAGACCTGGTCGCGCCCCTTCAGGTTGTTGTACCCGTGGTGAGAGACGTTGTGGCCGTAGTCCCAGAGGCTGAATGCGGTCATCGACGGGAGGAACGCGATCCGGCCACAGAGGGCGTTGAGTTTCGCGTTGCCGAAAAAGGCGCCGTGGCAGGCATCGTGGCCGATGAGAAACAGCCGGACGATGGCCGTGGTGACGATGAGCAATCCGAGCAGCTTGAGCGCCAGGCTCAGCGCCAGCAGCGTCAGTGCTGATCCGCCGGCGAACAGCGCGAGGTCAAATGCCAGTGTAGCGGCGGGGCGCAGCAGCCTCGACGACTTCTCGTACTTACTCAGGATCGCTTTGCGGTTCCAGGTCGCAGAATTCACGGGTGGCCCAACCTCGTCGATCCATCTTCGGGTTGCACTGGGCATCGCAGGCACAGGTGCCGCGCTTGAATGCCGTCAGCGGGATGATTGCGCCCGGGGAGAACTGCGCGAACCTATGTTAAGCGAGCTTGGCCCCTGCGTCTGAACTGTTTTCCGGATCTGCGGAGGAACCGCCCCCGCAATGCCTACCTCAGCGGGCCGCCCGGCGCAGCGCCTGCGCGCGCGGGCTCAGCTGCCCGCTGCAGCGACGAAGCAACTTATGGCAGCCACCATGCTCAGTCGCCAGCGCAAACCCAACCATGCCCGAAGCCCGTGCGTCGGATAGACCCGCCTATCGACGGCATAACACAGCAACAGCATCAGCCCGTTGATCAACAGGCCGGCGCGGGTCGACAGCATCAGCGCTGCCGCAGCGACCAGCGACGGCACCACGCCCCACAGAAACAGCCAAGGCGTGCCGTCACGAGAGCCAATTCCCCAGTGGATGCCGCCGAGAAAGGACACGATCACTGCGGCGTAGGCCGCTAGTGCGGCGGCTGTGAACGGACGCCATTCGGGCGGAGCCAGCCAGGTCAGCGCGGCAAATGACACGAAGGGGATCAATCCGGCGTAGCCGAGCCACAGCGCGATCGGCGGGGCAGGTGACGACTGCTGGGAATGGGTGTCGGTCATGACCCGCGATTCTCAAAGCAGCGTCCACTCTCGGCTCGGCGGCAGCCGACCAGCGACTGCGGCCCGCGTGCCATGGCTGGCCAAGGTGGCCGGACCAACCAAGTCAGCCGGCAGGCCGTTTCCCCGGCAGCCGATGGCGGCGTCATCCGGAAGCGCGCGACATGCCACGATCGCCGCCAATCACCCACCCGGCAGCGCCAATGGAGCACAAGCCGGGCCAAGGCGCGGGGAGCCTGAATTGGATATCCTTCGCAGCCATGCTGATCCGTCTCATCTACGTCAGCAAAGCGGTTGGCCCGCAGACCCGTGCGCTGACCGAATCGATCCTGCGCGCGGCCCGTGCCTGGAACTCGCAGAACGACGTCACCGGCGTGCTCTGCCAGGGGCAAGGTGTGTTCCTCCAGGTGCTGGAAGGAGAGAGCGCCAGGGTGACGCAACTGTATGCGCGCATTCATGCGGACCCGCGCCACAAAGACCTGGAGTTGATCCATTGCGAGAGCATAGCCGAGCGACGCTACGGTGACTGGTCCATGGCGCAAGTCAATCTCTCCGACGTCGACCCGGAGACGAAGATCGTCTGGCCGGACCTGGATCCATACTCGCCAAGCGGCCGGTGGGTCATGGCACGCATCGACGAACTGATCGCTCAGGGCAAAGGCGTCGAAGCACCGCTGCCCTGAGTTTCGACGGTTGCACCGAGCGTGTCCCTCGGCTTGAAACACCGCGTCCGGACGAGCGCGCCGCGCCGTTTCGCCATGCTTGGGCGGAGGAAGCTCGACTAGAAAAGCTCGCCCTGGCCCTCGGGTCTGGCACGGGTGCGGCGCGCTCTGGTCCCCTTCGGCGGCAAGCCGCTCTTTCGCGATCCATGCTTGTGCTGGATCGCGTCGGCCTCGGCCTGCGCCTCACGAGTCCGGCGCAGGCCGTAAAGCCTGTCTTTCGCCGCGGCCACCGCGATGCGCTCGTCCACGATCGGGGGCGGATAGGACGCGGTGCCGATCTCCGGCACCCATTGCCGGATGTACAGACCCTGCGGATCCTGGTCGCGCGCCTGCTTGGTCGGCGAGTAGATTCGCAGCGTGTTGATGCCGGTGGTGCCCGACTGCATCTGCATCTGGCTCCAGTGGATGCCAGACTCAAAATCGAGGAACTGGCGCGCCAGGAACAGCCCCGGCTCGCGCCAGTGCATCCACAGGTGGTGGGCCGCGAAGCTGACAAGCATCGCCCGCATGCGGAAATTCAGCCAACCTGTGGCGCGCAGCTGGCGCATGCAGGCATCGACCATCGGGTATCCAGTACGGCCTTCGCACCAGGCTTGCAGGCGTTCACGATCAATCGGGCTTTCGTGCACGCCGTCGCCCGGCCGCAGCCCGTCGACCGTGCGCGCCACGTTGCGGAACTCGATGGCCGGCTCGTCCTCGAGCTTCTGCATGAAGTGGCAGTGCCAGCGCAAGCGGCTCGCGAATCCGCGTAACCCGTAGGCCAGGTCACGATCGGGCGTGGTCGCAATGCGCGCGTCGGTGGCCTGGTGCACGCAGCGCATCGAGATCGTGCCGAAGGCCAGGTGCGCGCTCAGCCGGCTGCAGCCCTCGGTTGCGGTGAGGGGGCTGGACATCGCGCGCCGGTAGTCGCGGCCGCGGCCCGCGAGAAAACCGTTCAGCGTGGCCCACGCCGCACGCTCGCCGCCCGGCGGCAGCGGCGCGACCAGGGCGGGCAGGCCGAGCTCGCGCAGCGTGGGGACGGCGGAAGGTTCCATACCGGCCGTTGCCTTGAAGCCGTGAGCCGCAGGAGCTTCGGGCGCATTCATGCGCTGCGCCCACCGGCCGGCCCACCCGGTGCGCGAGCGCAGGCGCCGTACCACGCCGGTCTGCGGCGATTCCGTCCAATGCACGCCCTGGCTGCGACACCAGTCAGCCACGGCCAGGTCGCGCGTATAGCTCCAGCCCGGGCCAGTCTCTTCGTGGCTGAAAAGGTGGCTGAAGGGGAACTCGCGACGCAGCGTTTGCAGCACCTGTGGCATTGCACCGGTGCGCACCAGCAGCGGCAGGCCGCGCGCTGCCAGATCGCGCTGCAACTCGGCCACGCAGTCCAGCATGAAGCCGACGTGGCGCGGATCGCATTCGGGACTTTCCAGCCACTGCGGCTCGATCACCACCAGGCCGAGTGCGCTTTCGAAGTGCATCGCTTCGGTGAGCGGAGCGTGGTCGCGCACGCGCAGGTCGCGCTTGAACCAGACCACCGCCGCCGCGCCTTTCATTCGCAGCTCCCGGGTGTCGCCAGTACTCATTCCACGGCTACTTCACCAGTGGCCGCACGGTGGTGAAACCACCGTCCACCGCGATCACCTGGCCGGTCAGTCGTGCCGCGCCGTCGCCAAGCAGCCATGCCATCACCTCGGCCACCTGCTCGGCCGTCTGCACGCCGCCCAGCGGGTACTGGCGCGAGGCGCCCTCGCGCATGGCGGGGATCCTCAGCATGCCGGCTGTCATGGGGGTGTCGGTCATGCCCGGAGCGACGGCATTGACGCGCAGACCCTGTGCCGCATAACTGGCCGCGGCGCTGCGCACCAGGGCTTCGACACCGCCCTTGGCCGCGGCGATGGCTTCGTGATTCGCCACACCGATGCGTGCCACCACCGAACTTGCGAACACGGCGGCACCTGACCCGCCCCGCAGCGCTGCGATCCAGGCCTGCAACATGAACACCGCGCTGTCGAGGTTGATGCGCATCACCTCCCGGTAGGCATCGGGCCGGGTGCGGTGCAGCGGCGCGATCAGCGTGTTGCCCACGCAGTGCGCCAGCAGCGTCGGTGCGGCGCCAAAGGCTTCCTGGCAGGTAGCGATGGCGAGCGCGGCGCCTTCGGGCGTGGTGGTGTCGGCGACAATGCGCACCGCCGCTTCTACGTCTGCCAGACGACCTGCATCGCGGCCGACTGCAGCGACGCGGCAGCCCTGGGCTTGTAACTGACGAGCCAGCGCGCGACCGATGCCTCCGCTGGCACCGGTGATGAGGGCGATCGAAGTCATGAGATGAGTTCCAGGGGTGGGGTGGCTGGGGTCACAAGGGAGGCGCCGGACAGCAGGTCTGCGGCGGATGCCAGGCCGCGAGAGGCGCGCGTCCACCATTGCGAGAAGGAATCACAGCGCCGATCGACCGGCGGAAACAAGGCCGGCGCGGGCTTGCACTCGGCCCAGCGTGCCAACCAGGGCGTCATGTGAGGATCGGCAATGCTGCGCACCCTGCGAGCGCCTGCAAGTGCCGCGCCGATCGAGGCGGCGTCACCATGCCAGCACACCGCGGCAAGTTCGGCCATGCGGCTGCCGACGAAGCGCCAGCGCCGCTCACTCCACGGCCAGGCGCGATGAAAGTCGCTGACGCAAACCCCGATCACCACCGTGCCGGTCGGCAAATCGGCCGGCAATTCGCCTAAGCTCCAGGGGTGCACCAGCCAGACATCGCGAGTGTCCACGGAATCGGCATCGGGGGCCTTCAAGCCGAGTTCGTCCGGCGGCCCGGCACGCAGCAACGGTTCGCCCGGCCATCGACTGCCGGATGAAGCCTCACGTTCGTCTTGCGGCTGCCGCACGGCCTGTCGCGAAGCCTGACGGGCCAGGCGGTCGAGCGCCTCGTAAGACGTGTCGATCACGCTGCCGGGGCTGTGCCACGCCTTCGGTGCGTAGCGCGCCACGTTGTCGGCATTGAAGAGGTACGGCTTTCGGCTGCCGGTGCCGGCGACCCATTGCCAGCTGAGGTGGTTGCTGGCGAGGTCGCCGTCGAGCAGATGGCCATAGAGCCAGTCGGCTCCGGCTCGCCAATGCACCTTGCGCACATGCACTACGTAGCTGGCCATCCACATGCGCGCGTGGTTGTGCAGCATGCCGGTTCCGTACAACGCACGCACCGCCTCGTCGACCACCGGCACCCCCGTGCAACCCTGGCGGATGTCGTCCGGCAACTCGCGGTCGTAGGCATCGTCGGGCAGCGGTCCCTCGTGCAGCGAGCGAAGTATGGCCTCGCCGCGGTGCTGCCAGACATGGCGGAAATAGGCGCGCCAACCGAGTTCGAAGACGAACTTGTGCTGCATGTCGAGTGCATGGCGCGCGGCCACGCCCGCCAGCACGTCGTCGAGCGTGACGATGCCATGCGTGATGTAGGGCGACAGCTGGCTGACGGCACCGTCGAGCGAGTTGCGTGTGCGCGCGTATTCGACCGGTCGCACGGCGGCGATGCGGGCCTGTGCCGCGGCGAGCGAGGGCGCGAAGGTCTCATGCATGTACGACTCCGACCTCGCCTCGTCGGATTGCCGCGGCGCGTTCGGCCACCTCCTGTTTCTGTGCGTCGGTCAGGCGCGCCAGGTTCTTCACCTGCAGCGCCATGCGCGGGTTCTTCGCGAGCCTGGCCTCGTGGCGCATCAGGAAGTCCCAGTACAAGGTGGTGAACGGGCACGCGCTTTCTCCGCTGCGCTGCGCCGGGTCGTAGCGGCAGCTCTTGCAGTGCGGGCTCATGCGCTGGATGTACTTGCCGGTGGCGATGTAGGGCTTACTGGCCATCATGCCGCCATCGGCGTACTGGCTCATGCCAAGGGTGTTGGGCAGCTCGACCCATTCCACGGCGTCGACGTACACGGCCAGGTACCACGCGTGTACCTGCTGAGGGATAACGCCCAGCATCAGCGCGTACAGGCCGGTGACCATCAGCCGCTGGATGTGGTTGGCGTAGCCGTGCGTGAGCGTCTGCGCGAGCGCGTCGCGCAGACAGGTCATGTCGGTGTTGCCGTTCCAGTACCAAGGCGGCAGGTCTTCGCGGGCGCCGAGCGAATTGCGTTCCAGGTACTGCGGCATCTGCGTCCAGTAGATGCCGCGCACGTACTCGCGCCAGCCGAGGATCTGGCGGATGAAGCCTTCGACGCTGGCCAGCGGCGCTTGCCCGTCGCGGTAGGCCGCCTCGGCTGCAGCCACGACTTCGCGCGGGTTCAGCAGTTTCAGGTTGAGCGCTGCCGACAAGTGGGAGTGGTACAACCACGGATCGCCCGGCCACATCGCGTCCTGGTAGCGGCCGAACTGCGGCAGTCGTTCCCGAATGAAGGCTTGCAGTGATTGCAGGGCCTGCGCGCGCGTGACGGGCCAGGCGAAGCTGTCGAGTCGACCGGGGTGCGAAGCGAATCGGGTCTCGACCAGCGCCATCACCTCGCGCGTGACGGCATCGGGTTCAAAGCAGCTGCGCGCAGGGACCGAGCCCGGGCCGCCTGCCCCGAAGGCTTCGCGGTTGTCCGCGTCGAAATTCCACTGGCCACCGACCGGCTCGACGCCCCGCTCGTCGCGTCGCATCAGCACATCGTGGCGTTGACGCTGCTCGCGGTAGAAGAACTCCATGCGCAGTGACTTGCGCCCCCTGGCATGGGCTGCGAACTCGCGGACGCTGCAGAAGAAGTGGCGGTCCTCGCGGATCTCGAGCGGCACCCGCAGGGAGTCGGCCACACCCTTGATCACCTGCAGCACGCGCCAGTCGCCGGGTTCAGTCATGACCAGGGCAGAGGGTTGCAGGCGCTTAAGGTCGGCCTGCAACTGCTCGCCCAGGCTGCCACGGGTGCCCGGTGTATCCAGGCAGCAGTAGTGAAGCGGGCGTCCGGCAGTGCGGAGGGCCAGCGCGAAGTGCCGCATCGCGGCGAGGAACATGACCGTGCGCGGCTTGCTTGACCACACATGAGTCGACTCTTCGGCCGCCTCGGCCATCCACACCGCGTCGAGTCCGGCATCGAAGCCATCGAACGCCGCCGCATCGAGATCGAGCTGGTCGCCCAGCACGACGATCAGGTTACGCATTTCAGCCGCGCGCCGCCTTGTTGCGTCGGCAGGCTTCAGAGCAGTACCTGACCTCGGTCCAGTTCTTCTTCCAACGTCGTCGCCAGCTCATGGTCAGCCCGCAAGTGGCACAGGTCTTGCTCGGCAGCGCAGCCTTATTGCCACGGAAGCCTGCGCGGTGCAGCGTCACGGTGCGGTCTCGCGGTCACTTGAACTTGCGGAATTCCACGACCGTCAGGACAAGCCCGATCAGAAGCAACCCGAATACGATGATGGCCGGGATGAGGAGATCAATGGCCATCACTGCTTTCTCCCCATCAACGCGGCCAGCTTGAAGTAGATTCCGAAGCAGAAAATGGACGGGATCCAGATCGCGGTGAATATCGCCTGTTCACGGTCCCCGACCGCAAACCAGAGATAGGCCGAGACAACAAACGAGATCACGACAGCCAACAGAATGAAATAGTCCGATTTCCTGAACATGAGAGAGCTCCTTCTGCTTTCAGTTATCGAAAGACTCGATGATGCCGTAGCCGATGGCGCTCAGCAGGCAACCGGCAATCGCAACCGAGGCGATCACGCGAATCCCCGACGAGATCCCGAACGCGAACAGCTCCGCGCGAACAAGCCCGCCCGAGGCAAGCATCAAACCCACGCAACCGATCACTGTCAGCGAGTTGCCGACCAAGGTCAGAAGCCTGGGGATCAGCGGGATTGTCCTGTTGAAGCTCAATTGCGGATTCCGGGAGCCGGGTGGGTGACGCGCACGATTTGTTGTCGATCCAGACCTACGGCGAAACCTGAGCGACGAGCGAGCCGGTGCCGGCGAACGCAGTGATGTAGTTCACCGCGGTGTCGCGTGTCCAGCTCGCGCGGTGGAAGACGGGGAGGTAGCGCATGCCGCGCTGTTCGGCGACCGCGAAGCCTGCGGCACCGGCCGCCGCCGCGAGTTCCGCCGGCCGAACGAAACGGCGCCACTGGTGGGTGCCGCGCGGAAGGATGCGGAGGAGGTATTCGGCGCCGACGATGGCGAACAGCCAGCTCTTCCAGGTCCGGTCGATGGTGGACGCGACGAGAAGGCCTCCGGGCGCGACGTGCCTTGCCGTCGCGGTGACGAACGCCCGCATGTCGCTTACGTGCTCCACCACCTCGAGCGCGAGCACGACGTCGAAGTGCTCGGCAGCAGCGAGCGCAGCGGCGGGTTCACCGATGCGGTACTGCACCCCGACACCGGAGCGCTCCGCGTGGAGCCGCGCCGAAGCGATGTTGCCGGGGGACGCGTCGATGCCGAGCACCTGCGCCCCTCTCGCTGCGAGCGGCTCGGCGAGCAGCCCGCCGCCGCAGCCCACGTCGAGCACGCGCAAACCGTCGAGATCATGCTCGCTCTTCAACCGGAAGTGGCGCTCCATGAGCCCCGCGATGTATTCCAGTCGCAGCGAGTTCGTCACGTGCAGCGGGCGCATCGGTCCGTTGCGGTTCCACCACGTGGCACTGAGTCGGTCGAAGCGCTCGACCTCGGAGGCAATGACCGTCATGGCGCTCGCCAGATGCATCGCACGAGCAGAAAACCGCGGTAGCCCGCCTCAAGGATCGCGAGCACCGTCGGCCGGGACGCGATGCGCCCGAGCCGGGCGTACTGCGGCATGCTGGACCAAAGGGCCGCGAACGCAGCGGCGCCCGAGACGAGCGAGCCGTCCTTCCGCCGGACGTGCATGCGCGCGAGTGCGGTGTCTCGCGCGAGGCCGGGCCCGAGCTCGACCGGATCGCTGCCGGCCGCGTCCACCCATTCGATCGCGTCGGCACCGGGTAGAGCCCGGTAGTGAGCGATCTCGCGCCTGCAAAGCGGGCAGCCACCGTCGAAGTACACCGTGCACGCAGGTTGGGAGGCTTGGATCACTGACTTCTGTCTCGTATTTGTACTGGATATTACTGGACGAGTTTTAATTTTGTCAAACTTTTGGGTACATTATTCCTACGAACCGGCGTCATGGTCGGGTCATAAGTGAGTCATGATGTCAAAACACGAGATAGAGACGTCCACGGCGATCCCGGTCACCGGTTACCGAAGCGGGTCCGCCGCACGCCTTGCCGGCATTCCCGTGGCCACCCTGAGGGTCTGGGAACGCCGCTACGACGTAATCGCCCCGAGCACGCGGCCGAGCGGCCACCGGCGCTACTCAGCCGAGGACATCAGCCGCCTGGCCCTGGTGAAGGCACTGGTAGATTCGGGTCACCCGATCGGCGACGTTGCGCACCTGCCGACGGAGAATCTTCGCGCGCTGCGCGACGCGCAATCCGCCTTGCCCCAGGCCGCGGCTGCCACGCCCGCGCGCATCGCGCTGGTCGGCGACTCGCTGGCGGCGCAGGCGGCCGCGCGTGCCGGCGAATCCGCTGGCGTCGTCGCGGTCTGCGCTGCGCAGGGTCGCGCCAGCGACGCGCTGCGTGGCGTCGCGGCCGACGTGCTCGCGGTGGAACTTCCCTCGCTGCGCGAGGATGCAGCGGCGTGGATCGACTCGCTCGCCGCACAGGTAGGCGCGACGCGCGTCGTCGTGGCCTATCGCTTCGGCACGAAAGCTGCCGCCGCGGTGCTGCGCGCCCGCGGGCACGTCGTGGTGCGTGCTCCGCTCGACCTATCGGAGATCGCCACACTTGCGTCCCTCGCGTCGGGCGGGACTGCGCCGCGGCCGCGCGCGCGCGCGCCGGCTCCGCGCTTCGACGAGGCCACCCTTGCAGCGATTGGCGCATCGACGACGTCGCTGTCCTGCGAGTGTCCGCGTCACGTCGTGGAACTGCTGCGCAGCGTGACCGCGTTCGAGCACTACAGCGCGGAGTGCACCCATCGCAGCCCCGCCGACGCAGAGCTGCACCGCTATCTCGAGCAGGTAGCTGGCACGGCGCGCACGCTCCTGGAGGAGGCGCTCGAGCGCGTAGCGCGCGCCGAGGGCCTCCCGCTGACGCCCGCGCCGGAGATCGACCGCGGCTGACATCGCGCTCGTCGTCGCCGCACTTGCCGCGGGCTGGAATTGAGCCGCGGCCGGGGAGCCGCGCAGCAGCACGGTGCAGACACGATCTGTAACGCCGCGTCGGGATCATGGTCAGCCGGCCCGCTGCGTGTCGGCAGGCGTGACGCACCTCTCACTCACTCTGCTAACAGAACATCCCCCGCGGCCATACTATCTGCCGCATGGAGGGACTTCTCAGACGAAGCGCGCGGATGCTGATGGCCGCGACGTTGTCTGCGTGGTTGGTGGCCTGGCAGGCTACCGCGTGTACCGCGGCGGCGTGCAGATCGCGACCGTGAATGCACCGGCAACGACCTACGCCGACACGACGGTCGTGGCCGGCACGCAGTACATCTACACCGTACGCGCGTTCGACGCGGCGAATCCGCCCAATGTCTCCGGCGATTCGACTGCCGCGATCGTCACGACGCTGGCGAGTGCGATTTCCGGTCTCGATTCACGCCCGCTGAACACGACCTGCGTCGCGCCCGCGCGCCCGACCGCCGGCTCCGGGCTGCAGCTCGTCCGGGCGTTCGCCAACCTGTCGTTCACTTCGCCGGTCGGCATGTACCAGGCGCCCCGCGACACCGGCCGCTGGTTCGTCGTGCAGCAGGGCGGGGTGATCCGGACGTTCCCGAACGATCCGGGCGCCCAGGCGGCGCAGGTGCAGACGTACCTCGACCTGACCGCGCGCGTGACCAGCGGCGGCGAGCGCGGACTGCTCGGGTTCGCGTTCCATCCGAACTGGCCGACGGTGCCGCATGCTTTCGTCTATTACACATCCACGGCGAACGGCAACCAGTTGTTCGTCTCGCGCTTCCGTTCGACGAACGGCGGCTCGACGCTCGACCCAGCCACCGAAGAACGCCTGTTGACGCTGACGAAGAACCAGTCCGACTCGAATCACAACGGCGGCCAGATCTCGTTCGGGCCCGACGACTACCTGTACATCGGCACCGGCGACGGTGGCGGAGGCGGGGATCCGCAGAACAACGCGCAGAACCTCAACGTGCTGTTCGGCAAGATGCTGCGGATCGACGTCGGCACGACGACCGGCTACTCGATCCCGCCCGGAAACCGGTGGGCCGCGAACGCGCGCTGCGGCGGCACCGGCTCCGGCACGCAGCCGTGTGCCGAGATCTACGCGTACGGACTGCGCAACCCGTGGCGGTGGAGCTTCGATCGGCAGACCGGCGAGCTGTGGGTTGGCGACGTCGGGCAATCGAGGCGCGAGGAGGTGAGCGTCGTCACCAACGGTGCCAACCTCGGCTGGAAGCTGCGGGAAGGCTCGCTGTGCTTCGAACCGGGCGCGAACTGCCCGAGCGTCGGTGCCAACGGCGACTCACTGGTCGCGCCGGTCGTCGAGTACGGGCGCGACGCCGGCGTGTCGATCACCGGCGGCTTCGTCTACCGCGGCACGCGGCTCGGGTCGCTCGCCGGCCGGTACCTGTTCGCAGACTTCGGCACCGGGCGCGTGTTCGAGCACGCGCCCGGCTCGGCGGCGCGCGTGCTCGGGCCGTCCGACGCGATCGCGACCGCGCAGCAGCCGTCTGCGTTTGCCGAGGCACCGGACGGCGAGCTGTTCGTGCTCGGCTACGGCAACGGCTTCGTCTACTCGCTGCAGCCGGCGAGCGGCGGCACCGACACGATTCCGGCCAGCCTCGTTGACACCGGCTGCGTCGACCCCGCGCAACCGACGCGTCCGTCCTCGGGCATGATCCCGTACGCCCCGAGCGCGCCGTTCTGGTCGGACGGCGCCGTGAAGGAGCGCTGGATCGGGTTGCCGCAGACCGCGCCGAACACAGTCGCCGCGGGCGTGGACGGCGACTGGTCGTTCCCGATTGGCACCGTGCTGATGCAGAGCTTCCGGCTCAACAACCAGCTGGTCGAGACACGGCTGTTCATGCGCCATCCGGACGGCGAGTGGGCCGGCTACACGTACGAGTGGAACGATGCGCAGACCGCTGCGACGCGCGTCGTCAGCGGCAAGACTCGTCTGTTCGGCCCGCAGACCTGGGTCTATCCGAGCGAGGCACAGTGCCTGCAGTGCCACACGACGGCCGCGGGTCGCAGCCTCGGTCTCGAGACCGCGCAGCTGAATGGACCCTTCGACTACCCGCAGACCGGCCGGACCGCAAACCAGGTGACGACGCTGAACTCGATCGGCGTGCTGAGCCCGCCAGTCACGGGTACCCTGCCAGCTTTGCCTGATCCGTACGGCATGAGCGGCACGGTCGACGCGCGCGCGCGCGCCTACCTTCACACGAACTGCTCGAACTGTCACCGACCGAACGGCGGCACGCCCTCGACGCTGGACCTGCGCTGGCAGACGCCGCTCGCGCAGACCAACGCCTGCGACGTCGCGCCGTCCGGCGTGACGCTCGGAATCGTGAACGCGCGGATGATCGCTCCCGGTGAGCCGGATCGATCGGTGCTGCCGGCGCGGGTGAACCGCCGGGACCAATATGCGATGCCGCCGATCGGCAGCACGGTGGTTGATGCGCAGGGGGTTGCGCTGCTGCGCCAGTGGATCCAGGGGCTGTCGGGTTGCCAGTAGACTGATGGTCCGCGGAGGCAGACTCGCCGCGGCGCGCCGCGTAGCCGTGTAGGGGATGAGCGCGTCCGCGCTGCGGAGCACGCGCATCGGGCTGCGACAATCCCGGGCGGGCCCGGCGCGCGCCGCGGACTAAACTGCTGCTCGGCGGAGCACAGCAGGCCGGCAGGCGGGGGGGCCGTGATGATTGACTCGCGCTCGACAGTCGACACTGGGCGCCTGCGCGTCGCGACGTTCGCGGCCGGGCACCATCGCCGCCCGTCGATTGCCCCGATCGTGCGCGACACCTACGCCGTCGTGCTTGCGGGCGGGCGCGGTACGCGCCTCGCGCAGCTCACGGCGTGGCGTGCCAAACCTGCCGTGCCGTTCGGCGGCAAGCACCGCATCATCGACTTCGCGCTCAGCAACTGCATCAACTCGGGCGTGCGGCGCATCGGTGTCGCGACCCAGTACAAGGCGCACAGCCTGATCCAGCACCTGCAGCGCGGCTGGAGCTTCCTCGACGCGCACCTGCAGGAGTTCCTCGACGTGCTGCCGGCGCAGCAGCGCGTGCGCGAGGGCTGGTACGACGGCACCGCCGACGCGCTCTACCAGAACCTCGACATCCTGCGCATGCAGTCGCCGCGCTACGTGCTGGTGCTCGCCGGCGACCACATATACAAGATGGACTACGGATTGATGCTGGCGGAGCACGTCGAGCGCGGCGCGGCTCTGTCGATCGGCTGTACGGTGACGCCGCGCGCGTCGGCGTCCGCCTTCGGAGTGATGCGCGTCGACGCCGGCGGCCGCGTGCTGGAGTTCGCCGAGAAGCCGGACGAACCGGCGCCGCTGCCGGACGATCCGTCGCATGCGCTCGTGAGCATGGGTATCTACGCGTTCGACGCCGACGCGCTCTACGCCTGCCTGCGCGCCGATGCGCGTCGCGAGGACTCGAGCCACGACTTCGGCCGCGATGTGATCCCGCAGTTGCTGGCCGAGGGGGCGCGGGTCTACGCGCACCGGTTCAGCGACAGCTGCGTCAACATGGTGGACGGCCAGCCGTACTGGCGCGACGTCGGCACCGTGGACGCCTACTGGGACGCGAACATGGACCTGACGCGGGTGCAGCCCGAGCTCAACATGTACGATCCGTCGTGGCCGATCCGGACGCTCGAAGAACACCTGCCGCCCGCCAAGTTCGTGTTCGACAGCGCGGACGGCCGCGGGCAGACCTTCGAGGCGCTGGTCTCCTCTGGCTGCATCGTGAGCGGAGCGTCGGTCATCCGCTCGCTGCTGTTCACTGACGTAGTGGTCGAGCGCGGCTCTCTCATCGAGAACACGATCGTCCTGCCTGAGGTGCGCATCGGCTGCAACGTGCGCCTCAGGCGTGCGGTCGTCGACAAGTTCTGCTCGCTGCCGGACGGCTTCCGGGCCGGCTACGACCGCGCGGAAGACGCGGCACGCTTCCACGTGACGAGGGGGGGCACGGTGCTGATCACGCCGGAGATGCTCGGCCAGCCGGTGCACGACAACACCTGAGGACGGGCGGATTCTCCATCACCTGTGGCGCCGGAAGTGCGCGGCCATGTCGCTCGCAGTCGCAACCCGCGCATTGGCGCGGCAATCCAGCCCGGTGATCAGATCAGCCCGGAGCGCCGAAAGCCGACCGCCGACGCCGCTCATCCCTCGCGGGTCATCACCATGTGCACGTCGCCGAGCGTTCGCTCGGCAAAGCCCGCCTCGCAGTAGCAGAGGTAGTACTCCCACATCCGTATGAAAGTGTCCGGGTAGCCGAGCGCCCGCACCTCGTCGAGACGCGCGTGGAAGTTGCGCCGCCAGGTGGCGAGCGTGGTCGCGTAATGGGGCCCGATGTCCTCGAGGTGCACGAGACGCAGGTCGCTTGCGGCGACCATCGCCTCCGTGAGCGCTCCCACCGACGGGATGCAGCAGCCGGGGAAGATGTAGCGCTTGATGAAATCGACTTCGTCGCGTGCCTGTGCGAAGTGCCGGTCGGCGATGGTGATGGACTGCAGCACCATCCGTCCGTCCCGCGTGAGCAGCCCGGCCGAGCGCCGGAAGAACTCGCCGAACTGCTTGTGCCCGATGGCCTCGATCATCTCGATGGACACGAGCCGGTCGAACTGGCCGCGCAGGTCGCGATAATCCTCGAGCAGTACCGTGACGCGGTCGTCGAGGCCCGCGGCTCGCACGCGCTCCTTCGCGAGCTCGTACTGGCTGGGCGAAATGGTGGTGGTCGTGACGCGGCACCCGTAGCGTCCGGCCGCGTGAATGGCGAAGCCGCCCCAGCCCGTGCCGATCTCGATCACGTGGTTCGAGGGGCCGAGCCCCAGCTTGCGGCAGACGAGGTCGAGCTTGGCGCGAGAGGCGTCGGCGAGGCTCATGTCCGGTCGCTCGAACAGCGCACACGAGTACATCATGGTCTCGTCGAGCATCAGGCGGAAGAAATCGTTGCCGAGGTCGTAGTGCGCGGAGATGTTGCGCCGGCTTCCGGCGCGCGTGTTCATGTGCAGCCAGTGCGCGAGGAGCCGCAGCGGGGCGGAGACCCTGGCCAGGCCACCTTCCAGCGCATCGAGCGCTTCGCGATTCGCGAGCATCAGGCGCAGCAGTCCAGTGAGCTCGGGGGTGGACCAGTGACCGAGCATGTACGACTCGGCGGCACCCACCGAACCGCCATAGGCGAGTTCGGAGTAGAACGCGGGGTCCCTCACCACCAGCGTTGCCCCCGCTCCCGGGGCTGCGCCACGGAATTCGTGCACGACGTCGCCGTCCTGGACGCGCAGCGTCCCGGACCGCAGTGACTCGAGACGTCCGAGCACCAGTCGCCGGGCCGCGGTACCGAGCGGGTTCGGGCGCGACAAGGTCGGCGCGAGTTCAATCAGGGTGGTGTCGTTCACGTCGTTCGCTCCGTGGGGCGCTCGGCCGGGTGTGCGTGAAAGGGAATCCGTTTGAGCCACAGGCGAAAGGCCTGCCAGTAAATCCTGCGCAGCACGTTGACGGTCGCAAACGGGTGCCGCGCGAGAGCCCATGCGAGGCTGGGGCCGGTGATCTCGCGGCGATCGAGTGCGAGCGCCGCATCGAATACGCGCTCGCCTGCACGGCGATTGATCATGCGCACGCCGAGGGTCGTGCCAGGCTCCCCGAAGGTCCAGTCGTACTCCTGGTCCATGGGCATGAAGGGCGACACGTGGAACTGCTTTCCGAAGCGGAAGCGGAGCCCGCCGGCATCGCGCGTGCCGGAGGATGCCGGCAGCACGTAGGCGTGTCGCTCGCCCCAGGGCGTGTTGGTGATCTCGGCGACGACGGTTTCGATCTCGCGACCGTCGCAGTCGAAGCAGTAGTAGAAGCTCACGGGGTTGAAGCAGTGCCCCCAGGTGCGCAACTGGGTCAGCAGCCGTACGGGTCCGGCGGGACGCCGGCCGGTCTCCGCCTCGACGCGGTCTCGAACTGCGTCCTCGAGCGGGACCCCGGGATCGCCAAGATAGTCGGCACGGCGCAGCCAGGCGAGCGCCGGGCGACGAGTGGACCACAGCCAGCGTCCACGGAATACGACGTCCAGTTCAACGAGGTCGAGCCACGCATAGCAGACCGCGTAGTCGAACGCGTGCGGCACGGGGCGCCGCCGGTGGTGGCTAAGCCGACCGGTATAGAGCGCGCTGTGCATGGTCATCGCGGAAGTGCGCTATGGCGGCAAGCGCGCTCGCGACCCCGTCCTCGTGGAAACCGTTGCGCAGCCAGGCGCCGCAGTAGTAGGTCGCATGCGCACCATCGATCTCCCGGTGGCGCGCCTGCGCCGCCACGGATGCCGGCGTGTAGAGCGGGTGGTGATAGGTGATGCGCCTGATGATGCGGTCCGGATCGATCGCCTCAGTGCGATTCAGCGTCACGAGAAACGGCGTAGGCGCCTCGAGACGCTGCAGGATGTTCATGTTGTAGGTGAGCGCCACCGGCCCGCCGTCCGGGCGCAGGTGGTAGTTCCAGGCCGCCCAGGCGAGGCGCCGGCGCGGCAGCAGTGTTGCATCGGTGTGCAGCACGGTCTCGTTCGCCTGGTAGGGAATGGCGCCCAGCACCTCGCGTTCCGCATCGCTCGGATCGCCGAGCATCGCGAGCGCCTGGTCGCTGTGACAGGCGAGGAAGGCGGCGTCGAAACGCACCGACTCGTGGCCACGCGGCTTCACGAGCACGCCACCCGGAATGCGACGAACCAGTTCCACCGGCGTCGCGAGATGGATGCGATCCCGGAACGGCGCCACAAGCCGCTCCACGTAGCGCGCCGAGCCGCCCTTGATCGTGCGCCACACCGGCCGGTCGTTCACGGTCAGCATGCCATGGTTGTGCAGGAAGCGAACGAAGAAACGGGCCGGGAAACGCATCATCGAGGCCGGGTCGGTCGACCAGATCGCCGCACCCATGGGCACGACGTACTGATCGACGAAATACCGGCCATAGCGACCGCGCTCGAGGAAGTCGCGCAGTGGCAGTTCACCGCCCGGCTCGTCGAGCAGGCGCGGGGCCTCGCGGTTGAACCGCAGGATGTCCCGCACCATGCCGAGGAACGATGGCCGCAGCAGGTTGCGTCGCTGCGCGAAGAGCGTGTTGATCGAGGTCCCGTTGTACTCGAGCCCGGTGGCTTCGTCGCGCACCGAGAAGCTCATGCCGCTCTCCTGCGCGGAAACGCCGAGCTCGTGGAGCAGTGCGATGAAGTTCGGATAGGTGCGGTCGTTGAAGACGATGAAGCCGGTATCCACCTGCCAGTGACGGCCGTGCAGTTCGACGTCGTGGGTGTGCGTGTGCCCTCCGACGTGCTCTCCCGCCTCGAACACCGTCACGTCGTGTTCGCGATGGAGCTCACGCGCGGCGACGTTGCCGGCGATTCCGGCCCCGATGACCGCGACCTTCATGGCCTGCTCACCTCGCGGCGGCCAGCCGCGAGCACGGATGCCGGAACCCGTCGCAGGTCGTGAACGATCCCCAGCGCCTCGAGCAGCCGGAGTCCGTACCAGCTCAGGTCCACCTCCCACCAGTAGAAGCCCTGGCGCGCCGCGCCCGGATAACGGTGATGGTTGTTGTGCCAGCCCTCGCCGAAGGTGAGGAGCGCGAGCAGCGCGTTGTTGCGCGATTCGTCGCCCGTCTCATAGCGGCGTGACCCCCAGCGGTGGGCGAGCGAGTTGATCAGAAAGGTCGTGTGGAAGAGCACCACCGTCGAGATGCAGAAGCCCCAGACGATGAGCTGCCAGGGTCCGGTACCGAGCGCCGGGTAGGCGAACTCCAGCCATGCCCCGAGCGTCCAGAGTGCCACGAAGAGCGCGGCCGGTACCGCGACGTCGTACCTGTCGAGCCAGCGGAGCTCCGGATATCGGGCGAGATCGCGCACGAGCCGCGTCCTGGTCGCGAAGTTCTGGCGCGCGAGGAACCAGCCCATGTGACTCCACAGGAAGCCGTCCTGCAGCGCGGAGTGCGTATCGTCAGGCTGGTCGGAGTGCACGTGGTGGTGGCGGTGATGCGCGGCCCACCACAATGGCCCGCGCTGCACGGCCGAGGCGCCCATCACCGCGAACACGAACTGCCAGCCACGCGAGGTGCGGAATGCGCGGTGCGAGAAGTAGCGATGGTAGAAGGCGGTGATCGCAAACATGCGCAGCACAAAGAGCGCCACGGCAACCGCGATAGCGAACGGGCTCGTGCCGGTCCACACGGCGCCGAGGCACCCGAGGTGCAGGGCGACGAAGGGCAGCACCCGCGGCCAGTCGATGCCCCGCGGGTCCTCCCGCGTTTCGTCTTCCGCAGCGGTGCTGTCCACCCAGCGTCGCAGCGCGACGGCGAGGCGGCCTCTCACGGCGTACCTCCGCCCGCGTCTGCGGGCGCGGGCCAGCGCTGCGGCACCTTGCGGAGCATCGTGGTGTCGTAGCCCATCGAGGCGACGAGGGCGGTGAGGCGCGCGTAGTCCGATTCGCTCATCTGCGGCGTTCGCGCCATGATCCACACATAGTCGCGCTGCTCGCGCGCGATCACCGTCTGGCCGTAGTCGTCCGTGAGATAAGCGATCCGATAGTCGGCCTTGATCGGCCACACGAACTGCATGCCCCAGATCGCGTTCGTGCGGCGGTCCACGACATAGCCGCGCGGCGTGTAGCGCTTCTCGGGACCATCGAAGCCACCCTCGCGCAGCGTGAACGTCGTGGCGATCGTGCCGTCGGGATCCAGGCGGTAAGACTCGACTGCATTCCAGGCGTCGCGCTCGATCCAGGTCGGGATGCTGGCGATTACATACCAGTCGCCCATGAAACGCTCGAGATCCACGCTTTCCACGGTCGGCAACGGTGGATGCGGGACGCTGCTGCATCCCACGAGGGGCACGGCCGCGAGCGCAGCCAGGATCGTCCTGTTGATCATCGGATGAGTACTCACTTGAGCTCGTAGCGCAACACGCGACCGCCCGGCGTTGGCGCCTCGAGCGCGATCCAGCGGCCGTCAGCGTACCAGAGGTCGATCTGCAGCCCCGGTGCCGACAACCGGTGGCGCGCGGCCGAAACGCTGCGGCCGGAAACATGCACGAGCTCGGTACCGCGGTCGGCGATGCGCACCGGCAGCAGCTCCCCCGTCTGCGAATTGAGGAGATGCGACGCGCCGAGGATGCGCGGGTCCCAGTACGCGAAGCTCATGACGCACCCTGCGTGGCGCGCGTCCCCGGCCGGGCCGGCGACCACCAGCGCGTCGCCACGTGCAGTCGCCTCGACTTCGTCGACCTCGCCGTTGGTCTCGGTACGGGCCGCGAGTCCATCGAGACACGCGCCGCGCCAGCGCTCCCTTGCCTCGTGCCGGTATCGGTAGGCGTTCACGAGCAGCACACGCACGTCGAACTGCGCGCGGCTCTCCACTTCGGTTGCCTCGCCGTCGCCGCGTACCGCGTAGCGATGCCAGCCGACTTCCTTGCCGTCGAGCAGCACTCGGAAATTCCACTCGCGGCCGGAGGCGGGCGCGGACCCGCTGGCGCCCCAGGCGACGGGGACCACGCTCGAGGCCAACGCTGCGAGCAGGATCACGACGCGCATCTGGCTTTCCTCGGTGGCCATGGGACGAAGGCGCTGGTGCTGTCGACGTATGCGCGGTAGTCCGGGCGACGTTCGCCGATGTCCTTTTCAAGAAGCGCCACGCCGGAGACCCGCAACAGGAGCAGCGTCATGAGCAGCGGCGCGAACGCCGTCCAGGCACCGCCGCCCGCACCCGCGAGCAGATAGAAGCCCCACCACACGCAGCACTCCCCGAAGTAGTTCGGATGCCGCGACCAGCGCCACAGGCCTCGATCGAGCACGCGCCCGTCGCTCCCGGGGTCACGCCTGAAACGCGCGAGCTGCCCATCCGCGACGGACTCGAACACGATGCCGAAGATCGCGAGCAGCGCGCCCGCCCAGTCGAGTGCGCGCAGTGGAGCCTCGGAGACGATCGCCGCGGCAAGCGGCGCGGACACCAGCCAGGCCAGCAAGCCCTGCAGCCCAAACACCAGGTACAGGCTCTTCCACGCGAAGTTGGGCTGGTTGCGGGCGCGGATCGCCTGATAGCGATGGTCCTCCGGCGCGTTCCAGTTGCGTGCCGCGAGATAGACGGCGAGGCGAAGCGACCACGCCGACACCAGCACGAGTACCAGGGCGGTGCGCGGCCCGGCCGGCGCCGAGACGACGGCGTAGACGACCGCCGCGACCAGGAAGAACAACGGCCAGAAGATGTCTACAAGACCGACGTTGCGGCGCATCGTGCACACCGCCCACGCGGTCAAGGCGAGCACGCCGACGGCCGGCATCGCCGAAGTCCAGGTCCAGGCAGCGCTCACCGCCGGGTTTCCTCCGCGGGACGCTCGAACAGGTAGTGGCTCACCCACCATTCCTGTCCGCCGCGATAGCCGAACAGCTCGGCGCACGCCATGAAGAACACACGCCAGCGCTGCAGCCACTGCGGCGCTGAGTCGCCGTAGGTCGCCTGAAGCACTTCCAGCACCGCCGAGCGTCGTGCGTCGACGTTCTCGAGCCAGGCGTTGGCGGTTCGCTCGTAGTGGGTGCCATCCCAGCGCCAGCGGGCGAGGAAACGCAGCCGGTCCTGAAAGCGCAGCGCGAGCTCGTCGCTGGGCATCATGCCGCCCGAGAAGAAATGCCGGCTCATCCAGTCCGACGGTCCGCCGTCGACGAACGCGTAGGGGGTGAATCGGTGGCAGAAGACGTGCATGAAGAAGCGTCCGCCCGGCTTGAGCCAGTCGTGCACGCGGCCGAAGAGTTCGCGCCAGTTGCGCATGTGCTCGAACATTTCCACGGAGACGATGCGGTCGTAACGGCCGGGCGCGACGAACGTATTCATGTCCGCCGTGATCACCGTGACATTCGCGAGGCCACGCCGCTGCGCCTCCGACTGGATCCAGGCTCTCTGCGTCGACGAGTTCGACACGGCGGTGATGCGGCTGCCGCGGTAGTTCGCCGCCATCCACAACGTGAGTGAGCCCCAGCCGCAGCCGAGCTCGAGCACGTCCTGGCCGTCCGCGAGACTGGCGTGCTCGCAGGTCGCCGCGAGGCCGCGGGCTTCCGCTTCCCCGAGCATCCTGGTGCCCTCGGGCCACCAGGCACTCGAGTACTTGAGGTGCGGTCCGAGCGCGAGAGCAAAGAACCGGGCCGGTACCTCGTAGTGCTGCTCGTTCGCGAGGTGGGGCACGGGCGCCAGTTCGGCCGCGTCCATGGCGGCGACGAAGGCTTCGGTTGCGGCGGAGGCACTCTCGCAGTCGTCCGCCTCAATATCGCGCAAGCGCTGCTCGCACAGGCGGCGGATGCCGGCGCGTACCACGGCGTCGGGGACGAGACCCTGCTCCACCCAGTCGATTGCAAGTCGTGTGGCCTGGCTCACGTCGTTCGCTCCTGTGGGGTGACTACGAAAACACTGGCCCACACGGCCCCTTCGAGGCCAGAGCCCAGCAGAAACCAGTACCGGTGTCGATACCGATCCGCGCTGTTACCACCTTTTCCGATACAAACCCTATACACAGTGGGCGTACAAGTCAAATAGACCTATACAAAAAATAATCAGGCACCCGCTGAGGCCAATCTCGGTACGGGTGAAGCACCCGGCCGCCAGGGTGGCGCGAGGTCCTGTTGCCGGGGACAATGCGCGCCGCGCGGCGACCGCCCGGAGATCTCGAGGCGCGGCGGCTCGACCGTCCCCAGTGAGCGCACATGGCCCTGACGGACGTTGACTACATGACCCGGGCGCTCGAACTCGCGCGGGTGGCGGAGGCTGCCGGTGAGGTGCCGGTCGGCGCGCTGGTCGTTCGCGACGGGTTCGTAGTGGCGGAAGGGTGGAATCGACCGATCAGGTCGAACGACCCGACCGCACACGCCGAGATCGTCGCCCTGCGCGCGGCAGGTCAGGCCCTGGGCACCTATCGACTGACCGGAACCACCCTCTACGTGACGCTCGAGCCCTGCGCGATGTGCGCGTCGGCCATCGTCCACGCGCGAGTGCAGCGACTGGTGTTCGCCGCGACCGACCCGCGCGCCGGGGCGGCCGGATCGGTGTTCAACATCGTCCAGCACCCGTCGCTCAATCACCGCGTCGAGTGCACCGGCGGCGTGCTCGCAGAGGAGTGCGGAGCATTGCTGCGAGGCTTCTTCATGGCGCGGCGTTGATCGCACCCGATCAGTCAACGACGCGCGGCAGTCTCTTTTCGCGGAGTGCGGCCGCTCGCCACGGGTTCGGTCGGTGCCGGCTCGGGAGGAGCAAGGCCGATTCCGGCCACGGCAAGGATGTTCAAGTAGGCCTGCACGTTATCGACGTACGCGACTGGCTCCCATCCGCGCGCGTAGCC
>Ga0114939_10000292_pt1 | contig 43408 bp, 35 predicted proteins | sample AshMeaCrysSpring_FD_87196 | JGI IMG/M metagenome (GOLD analysis project Ga0114939, IMG submission 87196) | Groundwater microbial communities from Big Spring, Nevada to study Microbial Dark Matter (Phase II) - Ash Meadows Crystal Spring | ecosystem: Environmental > Aquatic > Deep subsurface >...
CAACATCGTGGGCTCGTTGCTGTTGGTGGGCAGTGCGCAGCGTCCGGAGCACTGGCTGGCCGAGGTGCTCGAGGCGCGCGATCGAACGCGAGCCGGGCCGACCGCGCCGCCGCAGGGTCTCTACTTCGCGGGCGTCGAGTATCCGTCGGAGCTCGGCCTGCCTTGCGGCGTCGCTGCTTCCGGTAGACTCCTCGACCTGCCTCCAGGGGAACCGACGTGACCTGGTTCGAGAAGATCATGCCCTCGCGCATCAAGACCGAGCGCCGCACGCGATCGGTCCCGGAGGGTCTGTGGATCAAGTGCCCGACCTGCGATGCGGTGCTGTACCGGGCCGAACTCGAGCGCAACCTGCAGGTCTGCCCGAAGTGCGCCTACCACATGCGCATCGGCGCGCGCGACCGCCTCGACCGATTTCTGGACGCCGGCACTGCCACCGAGATTGCCACTGGAGTGGAGCCGGACGACCCGCTCAAGTTCCGTGACAGCAAGAAGTACCGCGACCGTCTCGTCGCCTCACAGAAGCAGACCGGCGAGCGGGACGCGCTCGTCGTGATGGCGGGACGACTCGAGGGCCTCGAGATCGTCGCCTGTGCCTTCGAGTTTCGGTTCATGGGCGGTTCCATGGGGTCGGTGGTTGGCGAGCGTTTCGCGCGTGCTGCGGAATTCTGCATCGAGCAGCGTCGTCCGCTGGTGTGCTTCTCCTCGAGTGGCGGGGCGCGCATGCAGGAAGGACTGCTGTCGCTGCTGCAGATGAGCAAGACCAGCGCGGTGCTGGCACGCATGGCCGCGGCGCGCCTGCCGTTCATCTCCGTGCTGACCGATCCCACCACCGGCGGCGTTTCCGCCAGTCTCGCGATGCTCGGCGACCTCAACATCGCGGAACCGCGCGCGCTGATCGGCTTCGCCGGCCCGCGCGTCATCGAGCAGACCGTGCGAGAGACGCTGCCCGAGGGATTCCAGCGCAGCGAGTTCCTTCTCGAGCACGGTGCCCTCGACATGATCGTCGACCGACGCGATCTCCGTAAGCGCATCGCAGCCGGGCTCAGGCTGCTGATGCATCAGCCTGCCGTCGAGAGGCCGGCCGAGCCGGCCTGAGATGCCTGCGCCGGTCCGTTTCCCCCGGGTGCGCGACTGGCTCGACTGGCAGCAGTCTGCTCACCCGCGCGCGATCGATCTCGGCCTGGAGAGGGTGTCGCGCGTGCTCGCCCGCACCGGCTGGTGCCGACCGCGGCAACCCGTAGTCACCATTGGCGGCACGAACGGCAAGGGCTCGTGCACAGCGCTCCTCGAGGCGATGTTGCGCGCCGGCGGCCATCGCGTCGGAACATTCACCTCGCCGCACTTCCTCGACTACCGCGAGCGCATACGCATCGACGGGGAGTGGGTGTCGGAGGCCTCGCTGCTCGCGGCGTTCGAGCGCATCGCCGACGCCTGCGGCGCCGACTCACTGACCTACTTCGAGCACAACGCGCTTGCCGCGCTGCTCGTCTTCGAAAGCGCGTGCCCGGACGTCATTCTGCTCGAGGTCGGCATGGGTGGACGGCTCGATGCCGTGAATGTCGTGGACGCGGACGTTGCAGTGGTCGTGACCGTCGGGCTCGACCACATGGAGTACCTTGGTAACGACGTCGAGTCGATCGGACGCGAAAAGGCGGGAATCTTCCGCGCCGGCCGCCCGGCAATCTGCGGCATGCCCGATCCGCCGTGCTCGATCCTGGACAGCGCTGCATCCCTCGGCGCGTGCCTCTGGCTGCGCGGTCGCGACTTCCATGAGCGCGTACACGCGGATGGTGGCTGGGACTACCTCGACGCGCTGGGACGCCTCGAGGCATTGCCGGCGCCTGCGCTCGAGGGTGTCGTGCAGTTCGCGAATGCCGCGACGGCCCTGGCGGCGCTCCGGCAGCTGCAGGCGCGACTGCCGGTTGCCCGCGAGGCCGTGGAGCGGGGCCTGCGCGCGGTGCGCTTGCCCGGGCGCTTCCAGCGAGTCGCCGGTCGTGACGGAATCGAGTGGGTGTTCGATGTTGCCCACAATCCGGAGGCTGCGGCCGCCCTCGCCGAGAGCCTGACACGCCGGCCGGTCGTCGGCCGCACGCTTGGTGTCACAGGGACGCTCGTGGACAAGGACGTTGCCGGCATGCTCGAGGCATTGCGCACTCGGGTGGACCGGTGGTACGCGGCAACAACCGAAGGCCCCAGGGGTCAGAGTGATACCGCGCTCGTGGCGCGCGCGGCCGGGGCCGGCATCAAGATGACCCCGGCCGGCTCCGTGGCGGAGGCGATGCGGCTGGCCGAGCACGAGGCCTCACCCGGCGATCGCATCGTGGTTTTCGGTTCGTTCCATACCGTCGGGCCGGCGCTCGCCTGCGTATAATTCTTGCCCCATGGATCAATCCCTGAAGGCGCGGCTGATCGGCGCCACGGTCCTCGTCATCCTCGCCGTCGGCCTGATTCCCGAACTGTTGTCCGGTCGCAAGGCCACGACATCACCCGTCCAAGAATCCGCGGGCAACGAGCGGCGCACGTTCACGATCGACATCGGAAAGTCCGGGGGCACGATGACGGCACCCGCGGCATCCCGATCGCAGCCCATGCCCTCGACGGACGATGCAGCCGGTCCGGCCACGCCAGCTCCCGATCGCAAGACCGTCGCGAATGCTGAGGTGGCGATGGAATCTCGGGCACCCGGCGCGGATTCAGGGATGCCCAAGCAGCGCAACGAGGTCGCGCCCCCACCGAGTTCTTCCCCGGTTGCTGTTGCGGGTGCTGCCAAGGGCCCGGTGGCCGCGGTGGCGGCGGAACCCCCCGACGCGACGCCGACGCCGCCCGGGGCTCCAGTGAGTGGAGGTTTCTTCGTGCAGGTGGGCGCCTTCAGTTCCGCCGAGTCAGCCGCCAAACTGGTGGCGCAACTCGAGGCTGATGGCTACCCGGTCCGGGTGGCGCCCGTCGCCCGAGGCGGCAAGACCTTGCATCGCGTGCGCGTTGGGCCGGCTGCCAGCCGCGCAGCTGCGCAGCAGTTAGCCGACCGGCTCAAGGCGCGCGGGCTCCCCGCATCGCTGGTCACGAGCGAGTGAGCCTGCTCTGGTAAAATTCGCGTCCCTGCGGCGCCGGGTCCGGACAACAACTGAATGACGACAGTCGACTACATCTTGGTCGCCACGGTTCTGCTGTCGATCGTGTTCGGTATGGTTCGAGGATTCCTGCGGGAGTCGGTAGCGCTGCTCGGGTGGCTGGTCGGGCTGTGGCTCGCCTGGCGTTATGCATACGTCGTGGAGCCCTATCTCGGCGGGTCGCTGGCCGGGACGGAACTGCAGGAGTGGCTTGCGCGGACTCTGGTGTTGATGGCCGTGGTGATCGCGAGCTGGCTGCTGGGTGCGATGCTGAGCTGGCTGGTGCAGAGTTCAGGACTCACGCTCGGCGTGGACCGTTTCCTGGGCGGCCTGTTCGGACTGGTCCGCGGCGCGGTGATCGCCGGATTCGCGGTGATGCTGGGCCAGGCAGCGGAACTCGGTGGCGAATCCTGGTGGCGCGAGTCCAGGCTCCTGCCGCTTGGCGAGGAGATGGCCTCGGTGCTGCGCGGCTACGTCGAGACCGGTCGGAAATACGTATCGGAAAACCCTTCGGAAGTGTGAGGCGCAGGCAATGTGCGGCATCGTCGGCATCGTCGGCTTCAGTCCGGTCAATCAGCAGATCTATGACGCTTTGACGGTGTTGCAGCACCGCGGCCAGGACGCCGCCGGGATCATGACCGCCCACGAGGGCGAGCTGTTCCTGCGCAAGGACAATGGCCTGGTTCGCGACGTGTTCCAGCAGCGCCACATGGTGCAGCTCAAGGGCAACATCGGCATCGGCCACGTGAGGTACCCGACAGCCGGCTGCGACAGCTCGGCGGAGGCACAGCCGTTCTACGTCAATTCACCCTACGGTATCTGCCTCGCGCACAACGGCAACCTGACGAACGCCGCGCAGCTCGCGGACGCGCTGATTCGCGAGGACCGCCGGCACCTCAACACCAGTTCGGACTCCGAGGTGCTGCTCAACGTGCTCGCGAGCGAATTGCAGCGCGTCGGCGACCAGCGGGCGACGGTCGCTGACATCTTCTCGGCGGTGCGAGCCGTCTACCGCCGCATCCGCGGCGGTTTCGCGGTGGTCGCGATGGTGCTCGGTCACGGCGTGCTCGGCTTCCGCGACCCGAACGGCATCCGGCCCCTGGTGATCGGCAGCCGCGAGGGTCCGCGGGGGCGCGAGTACATGCTTGCCTCCGAAAGCGTTGCGCTGGACCAGTCTGGCTACGAGCTGCTGCGCGACGTCGGTCCCGGCGAGGCCGTGTTCATCGACGAGCAGGGCCGGTTGCACAACCAGCAGTGCGCCGAGGCCGCGCGTCATGCCCCGTGCATTTTCGAGTATGTCTACTTCGCGCGCCCCGATTCGATCATCGACAACATCTCGGTCTACAAGGCCCGCCTGCGCATGGGAGAGCTGCTTGCGGAGAAGATTCGCCGGGAGCGCCCGAGCCACGACATCGACGTCGTGATCCCGATCCCGGACACCAGCCGCACCAGCGCGTTGCAGGTGGCCCAGAAGCTGGGGGCGAAGTACCGGGAGGGCTTCATCAAGAACCGCTACATCGGTCGCACGTTCATCATGCCGGGGCAGGAGATGCGGGCGAAGTCCGTGCGCAGCAAGCTCAACGCCATCGATCTCGAGTTCCGTGGCAAGAACGTGCTGCTGGTGGACGACTCGATCGTGCGCGGCACGACCTCTGCGCAGATCATCGAGGTGGCGCGTGAGGCCGGTGCGCGCCGGGTGTATTTCGCCTCCGCGGCACCGCCGGTGCGGTATCCGAACGTCTACGGCATCGATATGCCAGCCGCCTCCGAACTCGTCGCGGCGGGGCGAACCGAGGACGAGGTGGCCCGGATCATCGGCGCCGACTGGCTCATCTACCAGGACCTCACCGACCTCGTGCGCGCCGTGCGCCACCATGACTCCGAGGTCATCGATTTCGATACCTCGTGCTTTTCGGGGGAATACGTCACTGGCGACGTGACACCCGAATATCTCGCGCGGCTGCAGGCCGAGCGCTCTGATCTTGCAAAGGCGCAGCGGAACTCGACCAGCCCCGGCCGCGGCTCCCTCAAGGTCGTTGGTTCGCCCTGACGGGGAGGGCCGAGGGGCACGCGGTGTCGTTGAAGTTCCTGATCGTCAGCGATCGCCCGGAATATCGGCAGCTGCTCGCGCACCACGTGACTCTCGAATGGCCGGATGCGCTGCCGGCAGAGTACGAGCCCGCTTCGCGTGGATCGCTGGGCCCGGCCTTCACCGGATCCGCCTACGACGCCGTGCTGCTCGATGAAGGCGTGGCGGGCGGACGCGGCCTGGAATGGCTCGAGGACCTGAGCGAACGGCTCGACTTCCCTCCGATCGTCTACTTTGCCGGGTCCGTCGATCAGTCACTGATCGACCGTGCGCTGGGTTCCGGCGCAGCGCGCGTCCTCCCGCGCGGCGAGTTCGAGCATTCCGAGCTGGTCGGCACCCTGCGCGGCGTGCTCGCGTGCCGGCGCAACGTTCTCTCGCACACCTCGCGCGCCGGGCGGCAGCCACCGGCGCCGGATCGCTTCGGATCAGTGCGCATCCGAGGGCATGAGTGCGTGCGTCGCATTGCAGTCGGCGGCAGTTCGAGCGTGTTCCTGGCGCAGTGCAAGCGCAGTGGGCAGCAGCGCGTACTCAAGATTTTCCGTCAGGTGCCGGACGTCGTGGAGGGCGGGACTACCTTCGAGCGCTTCTTGCGCGAGTACGAACTGGTGGCGCACCTCGATCATCCGAACATCGCGCGCATCTACGACATCGGCGTCGCGGACGACCACGTGTATTTTTCGATGGAGTACTTCCCGGGCGGCGACCTGCGCGCCCGCATGCGCGCGCCAATGGGCTGCCGGGAGACGCTGGGCTACCTGCGACAGCTGGCGGCCGCGCTCGGCGCTCTGCACCGGATCGGTGTGCTGCACCGCGACGTCAAGCCCGGCAACGTCCTGCTGCGCGAGGACGGCAGCCTGGCGTTCATCGACTTCGGGCTGGCGCGCCAGCTCGATCTCGAGAACGGCATCACGGGCTACGGAGCGATCTTCGGTACGCCCCACTACATGAGCCCGGAGCAGGGGCACGGCCTGCCGCTGGACGAGCGCAGTGACCTCTACAGCCTTGGCGTGATGCTCTACGAGATGCTGACCGGCGAGAAGCCCTACGTCGCCGAGACGCCACTCGCCGTGATCTACCGGCATGCCAAGGCACCGGTGCCCCAGCTGCCAGAGCACGCTGCCCGACTGCAGCCATTGCTGGAGGCGCTGCTCGCCAAGCAGCCGGCGGATCGACCCGCCTCGGCCGGCGAACTCCTCGAACGCATCGACGCGCTGCTGGCGGACGTCGCGCCGTGACCAATGACCCCGCTGCGCTGCTGCTGGCGCGCACCGACTCCGCATGGTTCGATCTCGCCGTCGCACGCACCGATGAACTGCTGCTCGACCACGCCAACTGCGAGAAGAAGGCGGCCTCCACCGCGCTGGCGCTGATGTTCGCGTATCCAGAGGACTTCGAGCTCGCCGGCCGCTTGTCACGGCTCGCGCGCGAGGAGCTGCGTCACTTCGAACTGGTGCAGCGACAGATGTCGCAGCAGGGCATCCCGTTCCGCCGCCTGAGCCCCTCCCGCTACGCGGAGGGGCTGCGTCGCTGCCTCGCCCGCAGTGAGCCGTGTCGTCGGCGCGATCTGTTGCTTTGCGGCGCTCTGATCGAAGCGCGCTCGCACGAGCGGTTCCTGGGCCTGACCGCGTGTCTGCCGGAGCCGCTGGCCGGCTTCTACGCCTCGCTCGCGGAATCGGAGGCCCGGCATGCCGACCTCTACCTCAGGCTCGCGGGCCGCGACGCATCGACACAGGTGCGACTGGCCGAGCTCGCGGCCGTCGAGGCCGGGCTCGCCACTGCGCCCGATCCCCAGTTCCGGTTTCATTCGGGGACGCCGGCATAGCGCCGACCGCGAGTCCGCAGCTCAGCGCGGCAGGCTCCTCAGCTCGAATTCTCCGCGTGACCACGCCAGCACGCTGCCCTGCGAATACCAGTCGCCGAGCACGATGCGGCGTACCGGGCTGCGGTCCACCTCGAGCGAATGGACGGCCGGGCGGTGCGTGTGGCCGTGGATCAGCGTGCGGACGCCGGCGGCCCGGACTGCGCGCGCAACCGCGCCGTCGTTGACGTCCATGATGTCGGGCGCAGTTGCGCCGACGTGTGCGCGACTGCCGGCACGTAGCCGCTGCGCGAGTTGCCGGCGCTGCGAGAGGCTCAGGTGCCGAAGCGTCCACAGCACGGCCGGATTGCGCAGGATGCGGCGCAGCCGCTGGTAGTCGGTGTCGTCGGTGCACAGCGCGTCGCCATGCATCAGCAGCACGCGTTCCCCGTAGAGATCGACGACCTGTCCGTCCTGGAGCAGCTTGGCGCCGGTCTCGTCGCAGAATCTGGGCCCAATCAGGAAGTCACGGTTGCCGTGCATCAGGTAGCAGGGAACGCCCGAGTCGGTGAGCGCCCGCAGCGCCATGACGACCTCGCGGGACGCCGGATCGGGGTCATCGTCGCCGAGCCAGGCTTCGAACAGGTCGCCGAGGATGTAAAGTGCGTCGGCCCGACGCGCTTCGCCGGCGAGAAATGAAAGGAATTGCCGCGCGATGGCCGGATCGGACGGATCGAGGTGCAAGTCCGACGCGAAAAGCGTGATCGGCGAGATCAACCCGTTCACCGTCGGTTCCGTGGGCAGGCCATGGCTCACGATGGTACGGTGCGGGTGAGCGCCGAGGCCAGCGGCTCGAAGAGGCGGGACGGCACGATACGGTAGACTGCGCGGCCATGTTGACAGGTCCGCAGGTCACGCGTTTCGCGCCCAGCCCCAGCGGCGCGCTGCATCTCGGCAACGCGCGCACGGCGCTGGTGAACGACCTCGCCGCGCGGTCGAGCGGCGGGCGCATGATCCTGCGCATCGAGGACACGGACGCGTCGCGCAGCGACCCGCAACTGCTCGAGCGCCTGCTCGAGGACCTCCGCTGGCTCGGGATCGAGTGGGGAGAGGGTCCGGACGTCGGCGGCCCAGGCAGGCCATACCGGCAGAGTGAACGCGGGGAACGATATGCCTCCGCAGTCGCGACGCTCGAGGCCGCGGGGCGCGCCTACCCGTGCTTCTGCTCGCCCGAGGAACTCCGGCTCGCGCGCAAAGTGCAGCTCGCCGCGGGACGGCCGCCTCGCTACGCCGGTACCTGCGCGACGCTGGACGCCGACGATGTTGCCCGACGCGTCTCCGGTGGAGCGCGGCCCGCGTTGCGCTTTCGAGTGCCGGCGGATCGCATCGTCCTGTTTGACGACGTCGTGCACGGCCCCCAGCGTTTTTCGACGGACGACATTGGTGATTTCGTGGTCCGTCGCGCGGACGGAAGCGTCGCTTTCTTTCTCGGCAACGCCGTCGACGATGCGGAGATGGGGGTCACCCTAGTGTTGCGGGGTGATGATCATCTCGCGAATACGCCGCGACAGATCCTGCTGCTCGAGGCGCTCGGGCTGCCGACGCCACGTTACGGTCACCTGCCGTTGCTGCTCGGCCCCGGTGGCGCCCCGCTGTCCAAGCGCGAGGGCGCCGCGGGCCTTCGTGATTTGCGTGCGCAAGGCTACCTGCCGGGCGCGCTGCGCAACTACCTGGCGCGGCTGGGGCAGGCCTGCGTGCAGGAAGGCTGGCTCAAGGCGGGCGACATGCCGCGGTACTTCGACCTCGGCCGCATGAGCCGCTCGGCGCCGCACTTCGACGAGGCACAGCTGCGTCACTGGCAGCGCGAGGCGATCGCGCATGCGAGCGAGACGGAACTCCTCGCCTGGCTCGATGGCCGGCTCCTGCGGCTTGGAGACGCGGAGCGTGCGCGCGCCTTCGTCGCGGCCGTTCGCGGCAATCTGATGTTTCCGGCCGATGCCGAGCCGCTCATCGCGATCGTGTGCGACCAGGAAGTCAGCGCAGATCCCGATGCCGTCCGCCAGATCGCGGCCGCGGGGCATGACTTCTTCGAGCAGGCCCGGAGCACTTGGCGCGAGGGCGACGGCGAGTTCCGCCCGTGGATGCAGGCCATCGCCAGGGGCACGGGCCGCCGCGGTTCATTGTTGTACATGCCCCTGCGTGCCGCGCTCACCGGCCGCACGCACGGTCCAGAACTCGCGCCGCTGGTCGCCCTGATGGGCAGGGATCGCGTCGAGGCGCGACTGCGCAAGGCCGGCGCGCTCGCCGCCGCGGCCTGAGGTTCTTTGCGGGACTGCGTACGGAACCAGAGATGGAGGCTACCCGATTCATGCTGCAGATCCACAACTCACTGACCGGCCGCAAGGAGACCTTCAAGCCCATCCGGCCCGGCGAAGTGCGCATGTACGTCTGCGGCATGACCGTCTACGACTACTGCCATCTCGGTCACGCGCGCATGCTGATCGTGTTCGACGTGGTGTGGCGGCACCTCGAGGCGTCGGGTTACCGCGTCACGTTCGTGCGCAACATCACCGACATCGACGACAAGATCATCCAGCGCGCTCGCGAAAACGGCGAGCCGATGGCCGCGCTCACCGAACGGTTCATCCGCGCCTACCACGAGGACTGCGAGGCGCTCGGCGTGCGCCGCGCGGACTACGAGCCGCGCGCCACGGAATACGTGCCGCAGATCGTGGCGATGGTGCAGGCGCTGATCGACAAAGGCTACGCCTACGTCGGGCCGAACGGCGACGTGTACTACGCGGTGGCGAAATTCGAGCCCTACGGGCAGCTCTCCGGCAAGCGGCTCGCCGACCTGCGCGCGGGCGCGCGCATCGAGGTGGACGAGGCCAAGCGCGACCCGCTCGACTTCGTGCTTTGGAAGGCCGCCAAGCCCGGCGAGCCGTCGTGGGAATCGCCGTGGGGTCAGGGTCGTCCAGGCTGGCACATCGAGTGCTCGGCGATGGCAGTCGAACTGCTCGGGGACCACTTCGACATCCACGGCGGCGGCATGGACCTCAAGTTCCCGCACCACGAGAACGAGATCGCCCAGACCTGCGCCGCCTGCGGCTCGAAGTTCGTCAACACGTGGATGCACAACGGCTTCGTACGCGTCGACGACGAGAAGATGTCGAAGTCGCTCGGCAACTTCTCGACGGTACGCGAGGTGCTCGAGTGGGTGCGCGACCCGGAGGTGGTGCGCTACTTCATGCTCGGCAGCCACTACCGGGGGCCGATCAACTACACCCCGGACAGCCTTGCGCAGGCCGATGCGGCGCTCGAACGACTGTACCTCGCGCTGCGCGGCGTGACTGTCCCCGCGGCGTTCGAGCCGACGGCGGCGAGCGCGCGATTCCTCGAGGCGATGGACGACGACTTCAACACGCCGATTGCGGTCGCGGAGTTGCAGACGCTGGCGCGGGAGCTCAATTCTGCGAAGGCCGCGGGAGAGTCCGAACGCGCGTCGGCGCACTCGGCGGAGCTGAAGGTGCTGGGCGGGCGGCTCGGCCTGCTGCAACTCGACCCGGACGACTACCTTCGCAAGCAGGCGAAGCACAAGGCGGGGAGCTACGTGCTGCACGTCGAACCGGCCCGGCTCACGCTCGATGGCCAGCAGGTCGAGATGCGCGTCGTGCGCTCGGAAGCAGATATCGAAGGCCTCATCGAGAAGCGAGCCGCGGCACGCAAAGCGAGGGATTTCAAGGAATCCGACCGGATCCGCGACGAACTCGCCGCCGCAGGCGTCCTGCTCGAGGACCAGCCGGGCGGGCGGACGCTCTGGCGGCGCGGTTAGGTTCGCTGCTGCGCCGACTCGAGCGTGTTCTTCATCAGGATGGCGACGGTCATCGGGCCGACGCCCCCTGGAACGGGCGTGATCCAGCTTGCCCGTTCACGTGCCTTCTCGAACTGCACGTCGCCGCAGAGCTTGCCGTCGGGCATCCGATTGATGCCGACGTCCACGACGACGGCGCCAGGCTTGACCCACTCGCCCGGGATCAACCCCGGTTTACCCACGGCCACCACCAGCAGTTGCGCACGCTCGACGTGCGCACGCAGGTCGACCGTGAATCGGTGACAGATCGTGACAGTCGCGCCTGCGAGCAGCAGTTCGAGCGCCATCGGGCGGCCGACGAGGTTCGAGGCGCCCACCACGACCGAGTGCATGCCTTTCGGGGAAATGCCACAACGCTCGAGCAGGCGGATCACGCCGTAGGGCGTGCAGGGCCGCATCAGCGGATTGCGCAGCGCAAGACGGCCGACGTTGTAGGGGTGGAAGCCGTCCACGTCCTTGGCGGGTGAGATCGCCTCGATCACCACGCGCTCGTCGATGTGGTCGGGCAGCGGTACCTGTACGAGGATGCCGTCGATGCGATCATCCGAGTTCAGGCGCTCGATCAGGCTCAGCAGCTCGGTCTGTGTGGCCGACTGCGGCAGGTCGTGACTCACCGAAACGAAGCCGCATTCCTCGCAGGCGGCGCGCTTGTTGCGCACGTAGACCTGCGACGCCGGGTCGTCGCCCACCAGCACCACCGCGAGGCCAGGGCGGCGCCTGCCCTGTGCGGCGAGACGGTCGCTCTGCTCACGCACCTCGCGGCGGATGTCCGCTGCAATCGCCTTGCCGTCGATGATCTGGCCAGCCATGCGCACTCCGGACTGCGGTCTTGCGCCGCCATTCTGTCACGCTCGTCCGTGGACGAACGAGCGGGCGTCGCGCCGGGACGGTTCGCAAATTGCCGGCACATCGTCGGCAGGTCACTGGCACGCCGCTGTCGCGTCACTCGCAGTCCGCTGCCAAGCCGTTCTCGCAAATTGACGCTCGGAGTCGCCCTCCGTATCATTCGCGCTCCCGTACAGGGCCATTGCGGCAGCGCGAGGGTCCAAGGCGGCGACCGCGGGTCGGTGCAGGGCGGGGCATGGCGCAGTCTGGTAGCGCATCTGCTTTGGGAGCAGAGGGTCGGGGGTTCGAATCCCTCTGCCCCGACCATCCGGGCTGCGGACTTTGGACCTCGGCGCCCGTAGCTCAGCCGGATAGAGCATCGGCCTTCTAAGCCGAGGGTCGCAGGTTCGAGTCCTGCCGGGCGCGCCACGCCTCGCGTGATTCCGCTGGACGATGGTGGACGTAGCTCAGCTGGTTAGAGCTCCTGGTTGTGGTCCAGGAGGTCGTGGGTTCGAATCCCATCGTCCACCCCAGTTTCAGGTGGGGCCGTTAGCTCAGTTGGTAGAGCTGCTGACTCTTAATCAGTAGGTCGTAGGTTCGAGTCCTACACGGCCCACCACTTCCTCAATGGCTGGACGGCGGCGGCAGCCGCGAAAGTGGCGGAACTGGTAGACGCGCTGGATTTAGGTTCCAGTGGGCAACCCCCGTGAGGGTTCGAGTCCCTCCTTTCGCACCAGCCTTTCGGCAACCCCCGCCCCCGGCGACGGCAGATTGGTGGCAAAATGCCGAGCTTTTCGCGGGTGACGTTTATCCCCGCCACGAGCCTTTCGAGGACCGACCACGATGCAGGTTTCTGTCGAGACGACCGGCGCCCTTGAGCGCCGGATGGAAGTGAGTGTCCCTCGCGCGCTAATCGAGCAGGCGATCGATGAGCGCCTGAAGCGCGTGAGCCGCACGGCCAAGCTGAAGGGCTTCCGCCCGGGCAAGGTCCCGCTCAAGGTCGTCAAGCAGCAGTTTGGCGCGCAGGTGCGGCAGGAAGTGCTGTCCGACCTGATGAAGTCGAGCTTCGCCGAGGCCGTGACGCAGGAGAAGCTGAATCCGGCGGCGGGTCCGCGCATCGAGCCGCTGTCGGTCGGTCCGGACGACGATCTTCGTTACCGCGCGACCTTTGAGGTGTTCCCCGAGATCGAGATCAAGGGCGCCGACGGCATTGACGTGGTGCGCCCGGTCGCCGAGGTCGCGGATGCCGACGTGGACGCGATGGTCATGAACCTGCGCGAGCAGCGTCCCCGCTTCGACGCGGTGGATCGCGAGGCCCGCGAGGGTGATCGCGTGACCATGGATTTCGAGGGCCTCGTGGACGGTGCGCAGTTCGAGGGCAGCAAGGGACAGGATGTCGCGGTGCTGCTCGGTGGCGGCCGCATGCTCAAGGATTTCGAGGCTGGAATAGCCGGACTGAAGGCGGACGAGCGCCGGGCGGTCAGCGTTCCTTACCCCGCCGATTACCACAATCCGGCACTGGCTGGTAAGACGGTCAAGTTCGATGTTCGCGTCAAGAAGGTCGAGGAGAAGCGGCTCCCTGACGCCGACGAGGAGTTCTGCCGCGAGTACGGGGTGCTGGAGGGCGGCATCGAACAGCTGCGCAAGGAAGTGCGCGACAACATGGAACGCGAACTCGCCGACAACGTTCGCGCGCGCGTCAAGCAGCAGCTGCTCGAGGGCCTCCTCAGGGCCAATCCGGTCGAGGTACCGCAGAGCTTCGTCGACGGCCAGGCAAGGGAAATGCAGGTCGAGGCGGCACGCCGCATGGGTGCGACCGACGCGTCGCAGCTGCCGCCGCCGGATTCGTTCGTTGAGCCGGCGCGACGCCGCGTCGCGCTCGGTCTGCTGGTCGGCGAACTGATCAAGAGCCGCGGCATCAAGCTGGACCGTGAGCGTGTCGAGGCGCGGCTTGCCGATATCGCGGCGAGTTACCCGGAGCCCGACGCAGTCATCAAGGCCTACCGCCAGAACCCCGACGCATTGCGGCAGGTGGAAAACCTCGTGCTCGAGGACCAGGCGGTCGAACTGCTGCTGGCGAACGCCAAGGTTTCCGATCGCCCTGCGACCTTCAAGGAAGTCATGAACTTCGGCGCCTGAGCCGCGACAGACCGATCCAGGCAACTGTTCTACACTATGGCCTTGAATCACTCACGAGATGGTGCCACCTCGATGCCGAAACCCCCTGTCGCCTTGAATCTCGTCCCGATGGTCGTCGAGCAGACGGCCCGGGGCGAGCGTGCCTACGACATCTACTCGCGGCTGTTGAAGGAGCGGGTGATCTTCGCCGTCGGCGAGGTTGAGGACCACATGGCGAACCTGATCGTGGCGCAGCTGCTGTTCCTCGAATCCGAGAACCCGGAAAAAGACATCGCGCTCTACATCAACTCGCCGGGCGGGTCGGTGAGCGCCGGGCTCGCGATCTACGACACCATGCAGTTCATCCGGCCGGACATCAGCACGATCTGCGTGGGTCAGGCGGCGAGCATGGGTGCCGTGCTGCTCGCGGCAGGGGCGAAGGGCAAGCGCTTCAGCCTTCCGCACTCGCGAGTGATGATTCACCAGCCACTGGGTGGCTTCCATGGCCAGGCGACGGACGTCGAGATCCACGCCCGCGAAATACTCGACGCGCGCGAGCGACTCAACCGGATCCTTGCGAAGCACTCCGGCCAGTCGATCGACAAGATCAAGCTGGACACGGACCGCGACAACTTCATGACCGGCGAGCAGGCGGTGGCCTATGGGCTCATCGACGCGGTCCTTGATAAGCGCGGTGCGACCGGCTCCGCGGAGCGCGTGTGATCGCCTGATGCGAACATAAGTCGCTGTCAGGGCGGGCTTTTTTGCGACTCTGTCGGGCCCGTGGTATAAGCCAAGCGGGGCCGCGATCGGTGGCTCCAACAATGGCCCCAAGGGCGGTTCAGAAGGTCAGGGCATGGCGGACGACTCTCGCGGCAAGCACGACGACGGCAAGCTCCTCTACTGCTCTTTCTGCGGCAAGAGCCAGCACGAGGTTCGCAAGTTGATCGCAGGCCCCTCGGTATTCGTCTGCGACGAATGCGTCGAACTCTGCAACGACATCATCCGCGAGGAACTCGAGGAGAAAGCCGAGAAGACGCGCGAGAAGCTGCCGAAGCCCCACGAGATCAGGAAGGTCCTCGACGATTACGTGATCGGCCAGGACCGTGCCAAGAAGGTCCTCTCGGTCGCGGTGTACAACCACTACAAGCGCCTGCAGACCCGCGGGTCTGAAGGGAAGCGCGAGGATGTAGAGCTCGCAAAGAGTAATATCCTGCTGATCGGTCCGACCGGCAGTGGCAAGACACTGCTGGCCGAGACGCTTGCGCGGCTGCTGAACGTTCCCTTCACGATCGCTGACGCGACGACGCTCACCGAGGCGGGCTACGTCGGCGAGGACGTCGAGAACATCATTCAGAAGCTGCTGCAGAAGTGCGACTACGATGTCGAGAAGGCGCAGACAGGCATCGTCTACATCGACGAGATCGACAAGATCTCGCGCAAGTCGGACAACCCGTCCATCACGCGTGACGTCTCCGGCGAGGGCGTGCAGCAGGCACTGCTCAAGCTGATCGAGGGCACGATTGCCTCCGTGCCCCCGCAGGGCGGTCGCAAGCACCCCCAGCAGGAATTCCTGCAGGTGGATACGGGCAACATCCTGTTCATCTGCGGCGGCGCCTTCTCGGGCCTCGAGAAGATCATCATGAATCGTACGCAGAAGAGCGGCATCGGCTTTGTCGCCGACGTTCGCGAACCGAGCGCGCGGCCGCACGGGTCGGACCTCTTCCACGACGTGGAGCCCGAAGATCTGATCAAGTATGGACTGATCCCGGAATTCGTCGGCCGCCTGCCGGTGGTCGCAACGCTCGATGAGCTCGACGAATCGGCGCTCATGCAGATCCTCACCGCGCCGCGCAACGCGCTCACCAAGCAGTATCGCAAGCTCTTCGATATGGAAGGTGTCGAAATCGAGTTCCGCGAGGAAGGACTGCGCGCAGTGGCGCGGCGTGCCATGCAGCGCAAGACCGGCGCTCGTGGCCTTCGTACGATCCTCGAGAACGTCCTTCTGGACATCATGTACGACCTGCCGGGCATGCGAAATGTGCAGAAGGTGGTGATTGACGAGGACGTGATCGCGGGCGAGTCGAAGCCGTACCTCGTCTACGGCGTCGAGGAAGCCCGCATAGCCGCGGTCGAAGAGCGCCGCACGGGCTCCGACCACTGACGCCGGACGGTTTCGCTGGCGGGATTGCGGCCGCCGCGATGGTGACGAGTTGACCCCGCCGCCTCGGCCTGACCCGAAGGCCGGCGGCGGCGCCGAATCCGCAATTGCACTCTTGAATCTGTTCGCCGGCTACCCAAAGATGGCCCAAGGCGGCGGACGCGTTGCGCCAGATGCGTTCGCGCACTCCTGCTCAACACCCACCCGGCGCCGGAGATCTGCCTGTGACCACCGACGACAACCTTCCGATGCCCGCCACTCCGCCCGACGCACTGCCGGTGCTCCCGCTGCGCGATGTGGTGGTCTATCCGCACATGGTGATCCCGCTGTTCGTCGGGCGGGAGCGCTCGATCGTCGCGCTCGAGCAGGCGATGAAGGTCAACAAGCAGATCCTGCTGCTGGCGCAGCGTCAGGCCGACGTCGACGATCCAGCGCCGAAGGACCTCTACGAGGTCGGTACGGTCGCAACGATCCTGCAGCTCCTGAAGCTGCCCGACGGCACAGTCAAGGTGCTGGTCGAGGGTGTCGAGCGCGCCAGGGTTGAGCAGCTGGTCGCAGGGGAGTTCTTCGCGGCGAAGTCGTCGGCGCTGGGCGAGGGCGAGGCCTACGACGAGCGCGAGATGGACGTGCTGGTGCGCTCGGTAGTCTCGCAGTTCGAGCAGTACGTCAAGCTCAACCGCAAAGTGCCGCCAGAGATCCTCACCTCGCTGGCCGGCATCGAGCAGCCGGGCCGGCTGGCGGACACGGTCGCCGCGCACATGTCGCTCAAGCTTGATGCAAAGCAGAAGATCCTCGAGATACAGGACGTGCGCAAACGTCTGGAGCATATCCTCGCCCTGATCGAAGGCGAGATGGACGTGCTGCAGATCGAGAAGCGCATCCGTGGCCGCGTCAAGCAGCAGATGGAGAAGAGCCAGCGCGAGTACTACCTCAACGAGCAGATGAAGGCGATCCAGAAGGAACTGGGCGAGATGGACGACGCGCCCAACGAGATCGCCGAACTCGAGCGCAAGATCGCGCGGGCGGGGATGCCGAAGGAGGCGAAGGACAAGGCGAATTCGGAGCTCGCCAAGCTGAAGCTGATGTCGCCGATGTCGGCCGAGGCCACGGTGGTGCGCAACTACGTGGACTGGCTGGTCAAGGTGCCGTGGCGCAAGCGCACCAAGGTCAAGCACGACCTCGCGGGGGCCGAGCGCGTGCTGAACGAGGACCACTACGGCCTCGACAAGGTCAAGGAACGAATCGTCGAGTATCTCGCCGTGCAGCAGCGCGTGCAGAAACTCAAGGGCCCGATCCTCTGCCTCGTGGGTCCCCCGGGCGTTGGCAAGACCTCCCTCGGCCAGTCGATTGCGCGGGCGACCAACCGCAAGTTCGTGCGCATGTCCCTGGGCGGCGTGCGCGACGAGGCCGAGATCCGGGGCCACCGTCGTACCTACATCGGTTCGATGCCTGGCAAGATCGTGCAGAACATGGCGCGCACAGGCGTGCGCAATCCACTGTTTCTGCTCGACGAAGTGGACAAGATGTCCATGGACTTCCGGGGTGACCCGTCCTCGGCGTTGCTAGAGGTGCTGGATCCGGAGCAGAACCAGGCATTCAACGACCACTACCTCGAGGTGGATTTCGACTTGTCCGAGGTGATGTTCGTCTGCACTGCCAACAGCCTGAACATACCGGCGCCGCTGCTCGACCGAATGGAGGTCATTCGCTTGCCTGGCTATACGGAGGACGAGAAGTCGAGCATCGCCCGCCGCTACCTGCTGCCGAAGCAGGTCAAGGCGAACGGTCTTGAGACCGAAGAGCTCAAGGTCAGTGATCCGGCGATCCTCGAGGTCATCCGTCATTACACGCGCGAGGCGGGAGTACGAAATCTCGAGCGTGAGCTGTCCAAGATTTGCCGCAAGGCAGTCAAGGAACTGCTGCTGGAGAAGGACCGAAAAGTAATCGCGGTCACCCCCAAGAACCTTCAGAAATACGTGGGCGTAAAGCGCTTCCGTTACGGGCGCGCCGAGGAGAACGACCAAGTCGGCCAGGTAACGGGCCTGGCGTGGACCGAGGTCGGTGGCGAATTGCTGACGATCGAAGCAGCCGTGATGTCGGGCAAGGGAAAGCTCACGCACACTGGGCAGCTCGGCGAGGTGATGCAGGAATCGATCCAGGCCGCGATGACGGTTGTACGCAGCCGAGCGCAGGTGCTGGGCCTTGAGCCTGAGTTCTACCAGAAGGCGGACGTGCACATTCACGTGCCGGAAGGCGCGACGCCCAAGGACGGGCCGAGTGCCGGCATCGGTATGTGCACGGCACTCGTGTCAGCGCTCACGAAGATACCGGTCCGAAGCGATGTCGCGATGACCGGCGAGATCACGCTGCGCGGCGAGGTACTGCCGATCGGTGGCCTGAAGGAGAAGCTGCTCGCCGCTCACCGTGGCGGCATCCGCATGGTCTTGATCCCCGATGAGAACGTAAAGGATCTCGCAGAGATTCCGCAGAACATCAAGGGCAGCCTCGAGATCAAGGCCGTCAAGTGGATCGACGAGGTACTGACGCTGGCGCTGCGGAACATGCCACAGCCCGCGTCTGTATTGCCCGAGTCGAGCGCGCCGGGCGCGAAACGCGGCAAGCGGACCGGCCGCCGTGCCGGCAAACAGGTTCATGCACACTGACGCGCGACCGTTGAACCAGCCACAGGAGCATTCAAAGTGAACAAGACCGACCTCATTGATTCAGTGGCCGAGCGCACCGGGCTGGCCAAGTCCGACGCCGCCCGCGCGGTTGAGGCCGTGCTCGGAGCGGTGACTGAGGCCCTTCAGCGGGGCGACGCGGTCGCCGTGGCCGGTTTCGGAACCTTTCAGGCAAAGGTGCGCGCGGCTCGAACTGGCCGCAATCCCCGCACGGGTGAAGCGATCTCTATCCCTGCCAGCCGAATGCCGACATTCAAGGCTGGTAAGGCGCTGAAGGATGCCCTAAACTAAAAGGCTCCCAGAGAGCTCGGGTGCTTAGCTCAGCTGGGAGAGCGACGCCCTTACAAGGCGTAGGTCGGGGGTTCGATCCCCTCAGCACCCACCAGACAAGCGCGGAGTGGTAGTTCAGTCGGTTAGAATACCGGCCTGTCACGCCGGGGGTCGCGGGTTCGAGTCCCGTCCACTCCGCCATTTTCTGGACTGAACACGTTCGACAGGGCCCGCCGATGCGGGCCTTTGTGCATTCTCTGGCAGCAATCTCGTGGCGGACGCCGGCTCCGCCACTTACCATCCCGCATCCGTTCAATTCGGTCTTCACCAAGATGCTTCAGCAGATCCGCGACAAGATCACCGGATGGTTCGCCATCGTCTTCCTGAGTGCCATCGCGATCGTCTTCATTTTCTGGGGTATCCAGTTCGAATCGTCGGTGAGCGTCGCCGCGGCGACCGTCAACGGCGAGAAAATCCCCGTCGAGGTGGTGCGGCGGGCCTGGCAGGAGCGCCAGACCGAGCTGCAGCAGACGACCCGCGACGAGCTGCCTCCGGAGGTCGTCACGCAAGGCCAGGAACAGCTCGTCAACGAGTTCATCCGTCGTGAGCTGATGGTGCAGCGGGCCGGCGAGTTCGGATATCGAATCAGTGATCGCGAGCTCGCCGAGGCGCTCGCCGGAATCCCGGCGCTGCAGGTGGATGGCCAGTTCTCGCGCGATCGCTACGCAGCACTGCTGCGCTCTCAGGGTCGCAGCGAAGCGGACTTCGAGGCCGAGCTGCGTCGCGATCTCGAGATCAACCAGCTGCGCAACGCCGTCGCCGCGTCGGCATTCGCATTGCCCGGTGAGATCCGTCGGCGCGTCGAGCTGATGGGCGAGACACGCGATGTGCAACTCGTCGTGCTGCCGGCCGAGCAGTTCGCCGCCGCGGTTACGTTCACGCCGGAGGAGGTCGCAGCGCGATACAGCAAGGGCGAGACGGATTTCCGCACACCGGAGTCTGTGTCGCTGCAGTTCGTGCGGCTGAGCCTTGGCGACGTCGCGGCCGGCGTCGAGGTTACAGAGGAGTCGCTGCGCGCCTACTACGAGCAGGTTGCCGCCGAGCGTTACGTCGCCACCGAGCGTCGTCGGGCGCGCCACGTGCTGGTCGAGTCGGGTTCGGACGATGCGGCGGCGCTGGCGAAGGCCGAAGCGCTCGCCAAGCGCGCGCGGGACGGCGAGGACTTCGCGAGTCTTGCCGCGCAGAACTCGGATGATCCGGGCTCGAAGAGCCAGGGCGGAGACCTGGGCTGGTCGACTCGCGAGAGCTTCGTGGCCCCGTTCGCGGACGCGTTGTTCGCGATGCAGGTTGGAGAGATCCGCGGACCGGTGAAGACCCAGTTCGGCTACCACGTCATCAAGCTCGAGGAAATCGAGGCGGGCCATCAGCGCAGCCTCGACGAGGTTCGTGGGGAACTCGAGGCCGATTACCGCAACGACAGGGCGCAGGCGGCGTTCTACGAGCGTTCGCAGCAACTCGCGGACGAGGCATTCGCCAGCCTCGATTCTCTGGAGCTGGTCGCCCAGAAGCTCGGACTTCCGCTTCAGCAAGTGGCGACTTTCACGCGCCAGGAGGGCGGTGAGCCGCTCGGCAACGATCGGAAACTGATCGAGGCGGCATTCAGCGCAGAAGTGCTGGAGGCGCGCCAGAACAGCCCGGCCATCAGCGTGGGTGACGATGTCGTGGTCGTACTGCGTGTCACGGAGCACCGGCCCGCGTCGCAGCGTCCGCTCGAGGAAGTGCGGGCCCAGGTCGAGGCTTCGCTGCGTGCCGAACGCGCGCAGCAGGCTGCCGAGGCAGCGGCGAAGGCTGCCTCTGCACGGCTCTCGGCCGGCGAGTCGCTGGCGGCAGTCGCGGCGGATCTCGGCCGCCCGGTGTCGGGCGCAATGTCTGTCAGGCGCAATGCTGAGGGCGTCCCGCCCGACGTGCTGAATGCCATCTTTGGCGTCGCCGCGCCTGCTGCGGGACGTATCGCCAGCGGTGTCAGCCCGCTGCCGAACGGCGATGTCGCACTGTTCGTCGTCAACGCGGTGCGCCCGGGGTCGATGGCGGCTCCGGAGATCGCAGCGCAGTCCGCGGAAATCACCCAGCAGGCGGCGGGACAGGTCGCGGTCGGGGAGTTCTCTGCCTACCTGGCGGAACTCGAACGCACGGCGAAGATCAAGCGCAATCCGAAGCTCTGGGAGTAGGTCCCGGCCTGCAGTCGCGTCGGATATGCCGCGCGCCTATTCGGGAAACGCCATGCCGACGTGGCTGTATCCGGCGTCGACGTAAAGGACCTCGGCGGTTATGCCGGATGCAAGCTCCGAGCAGAGGAATGCAGCCGCATTGCCGACTTCCTCGATGGTGACGTTGCGCCGCAGCGGCGTGTACGCGGCCACGTGCCCGAGCATCTTGCGGAATCCGCTGACGCCCGCGGCGGCCAGCGTCTTGATCGGGCCGGCCGAAATCGCGTTCACGCGTATGCCCTGAGGACCGAGGTCGGCGGCGAGAAACCGCACGTTCGCCTCAAGGCTCGCCTTCGCGAGCCCCATCACGTTGTAGCTCGGCACGGAGCGGACGGCGCCGAGATACGACATCGTGAGGATCGCCCCGGCCCGTCCGAGCATCATCGGCCGCGCGGCCTTCGCCAGCGCCGAGAGGCTGTAGCTCGAAACGTCATGTGCAATCTGAAACCCTTCTCGGGTGATGCTGTCGAGGAATCCGCCGGCAAGCTGCTCGCGCGGCGCGAAGGCCACCGAGTGCACGAGGATATCGAGCCCGTCCCAGTGCTCGCGAAGGGCCGTGAAGGCTCTGTCTATCTCCGCATCGCTGGCGACGTCCATAGGCAGCAGGATGGGCGCATCGAAAGACGCAGCCATCTCCGCCACCCGTTCGCGCAGCCGCTCGTTCTGATACGTGAAAGCGAGGTCGGCGCCCTCGCGACGCATCGCTGAAGCAATGCCGTATGCAATCGACCTCTCGGTGGCGAGGCCGACGATCAGCGCCCGTTTACCGGCAAGGAAGCCCACTACCTCAACCTCCGTTGACCCGGCGAGGGTCGACGTAGATCACGATGCGCTGGCCTGCCTTGAGAGAATTTGTCGAGCCGATCCGGTTCCACGAGCGCAGCTGCGCGATCGACACATTGAAGCGTTCGGCGATCTCGGACAACGTGTCGCCCCGGCGAACCTGATATGTCATTCGCGAGGCTTCTGCGGCTGACGCCGCGCCACCATTGCCGCCGGGAATCGTCAAACGCTGCCCGGCGACGAGCTCACTCTTGGGCCCGAGATCGTTGGCGGCAGCGAGCGCCGGGACCGTCATTCCGTACTTGCGAGCCACGCCCCAGAGTGTGTCACCCGGTCGGACCTTGTGGGTTCGAGGGGACGATCCCGACGGTGCTTTCGCGGCCGGCGCCGGTTGACGCTCGGGCAGCTGCGCCGAGATCTCCGGGCGCGACTCGGCGACCAGCGTGCTTTCGGCCCGCCCGCCCTGTGGAACGATCAGCGTCTCGCCCGGGTGAATCACCGAGCCACGCATGTTGTTCGCGGCGCGCAAGGTCTGCACCGACACGCCGTATTGCCTTGCGATGCCGGTAAGTGACTCGCCGCGCCGGACCCGGTGGCGAACCTCGGGCGGCGGCGCCGTGGCCGCGCTAGCGACTCGCCCGGCGCCGTCGGCACTGGCGAGCGCGAGCCGGAAGGGTTCGACGCGCTCGACGGGCAGAAGCAGTCGATGGGGACCGTGTGGCGGCGTGGTCATGCGGTTGAACGCCGGATTGAGGGCGAACATGTCGTCCCGGGTGACTCCCGCGAGGTCGGCGGCTTCACCAAGGTGGATCTGCTTTGCCGGGTCGACCACGTCGAAGTACGGTTGGTTCGGGATTGCCGCGAACTGCAGTCCGTAGGCCGCAGGGTTGGCCACGATGCGGCTGATGGCCAGCAGCTTCGGCACGTACTCGCGAGTCTCGCGTGCGAGGTCGAGACTGAAGAAGTCGGTAGGCCGCCCGGCGGCGGCGTTGCGCTTCACTGCGCGGCCCACATTGCCCTCGCCACCGTTGTAGGCCGCAATGGCGAGGTACCAGTCGCCATTGAAGTACTTGTTGAGGTACTGCAGGTAGGTGAGCGCCGCGTCGGTCGCGCGAATCACGTCGCGACGTTCGTCGATCCACCAGTTCTGGGTCAAGCCATAGTGCTTGCCGGTGCTGGGGATGAACTGCCAGAGCCCTGAGGCCCGGCTGCGTGAATAGGCAACCGGATTGAATGCGCTCTCGACCACCGGCAGCAACGCGAGTTCGAGGGGCAGGTCGCGCCGCTCGATCTCGCCGACGATGTAATGGAGGTAACGCGCGCCGCGGCGAAACGTCCGATCGAGAAAATCGGGGTCCGAGCGGTACCGGGCTACCTCGCGGTCGATCGCGTAGTGCTGCGTGTCGGGCAGCGCGTAACCGGCACGGATACGGTCGAAGAGGTCCTCGTGCGCGTCCGGTGGGATCTGTGGCCCGCCGTGTCGGGTGAGTGCGGCGGCGCCCGGGGTGAGGTTCGCCGACTCCGGTGTTTCTGTCGCGCCGCCGCGCGGGTGCTGGGGCGCGGGGGGAAGGCTGGAGTAGTCGCTCTGCGGAGTCGTGCTGCAGCCTGCGAGCGCGAGTCCGAGCAGTGCGAGCAGCGGCAGGACTGATCTGGTTCGCGGCATTCAGCGGAATCCGTCTTTCCAGGCCCGGATCACTGCAAACACGTCGGCCGCACCGGGGAGTGACCTGCCCGCGTGAGCCTCGGCAGCCGAGCGCACGGTGGGCTCGCGGCATCGAAGGAAGGGATTGATCCGGCGCTCGCGGCCGAGGGTGCTCGGCAGCGTGATCGCATCCTTGGCCCGAAGCGCACTCACGGCCTCGAGCGTCTCCATGACCGCGACGTTGCCAGGCTCAACGGCCGCCGCAAATCGCAGATTTCCGAGCGTGTACTCGTGCGCGCAGTAGATCCTTGTATCGTCGGGCAGCGCGGCCAGGCGGTCGAGAGAGTCGAGCATTTGACCCGCGGTACCTTCGAAGAGTCGCCCGCACCCGGCGCTGAACAGCGTATCGCCGCAGAACAGTTCGCCGTGACCGTGATAGGCGATGTGGCCGAGGGTGTGACCGGGAACCGCCATCACGTGAAAAAAGAGTCCGAGGTCTTCAAGTTTCAGATCAGTCCCATCGTCGAGCGGTGTCCCGGCGCAGGGCATCCGTTCCTTCGCCGGTCCGAAGACCTTCGCCCCGTGGCGCACGGCGAGTTCCGCGACCCCCCCAACGTGGTCAGCGTGGTGGTGCGTCACCAGGATCGCTCGCAGCGAGAGATCCTTGCGTTCGAGCGCATCCTCCACCGCCCGGGCGTCACCCGGATCCACCACCACCGCGTCACGAGGGTCGAGCGGGGCACGGATCAACCAGAGGTAGTTGTCCGAGAAGGCCCTCACCGGACTGACGTCTAGCATCACCGACCCCCCGTGGCCCAATGGGCATGCGTCCGGGCGCGCGTATTAGACCGCTTCAGGCGACAAAATTCCACCGGTCGAAGTGCGTTTTTCGCACGAGCTCACGCTTTCTGCCGCTATCCTTCCCGCAATGAACGAGACCGATTCACGAGCCTGGCTCGCCACTCCGCTCGGAGCTGCGCTGCTCGAGATCGAGCAGCGCCTGCTCGCCGACGCGCTGGCCGATGTCTTCGGCTTCGAGTTGCTGCAGATCGGTGACTGGGGTCACGGTGCGGATCTCTGTTCCGGCGCACGCACGCAGCACCATCGCCTGATTGCGCCCAGGGCATCGGGAGCGCGTGCGGTGCGCGCCGATTTCGCGGCGTTACCCATCGCGACGGCCTCCGTGGAGGCGGTGTTGCTGCCACACACGCTGGAGTACGCGCCGCAGCCGCATGAGCTGCTGCGCGAAGTCGAGCGAGTGCTCACAGGCGAGGGCCAGCTGATCGTATGCGGCTTCAATCCGTTCGGACCATGGGGAATGCGGCATCTCGCGTCGCGCGGACGCTTCCCGCCCACCGGCGAACGACTGTTGAGCGAACGGCGGCTGTGCGACTGGCTGCGGCTGCTTGGACTCGAGGTGGCTGATTCGCGCCGCTACCTGTTCGCGCCACCCTGGAACCGCCGGTTCGCGGCCCGCAGCAGTCGCTGGCTCGAGCGGCGTGGTCCGCAGTTCGTACCGCCGCTGGCCGCGGCCTATCTCGTCAAGGCTCGCAAGCGGGTGCGTGCGCTCACGCCCATCCGTCCGGCCTGGCAGCGTGCCCCGGCGATCGTCGGCGGGATCGCCGAGCCCACTTCGCGGAACGCGGCGTGACCCGCGTCGAGGTCTACACGGACGGTGCATGCCGCGGTAACCCGGGTCCGGGCGGCTGGGGGGCGCTGCTGGTCTCCGGGCAGCACCGTCGCGAGCTCTGGGGCGGTGAGCCGGCCACCACCAACAACCGCATGGAAATGACCGCCGCCATCGAGGCGCTCGCAGCCCTCAAGCGACGCTGCCAAGTGGACCTCTACACGGATTCCCAGTACGTGCGCAACGGCATCACCGAGTGGCTGCCTCAATGGAAGCAGCGCGGCTGGAAGACCGCGGACCGCAAACCCGTGAAAAACGCCGACCTCTGGAGGCGACTCGAGTCCGAGATGGCCCGGCACGAGGTGCGCTGGCACTGGGTCAAGGGACACGCGGGACACGCGGGGAACGAACGCGCCGACGAACTCGCCAATCGCGGCGTCGACGAGCTCGTCGGAATTTGACGGCACGCCCATGGTGCAGCCGCGTCGCCGCACCATCGTGATGCGAGCCATCCGGTCACGGCATTGCCGTAAACTACGCGGATCGAGCCAGCCCGGATCCCCATCGACATGGACTTCATCGACCTCAAGACCCAGTACCGCCGCATCAAGCCGTCGGTGGATGCGCGCATAGCGCGCGTGCTCGAACACGGGCAGTACATCCTCGGTCCCGAGGTCACCGAACTCGAGCGCGTGCTCGCGGCCTACGTTGGCGTGAAGCACTGCATCGCCGCGTCGAGCGGCACCGACACCCTGCTGATTGCGATGATGGCGCTCGACATCGGTCCGGGCGACGAGGTGATCACCTCGCCATTCACGTTTATCGCAACAGGGGAGATGATTGCGCTGCTCGGTGCCACGCCGGTGTTCGTCGACATCGATCCCCGTACCTACAATCTGGATCCGGCCGGCCTGGCCGCTGCAATCACGCCGCGTACCCGCGCCGTCATGCCTGTGTCGCTCTATGGCCAGTGCGCCGACTTCGGCGCCATCAACTCGGTGGCCTGTGCCCATGAGCTTCCGGTGATCGAGGACGGCGCCCAGAGCTTCGGGGCGACCTATCGCGGCAAGCGTTCCTGTGCGCTGTCGCTGGTGGGCTCGACATCGTTCTTCCCCTCCAAGCCGCTGGGCGGCTACGGAGATGGTGGCGCGCTGTTCACGGAGGACGATGCGCTGGCCAGGAAGATGCGCGAGATCCGGGTGCACGGGCAGGATCGTCGCTACCACCATCCGCGGCTCGGTCTCAACGGGCGGCTCGACACGCTCCAGGCCGCGGTGCTGCTCGCGAAGATGGAGATCTTCGAGGACGAGGTCACCGCGCGCATCCGCCTCGGAGCCCGCTACTCGGAGCTGCTGGCGGCGGCCTTCGCGGACCGGCCAGAGGCCATCCGCCTCCCATACGTCGAGCCATTCAACACCAGCGTGTACGCGCAGTACACGATCGAAGTCGACGACCGGGACGCCTTCGAGTCACGCATGAAGGCGCTCGGCGTGCCGACCGCGGTGCACTACCCTCAGCCGCTGCACCTGCAGCCAGTGTACGAGCACCTCGGCCAGCGAGAGGGCCGCTTCCCGGTGTCCGAGGCGGCGGCTCGACGGGTGGTCAGTCTGCCCATGCACCCGTACCTCACCGAGGCGGACCAGGCGAAGGTGGTGCGCACGGTTCGCGAAGCCGTGGGCTGAATCGTGCGGCAGGTCATCCTCGACACCGAGACCACGGGTCTCGAGCCAGAGCTCGGGCACCGCGTCATCGAGCTCGGGTGCATCGAGGTCGTGAACCGGCGGCGTACCGGCCGAGTGTTCCATCGCTACCTTTGCCCCGACCGCGAGATCGATCCCGGGGCGCTGCAGGTACATGGAATCACTGCCGAGTTCCTGCGGGACCAGCCGCGCTTTGCCGACGTCGCGGAAGAGTGGCTCGAATTCGTGCGCGAAGCCGAACTGGTGATTCACAACGCGCCGTTCGACGTAGCTTTCCTCGACGCCGAACTCGCGCGCCTGCCCGGGTCACCGGGCCGGATCGGCGACTTCTGCCAGGTGCTTGATACCCTCGCGCTCGCTCGCAAGTTGCACCCGGGCCAGCGCAACGGTCTCGACGCGCTGTGCAAGCGCTATTCCGTGGACAACTCCCAGCGCGACCTGCATGGGGCGCTGCTGGACGCAGATCTGCTGCTGGGGGTCTATCTCGCGATGACGGGCGGGCAGGGGGCCCTCACGCTCGAGGATGCCGGCGATACCACCGCGACCGTCGCCGGCCGCCGCGCCGCGCGCCCCCGCGGCCGCCTCATCGTGCCGCGGGCCGGTGATGCGGAACTCGCGGCGCACGAGCGGCGGCTCAAGGCCATCGACAAGGCGAGCGGCGGCCGGACAGTCTGGCGCGAACTGGAGCGCGAGGCATGACCCCGCAATGGTCGTCCGTCATGCCGGGCATGTCCCCAGGCGGGCCGGCGCCGCGGCGCGAACATGACGTGCGTCGCATTCGACGCCGGCTGCCCGTGGCATCCTTCCACGGCGCCGTCCGTTGCGCGCACGAACCAATTTTCCCCACGATTCTGCATCGCCCATGCCCAAACTGAACCTTCGCAATCTCCGCATCGGTGTCATAGGTCTCGGCTACGTCGGCCTGCCGCTCGCCGTCGAATTCGGCAAGCGCTTCAATACTGTTGGCTTCGACATCAAGGCCGAGCGCGTCGACGAGCTCCGCAAGGGGCACGACAGCACGCTCGAGACCGACGAAAAGGAGCTCGCGTCTGCGACCAGACTCACTTACACGACGCGGCTCGATGACCTGAAGCCATGCCGCGTCTTCATCGTCACGGTGCCGACGCCGATCGACGAGTACAAGCGCCCCGACCTCACGCCTCTCGAGAAGTCGAGCGAGTCGGTGGGCAAGGTGCTCAAGAAAGGCGATGTGGTGATCTACGAGTCGACCGTGTATCCCGGCTGCACCGAGGAGGTCTGCGTTCCGATCCTCGAGCGCATCTCGGGGCTCAGGTTCAACAAAGATTTCTTTGCGGGCTACAGCCCCGAGCGCATCAACCCGGGCGACAGGCAGCACCGGCTCACGACGATCCGCAAGGTGACGTCCGGCTCGACGCCCGCGGTAGCGGAGTTCGTCGACTCGCTGTACCGGTCGATTGTGACCGTCGGCACGCACAAGGCATCGAGCATCAAGGTGGCCGAGGCCGCCAAGGTGATCGAGAACACGCAGCGCGACGTCAACATCGCGCTCATCAACGAGCTCGCACTGATCTTCAACCGCCTCGGGATCGACACCGAGGAAGTGCTGCAGGCGGCGGGCAGCAAGTGGAACTTCCTGCCGTTCCGGCCGGGGCTGGTGGGCGGTCACTGCATCGGAGTCGACCCCTACTACCTGACGCACAAGGCCCAGGCTGTCGGCTACCACCCGGAGATGATCCTCGCGGGCCGTCGCATCAACGACAACATGGGCATCTACGTCGCGCAGCAGGTCGCGCAGCTCATGATGCAGAAGCGCATCCAGGTGAAGGACGCGCGCGTGCTCGTGATGGGCCTGACCTTCAAGGAGAACTGCCCCGACGTGCGCAACACGAAGATCGTGGACGTCGTGAAGGAACTCGAGAAGTACGGGGCGCGAGTGGATGTGTGCGATCCGTGGGCGGACGCCGACGAGGCTGAGCACGAATACGGGCTGCGCCCGATCGCCAAGCCCAAGCCGGGAAGCTACGACGCGATATTGATGGGTGTCGCGCACGACGAGTTCCGCCGGATGGGCATCGAGAAGGTACGCAAGCTCGGCCGTCGCAACCACGTTCTCTATGACATCAAGTACGTGCTCCCTGCCCGCGAAGTGGATGGCAGGCTCTAGAGCATGAAGATCCTCGTCACGGGTGCTGCCGGCTTCATCGGTTTCCACACCGCGCTCAAGCTGCTCGAACGCGGCGACGAGGTCGTGGGGCTCGACAACCTGAACGAGTACTACGACGTCCGCCTCAAGCTGGCGCGTCTCGAGATCCTGAAGCGCCACCCCGGCTTCCGTTTCGTGAAGCTGGATCTCGCGGATCGCGATGGCATGACTCGGCTGTTCGCCGAGGGGAAGTTTGAGCGCGTGGTAAACCTGGCGGCGCAGGCAGGTGTGCGCTACTCCATCCAGAATCCGCTCGCCTACGTCGACAGCAACGTGGTGGGCTTCGCGAACATCCTCGAGGGCTGCCGTCACCACGGCGTCGAGCACCTGGTCTATGCCTCGACGAGCTCGGTGTACGGTGCCAACACGAAGATGCCGTTCTCCGTGCACCAGAACGTGGACCATCCGCTCTCGTTCTACGCCGCAACCAAGAAGGCGAACGAACTCATGGCTCACACCTATGCGCACCTGTATGCGCTGCCGGTGACGGGCCTGCGCTTCTTCACGGTCTACGGGCCGTGGGGGCGGCCGGACATGGCGCTGTTCCTGTTCACGCGCAACATCCTCGCCGGGCAGCCGATCGACGTCTTCAACTACGGCCACCACCGGCGCGATTTCACCTACGTCGAGGACATCGCCGAGGGCGTGGTGCGCTGCTGCGACCGCGTCGCCACTGCGAACCACGCCTGGGACAGCGACGCACCGGATCCCGGCTCGAGCCGCGCCCCGTACCGCCTCTACAACATCGGCAACAATCAGCCCGTCGAGCTCATGCATTACATCGAGGTGCTCGAGGAGTGCCTCGGCCGCAAGGCGCAGATGAACCTGCTGCCGCTGCAGCAGGGTGACGTCCCCGATACCTGGGCCGACATCGACGACCTGCAGCGCGACGCGGGTTACCGGCCGGCAACGCCGGTCGATGTGGGTATCCGCCGCTTCGTGGACTGGTATCTGGACTATTACGGCCAGCGTCCCCCCGCGGCCTGAATTGGCGCTGCCGGGCTGACGGCGGCGGAGGTAGGCGGATACAATCGCCCTCCGATTCTTCGAACAGCGCGCCTCTGCGGGCGGTGGAAACCGTGTCAGGAAGGACTTCGATCGTGGACCGCCGGATCCGCGTCGCGGTGGTGGGTTGTGGCCGAATCGCCGCTAATCACTTCGGCGCCATCGAGAAGCACACCGACCGCATCGAGCTCACCGCGGTCTGTGACAGTGATCCGGCGGCGCTCGACAGCGCCGTCGCGAGGACCGGCGCACGCGGCTATACGGACTTCGGCAACCTTCTGGCCGACCGAGCCGCAGATATCGTGGCACTTTGCACGCCGAGCGGCCTGCATCCGGCGCAGGCGATCCAGGCCGCGCAGGCCGGTTGCCACGTGATGACCGAGAAGCCGATGGCTACGCGCTGGACCGACGGGCTCGACATGGTGCGCGAATGCGACCGTGCCGGAGTCCGGCTGTTCGTCGTCAAGCAGAACCGTCGCAACGCAACACTGCAGATGGTCAGGCACGCCATCGAGAAGGGGCGGTTCGGGCGCATCCACATGGTCACGATCAATGTCTTCTGGTCGCGTCCGCAGTCCTATTACGACAGCGCGAAATGGCGCGGCACCTGGGAGTTCGACGGCGGCGCGCTGATGAACCAGGCCAGTCATTACGTCGACCTCGTCGACTGGCTGATTGGCCCGGTGGAGAGCGTCCAGGCCTACGTTGCGACCCTCGCGCGAAACATCCAGGTCGAGGACACAGCGGTCGTGGCCGTCCGCTGGCGGTCTGGTGCACTGGGTTCCATCAACGTGACGATGCTCACCTAACCGCGAAACCTCGAGGGTTCGATCACGATCATCGGCGAGCGCGGCACTGTGAAGGTCGGCGGCGTGGCGGTCAATCGAATCGAGCACTGGGAGTTCGCGGACGACGACCCCGACGACCAGCGCGTCCGGGAGGCGAGCTACGAGACGACCTCCGTCTATGGCTTCGGGCATCCGCTTTACTATGACAACGTGATCCGCACGTTGCGCGGCGAGTGCGAACCCGAGACCGACGGGCGCGAGGGGTTGCGCTCGCTCGAGATACTGATCGCAAGCTACCTCTCGGCGCGCGACCACCGCCGGGTTGCGTTGCCGCTGCTGTACTAGGCATGGCGGCGCCGACCATCCACCCGAGCGCGATCGTAGATCCCGGCGCGACGATCGGCGAGGACAGCCGCGTCTGGCATTTCGCGCACGTCTGCGGCGGGGCGGTGATCGGGCGCTGCTGCTCCCTCGGCCAGAACGTGTTCGTCGGCAATCGGGTCCGCATCGGTGACAACGTCAAGATCCAGAACAACGTGTCGGTCTACGACAATGTCACGCTAGAGGACGACGTCTTTTGCGGGCCGAGCATGGTGTTCACGAACGTATACAACCCGCGCTCCGCGGTGTCGCGCAAGGATGAGTACCGCGACACCGTGGTGCGGCGCGGTGCGACACTGGGCGCCAACTGCACGATCGTCTGTGGCATCGAGATCGGTGAGTACGCCTTTGTCGGGGCGGGCGCCGTCGTGAACCGTGACGTGCCGGCGTTCGCCCTGATGCTTGGCGTGCCGGCGCGTCAGACCGGCTGGATGAGTCGATATGGGGAGCGCCTGTCGTTGCCGCTCGACGGAGATGCAGAGACCGCGTGCCGACACACCGGCGACCGCTACATTCTCCGTGCGGGAGCCCTGCGGCTGGTACCGGGTGCGTAATGGGCGGCAGCGTGCCGAAGCGACGAGCCGGCGAGCGTCGAGAATTCCGGATCATCGGCGACGTGGCGTGCGCGGCATCATGAATGCCACGGACATCGTCGATGCGGTGGTGATAGGTGCCGGTGTCGTCGGGCTCGCGGTGGCTCGGGGGCTGGCGATGGCGGGAATGGGGACGGTAGTAGCCGTCGAGCGCAATCGACGCTTCGGCGAGGAGACGTCATCGCGTAATTCGGGCGTGGTGCACTCCGGCATCTACTACCCGGGCGGCAGCCTCAAGGCGCGGCTCTGCGTTCGAGGGCGGGAGCTCCTTTACGCGTATTGTCGGGAGCGCGGCGTTGCCTTTCGTCGCTGCGGCAAGCTGATCATAGCCCAGCAATCACAGGTCTCGGCGCTGCGGACACTGCATGACCGCGGCATAGCGAACGGAGTCGTCGACCTGCAGTGGCTTGATGCGCAGGCGATGCGTCGGCTGGAGCCCGAGGTCCGCGGTGCGGCTGCCATCCTGTCGCCGTCCACCGGGATCGTCGACGCCCACGAGTTGATGGTCGCACTGCTCGCGGACTTCGAGGCCCAGGGCGGCGTGATGGCGGTGAATTCCCCGGTCTCGGGCGTGCGTGGCGTCGCCGGAAGCCTCGGGCTCACGGTCGACAGCGGCGGCGAGGCGGACGTGCTCCTCGCGCGCCGGGTGGTCAACGCGGCGGGTCTGAACTCGACTCAGCTCGCGCACCGGGTCGAGGGCTATCCCAGGGACCGGATTCCGCAGGCGTACCTCGCGAAGGGCAACTACTTCACCTGCCCGGGCCGGCCGTTCCAGCGCCTCGTCTACCCCATGCCAGATGAAGCCGGTCTCGGCATCCACGCAACACTGGATCTCGATGGCAGCGTTCGATTCGGACCCGACGTCCAGTGGGTCGATGACCCGGACTACCGCGTGGACGCGGGCCGGCGCGAGCGGTTCCGGACGTCGATCCGCGAGTACTGGCCGCGCGTCGACGAAGTCGAACTGTCGCCGGGTTACGCGGGGATTCGCCCGAAGATCGTCGGTCCGGGACAGCAGGCCGCCGACTTCGTCATCGCGGGCCCGCGCGAGCACGGCGTGCCGGGGTTCGTCAGCCTGTTCGGCATCGAGTCGCCCGGCCTGACGGCGGCGCTCGCGATCGGCGAGTGGGTCACCGCGCTGCTGCGCGAGGGCGTTGCAGCGACATGAGGACGTCGACATGCCGGCGGACCCCGCCGCACCGGCGTCTGCGCATTGGAGTGGTCTCGTCTGAGGAGTGACGTCCATGACACAACGACAGGATAGTCCGGCGTGGAAGAGCCTGCAGGCGCACGCTGCAAAGCACGGCGGGCGACACCTGCGCGAGTTGTTCGCTGAGGACCCGCAGCGGTTCGAGGCACTGAGCGTTACAGCGCTCGACTTCCTCTACGACTTCACGCGCCAGCGCATGACGGCCGAAACGATCGGTCTGCTGCTCGACCTCGCGCGAGCCTGTGATCTCGAGGGACGCATCCGCGCCCTGTTTGCCGGCGAGGCCGTGAACAACACCGAGAACCGCCCGGCGCTGCACATGGCGCTGCGCAACCGCTCGGGGCGGCCGATGGAGGCTGCCGGTCGCGACGTGATGCCCGAGGTGCGTGCCGAACTGGCGAAGATGCGGGAGTTCGTCACCGGCGTGCACGAAGGGCGCGTCACGGGCGCCGGTGGCCAGCGCTTCACCGACGTGGTCAACATCGGCATCGGCGGCTCGGACCTCGGTATCGTCATGGCCACCGAGGCGCTTGGCCGGTTCCGCAACCGCGCGATCCGGCTGCACTGCGTTTCCAACATCGACGGCGTCGAACTCGCCGAGGTCATGGAGCAGGTGAACCCGGCGACCACGCTGTTCGTGGTCTGCTCCAAGACCTTCACGACCCAGGAAACGCTCGCCAACGCCACGTCCGCGCGTCAGTGGCTGGTGGGCGAGCTTGGCGAGGTGGCCGTCGGACGGCACTTCGTGGCGGTCTCGACCAACCACACCGCGATGGATGCTTTCGGCATCTCTCCGCAGTCGCGCTTCACCATGTGGGACTGGGTCGGAGGGCGCTACTCGCTGTGGTCGGCGGTGGGGCTGTCGATCGCACTGGCGCTCGGCTGGGAGCCGTTCGAGCTGATGCTCGCGGGTGGCCACGACCTGGACGAGCATTTCCGCACGGCGCCCCTCGAGGGTAACCTGCCCGTGCTGATGGGTCTCATCGGCGTCTGGAACTCGAATTTCCTCGGTATCGGCTCGCTCGCGGTGCTGCCCTACGACCGGCGCCTGCACCGGTTTTCGGCCTACCTGCAGCAGCTCGAGATGGAGTCGAACGGCAAGTCCGTTACTCGCGACGGCCGCGCGGCTGACTACGGCACGGGCACGGTTGTCTGGGGCGAGCCCGGCAACAACGCCCAGCATTCGTTCTTTCAGCTGCTGCACCAGGGCACGGCACAGGTGGCCATGGACTTCATCGCGCCAGTGAATGCCTCCAGCCGCTTCCAGCCGCAGCACGATCTCGCGCTCGCCAACTGTTTCGCGCAGGCGGAGGCCTTTGCGTTCGGGCAGACCGCGGACCAGGTGCGGGCGGACCTGGAGTCCAGGGGCGCGACGGCCGACGACGTCGCGCGTCTCGTGCCTCACAAGGTGCACGCGGGTAACCGCCCATCGAGCCTGATCCTGCTCCCGCGGATTGGTCCGCGAACGCTCGGTCGCCTGATCGCGTGGTACGAGCACAAGGTGTTCGTTCAGAGCGTCATCTGGGACGTGAATCCCTTCGACCAGTGGGGCGTGGAGCTCGGCAAGAAGCTCGCGGGGTCGATGGCGCCCGCCGTACAGAAAGCATCGTGGACGGAGGGGCCGCCGCACATTCAGTCGTTGCTCGAAACAGTCGCACGCTGGCGCGGCGAGTCGGCGAGCCGGTAGCATCCTCACGATGGACAGACCCTATCTGCCGCTGCTCGCCGCCCTGGCTGCGAGCGGCGCCGCCATGGCCGGCGAGCCCTGGATCCCGCCAGGCGACCTCCAGTCACGACACGACCTGCAGATGCTGGTCGACGACGGCGTCATTGACCTGCCGGTGTCCGGCTGGCCAATCGCGGTTTCCGACGTCGCCCACGCCTTGTCGAAGCTGCCTGAGCCAGGCAAGGAGACGCCGGCTGCGACGCCGGCCGAATCTTCGTTCTGGCCCGGGCGCCGCGATTCGCAGCGTCCGGTCATTCTCAACGCCGCACAGGTCGCAGCCGTTGCACGCCTGAAAAGGCTCGCAAGCAAAGGTCGCTGGTCGCTGGTGACCGAGGTCGGCGGCGCAGCGCGTCCGACGCAGCTGCGCACGTTCGATGACACGCCACGCGAGGAGGGCGAATTCAACGCCTGGGCCAGCGGTTTCTTCGGCGAGCGCTGGGGTGCGCGCCTGGAGTTCACGGCCGTCACCGATCCGGAGGACGACAACATATTCCGAGCCGACGGCTCCTACGTCGCCGGCAAGTTCGGCAACTGGATCGTGACGCTCGGCGAGCAGGAGCGCTGGTGGGGCTCGGGTTGGGAAGGCAGCCTGATCCTTTCGAACAGCGCGCGGCCCGTGCCGGCGATCGCGCTCGACCGCGCGGTGTCCGATCCCTTCGAGACGAAATGGCTGAGCTGGATCGGGCCGTGGCGTCTCACGACTTTCATGGGCTACATGGAGGCCGGCCGCGAGGACTTCGATCATCCGTTGCTGTTCGGCTTCCGCATCTCCGCGCGACCCCTCGACGGCCTCGAGCTGAGCATCGAGCGCACGGCGCAGTGGTGCGGCGAGGGACGGTCGTGCGACGGGAGCGACTTCTGGAACCTGTGGTGGGGCAACGACAACCAGGGCGAAAACGTCGACCCGGAGGACGAGCCCGGTAACCAGCTCGCCGGCTGGGACATCCGCTGGGCCTCGCCGATCGGCGACTGGAACTACGCGCTCTATAACCAGCACACCGGCGAGACCATCGACAACCAGATCCCGCGTCCCTATCGCAGCATGGACATCGCGGGCATCGAGACCTGGGGCGATGCAGGCGCAGGGGGTGCCTCCTGGCGCGCGGGATTCGAGTGGGCCAATACGCGCTGCGGCGGCACGGAGAACGAGCAGCGGATCTGGGACTGCGCCTACAACAACGGCATCTTCGACGTCGAGGGCTACCGCTCCAAAGGTCGCCCGCTCGGGCACTCGATGGACGGCGACGGCCAGATGTACAGCCTTCGCTACGTACGCGTCGATGCCTCGACGGCAATGCTGTCGGCGCTGCTGCGCTACACGATGGCAAACGAGGGCGGAGTCGTGCCTGACACCCGCAATACGCTTGCACCGGGTCCCGAGGATTGGTGGAGCGCGGACCTCTCCTACCGTTACCCGTTGCGCACCGGGTGGATCGAGGCGGGTGCGGGCGTTGACTACCAGGACCGGGCCTGGAATGACACGCAGGCACTGCTGCCGCGTGCCTGGTTCAGCTGGCGCCATGAATTCCGCTGATCATCGTGGCCGGTGACTGGCGGATCGCGGTGCCCGTCGGGCGACCGCGCGAAGTGCCCGGGATTCGACTCGTGCGACACCCGCTGCCGGCGGGGCTGCTGGGGCTGTGGCTTTCGCTGCACGCCGCCACTGCGCCGGCCGAGCCGTGGATCGGTCCGGGGGATGTCACGCTGCGACATGACCTGCAGCGCCTCGCTGACGCCGGGCTGCTCAGCGGCCCGTCCATGAGCTGGCCGATTGGGTGGTCGCAGGTCGCCCGCGAACTGGGTCGCATCGAGCTGCAGGGGCTCGGAGCCGGCGAGCGCAGATCGGTCGAGCGGCTGCGCGCGCGTGCGGCGCGCGAGACGCGCACGCGCGGCATCACACTTGAAGCGGGACTGGCGGCCGCGGCGAACCCGACACCGCTGCGCACCTTTGAGGACAGTCCGCGCGAGGAAGGCGAGGCGAGCCTCGCTGCGGACTGGGTCGGCGAGCGATTCGCGTGGAAGCTCGCTGGCACCGTGGTGGTGGATCCGGATGACGACCAGGAGTTTCGCGCCGACGGCACCTACGTGGCCGCGAGCCTCGGCAACTGGATGGTGTCGGCGGGTTATCTCGACCGCTGGTGGGGTCCGGGCTGGCAGGGCAGCCTGATCCTCTCCAACAACGCGCGGCCGATGCTGTCGATCGCCGCGGACCGCAACGAGGCCACGCCCTTCGACCTGCCGGTGCTGCGCTGGCTCGGCCCCTGGCGCCTCAGCACCTTCATGCAGCAGTTCGAGCACGACCGCGACTATGCCTACGCGCTGCTCTTCGGCCTGCGCGGGGAGATCCGCCCGCATCCCACGCTGCAGCTCGCCGCGAGTCGCACCGCGCAGTGGTGCGGCGAGGATCGGCCGTGCGGCTTGGACACGTTCTGGGACCTGCTGGCGGGCAATGACAACGACCAGGCGTTGGACGAGCAGCCCGGCAACCAGCTGGCCGGTTTCGACGCGCGCTGGTCCTGGCCGGGAGGCCGCGTGCCGCTCGCGCTGTATGCGCAGGCCATCGGCGAGGACGAGGCGGGATTCATGCCCTCGAAGTACCTCGGCCTGTTCGGCGCGGAAGCCTGGGGCGACCTGGGCAACGGTTCGTGGCGGGCGCACGTCGAGTACGCGGACACGGCCTGCGACTTCCTGGCTGACCCGCCCGAGTTTGGCTGCGCCTACACGAATTCGATCTACTACACCGGCTATCGATACCTCGATCGAGCGGTCGGCCACACGATCGACGCGGACGGCGAGTCGATCGGGGGCGGGATCCTGTTCCTCGATGAACGGGGCTGGCGCTGGGAAGCCCAGGCTCGGAACATCAAGCTCAACCGGGCCGGGGCGGCGACGGGGCATACGCTCGCCGATGCACCCGCCCGGGTGCTGGATATTGCTCTGGTCCACGAGTCCAGCCACGCGTGGGGTACAATGGGGGTTTCGCTGGGGTATGGGGACGTGGACGCCTCCGGGACCGTGGCCGTCGAAGACGGCTGGCGGGGATTCCTGAGCTGGCGCTACGAGGTCCGTTGACACCGGCTCAGCTCGTTCAAGGCACCAGATGAAGGATTTCGCTTCGGGTCGGACGATGCGCAGCGTCGCAGCGCGGACGGTCGTCGCACTGCTCGCAATGGCGGGCATTCTTGCCGGCCCGGACGCGATTGCGCAGCAGCCGACGTCGGCGCAGATCGAGGCGTTCAAGAACCTGTCGCCCGAGCAGCAGCAGGCCATCCTGGACAGCATGGGTAAGAGCGGTGCCGAGTCTGGAGCGACCCGTTCTGATGAGCGCGTCGAGGCGCCTGTCACGGTCCGGCCGCGGGCGGTCGATGGCGAGGACCAACGTCGCCTGGCGGCGGATGGCGAGCCGCGCCTGGCGGCCGGCGACACGCTGATCGTCGAGCTGGAACCCGTGAAGTTCGAGGGGCAGGAGCGGGTGCTCACGGAACGCATCCGACCGACCACTCCGGAGACCGCGGCTCCGGGCGCGGCGCAGACCGACACCGACACCCGGGCTCAGCAGGGCACCATGGGACAGCGCGCGGCCCAGCCCGCGTCCCCTCAGCCGCCGACCCGGGAAATCGTGCGGACGACTGCCGAGCGCGAGAGGCTCGAGCAATTCATCGAGACCGTGCGGCGCGGCAATCCATACCAGCTCGATCGGACGGGTGCCGTCAATATGCCGGGCCTCGGCGTCGTCCACCTGGCGGGACTCACGACATTTCAGGCGGCGCAACGTCTTGCCATCGAACCGTACCTGCGCGACTACCGCATCCGGCTCACGCTGTTGCCGCTCGAGCCGGTCGGATCGGCAGCTCTCAAACCCTTCGGCTACGACCTGTTCGCTGGCGTCCCGTCCACGTTTGCACCCGTCACCGACGTGCCCGTGCCTGCGGAGTACGTGATCGGGCCGGGCGACCGCATCGAGGTCCAGCTGATCGGCAATACCAGGGCCCGGCACTCGCTCGTGGTCGGGCGTGACGGCCGAATCATGTTCCCCGAAATCGGGCCGGTCGCCGTCAGCGGCATGCGGTTCGAGGAACTGAGATCCCGCATCGAGTCGCGCGTCACCGAGCAGATGATCGGCACCCAGGCCGTGGTCACGCTGGGCGACCTGCGATCGATCCGCGTGTTCGTGCTCGGCGAGGCCGAGCGACCGGGTTCCTACACCGTCAGTGGGCTCGCCACCATCACCAATGCGCTGTTCGCGAGCGGCGGGGTCAAGACCATCGGCTCGCTGCGCAACATCCAGCTGAAGCGTAACGGCAAGCTCGTCCACCGCCTCGACCTATACGATCTGCTGCTCAGGGGCGATACCTCCGGCGACGTGCGCCTGTTGCCCGGCGACGTGATTTTCATCCCGGCCATCGGTGACACGGTAGGCGTCACGGGCGCGATCCGCCGACCGGCCATCTATGAGCTGAAGGGCGAGACGGCGGCGGCCGACCTCGTTTATCTCGGCGGTGGCCTCACGCCCGACGCCGATGCCGCGCTGGCACGCATCGAGCGCATCGACCAGGGCCGCGAGCGGGTAGTGCTGAACGTGAACCTCGCCGAGGGCGACGGCCGCGACGCAGGCCTGCAGTCCGGCGACCTGCTGACGATTCCCGCCGTGCGGCCGAACTACGCCAACGCGATCAGGCTCGGCGGCCACGTGCACCGGCCGGGACTGAGCCAGTACCGCAGCGGTCTGCGCCTCGCGGACATCCTGCCATCGGTCGACGATCTCAAGCCCAATGCCGACCTGCACTACGTGCTGATCCGTCGCGAGCAGCCCGGCACGCGTCGCATCCAGGCCTTCTCCGCGGACCTCGAGCAGGCATGGCGTGCGCCGCTCACGGATGCGAATCCGCGGCTGGCTGCGCGCGACCACGTGATCGTGTTCGATCTCGAGACCGGCCGCCAGCAGTACCTGACGCCGGTCGTCGAGGAGCTGAAACTTCAGGCGACGAGCAGCGAGCCGGCGCGCATCGTCACCGTGTCGGGGCAGGTGCGTGTGCCTGGGCTGTACCCGCTCGAACCGGGCATGACGGTGAGCGACCTGGTGCGCGCCGGCGGCGGACTGGACCAGCGCGCGCTCGACGGCAGCGCGGAACTCGCACGCTACGAGGTGATCGACGGGCAGTCGCGACGCACCGAGGTGCTGCAGGTGGACCTCGCAAGGGTGCGGGCCGGCGACGTCGCCGCCGACCTGCCGCTGCGATCCTTCGACACGCTGGTGGTCAAGGAAATCTCCGAGTGGTCCCAGCAGGAGTTCGTGCGCCTCGAGGGCGAGGTACGCTTCCCGGGCCAGTATCCCATCGCGCGTGGCGAGACGCTGCGCTCGGTCGTTGCGCGCGCCGGCGGACTCACCCAGCTCGCGTTCGCGAACGGCAGTGTGTTCACGCGCGAGTTTCTCAAGGAACGCGAGCGGAAGCAGATGAAGGTGCTTGCGGACCGGCTCAGGCAGGACCTGGGCACTCTGGCGCTGCAGAGCGCTCAGAGCAGCGGCCCGGTCGCCGGAGGCGCATCCGACACCCTGGCGATTGGGCAGTCCCTGCTCGCGGACCTCGAGAATGCGGAACCGGTCGGGCGCCTCGTGATCGACCTCGATCGCGTGTTGACCGCCGAGCCTGGCTCACCCAGCGACCTGATCCTGCGCAACGGTGACCTGCTGCGCGTGCCGAAGCTCGCGCAGGAAGTGACCGTGATCGGCGAGGTGCAGAATCCGACTTCGCACCTGTACGACCCGTCGCTCACGCGCGACGAGTACCTGGACCTCAGCGGCGGCTCCAACCAGAAGGCTGACGACGGGCGCATCTACGTGGTGCGCGCCAATGGCAGCGTCGAGACCGGCTCGAGCAGCCGCTGGTTCCGACAGGAGGGTGGCATGCTGCCCGGTGACACGATCGTGGTGCCGCTCGATGCCGAGCGCATGAGGCCGCTGCCGATGTGGACTGCAATCACGACCATTCTCTACAACCTCGCCATCTCGGTGGCGGCAGTGAACTCGTTCTGAGCCAGGCCGTGACCAACCCGGACGGGACAGATCGGAAGCCGAGTGTGGACCGGGATGCGGCGGGCGACCGCGGCGCGCTGGCGGGACCGCCGTCGGGCTACTTCGTAGTCGTGCCGGCGTCGGATCAGGGCCCGGAGGACGTCGATCTCGCCCGCGTCGTCGCCACTGCGCTGCGCGGGTGGAGGAAGATCCTCGCTGCGGCTCTGGCAGGCGCATTGATCGCAGCCCTCGTGTCGATGTACCTGCCGAGTGTCTATCGCGCACAGGTGCTCGTGGCGCCGGTTCAGCAGGGTGGTGCCGGAGCCCTCGGCGCGCTGCAGAGCCAGGTCGGCGGCATCGCCGCGCTCGCGGGCATCGACCTCGGCGGCACCGCCGATACCCGCAAGGAGTCGTTCGCGCGCCTGGCGTCTTCCGGCTTCGCGCGGGACTTCATCGTGACCGAGCAGTTGCTGCCGGCGCTCTACCCGGAGCGCTGGGACGCCCCGGCCGGGCAGTGGCGCGCCGGTGAGGAAGTGCCGACCATCGAGGACGGCGTGCGGCGCTTCACGCGTGACGTGCGAGCCGTCACCGAGGATCGAAAGACCGGGCTGGTGACGCTCACGGTCGACTGGTACGACCCCGTGCTCGCGGAAAGATGGGCCAACGGCTTGATCGACCTGGCGAACGAGCGGCTGCGGGCGGATGCGGTCGCCGACTCCAGGCAGCGGATCGAGTTCCTCAGCACCGAGTTGCGCAAGACCGACGTTCTGGAGTTGAGGCAGGCAATCTACCGGCTCACCGAATCACAGCTCAACCAAGCGATGCTGGCGAGTGTCCAGAAGGACTATGCGTTCAGGGTGATCGATGCGGCTGTCGTCCCGGATCGCAGGGCACGTCCGCGGCGCTCGGTGATTACGGTCGTCGGCAGTCTCCTTGGTCTCACCGCCGGGCTGATCTGGGTGTTCGCGCCAGGGTGGCTGAGAGCGGTGCGTTTGAGCCGGCACGAGTCGAACACCGCCCAGTGAACTTCCCGGACCGGGCCTGGACGGGCCGTTGCGGATCCGGCGGCCGGCGCATGCGCGGACAATGGAACAGATCGATACGCGGAGAGACTGATCATGGAAATTCGAGGCAAGAAGCTCGTGGTCATCGGAGGCGCCGGCCTGATCGGCTCGCACACCGTGGACCACCTCGTCAGGGAAGACGTCCGCGAAATCGTCGTCTACGACAACTTCGTCCGTGGCCGGATGGAGAACCTGGCCGGCGCGCTGCGCGACCCGCGGGTGCGCATCTTCGACGTCGGCGGCGACATCATGCAGACGGACATCCTGGACGCGGCCCTCGAGGGCGCCGACGGCGTGTTCCACCTCGCGGCGCTGTGGCTGCTGCAGTGTCACGAGTTCCCGCGCAGCGCGTTCGACGTCAACGTGCGCGGCACTTTCAACGTGATGGAGGCCTGCGTCCGCAAGGGCGTCAAGCGGCTCGTCTACTCCTCGTCGGCATCGGTCTACGGTGACGCAGTGGCGGAACCGATGACCGAGGACCATCCCTTTAACAACAGGAATTTCTACGGCGCCACCAAGATCTGCGGCGAGGCGATGCTGCGCGCCTACCACCACCGCTACGGCCTGGACTACGTCGGGCTGCGCTACATGAACGTGTACGGACCGCGCCAGGACTACCACGGCGCGTATATCGCCGTGATCATGAAGATGCTCGATGCGATCGACCGAGGCCAGGGGCCCACCATACTCGGGGACGGCTCGGAGGCTTTCGATTTCGTTGCGGTCGAGGACTGCGGGCTCGCGAACCTCTCCGCGATGAAGGCCGACACCACGGATCGCTTCTACAACGTCGGCACGGGCAAGCGGACGTCGCTCAGGGAACTTGCCGAGATGCTGATCGACATCACCGGTTGCCGTCAGCCGATCAGTTACGCCCCGCGCAGCCAGGCGACGCTGGTGCGCAACCGAATCGGCTGCCCGAAGCGGGCGAGCCGGGAGATCGGTTTCGACGCACGGATCGATCTCAACGAAGGCCTCAGGCGGTTGATCGAGTGGCGAGGCAGTCACAAGGAAGAAGTCGAGGCCCGCCGCAGGGCGGCACGCTGAACGCATTGCCCGGTCGTGCGCGGATGAAAGCGTCCGCGTACGTCGGAGCGGCGACTCCGGGACCCTGCGGCGTACCCCAAGGACATTTCCTATGAATCGACCCGAGATGAAACGGACGATCCAGATCTCGGTGCCATGCACCGGTGAAGACGAGTGGCAAGCCTGCCGCGAGCCCCTGATGTCGGGCTGGTTGACGCAGGGACCGCAGGTCGCGAAGTTCGAGAAGGCCTTCGCGGAACGACACGCAGTGAAGCACGCACTCGCGGTCACCTCCTGCACGACGGGCCTGCACCTGGCGCTGGCCGGGCTCGCCATCGGGCCGGGCGACGAGGTCATCGTGCCTGCATTCACGTGGGTGGCGACCGCCAACGTGGTGCTGTACTGCGGGGCGACCCCGGTCTTCGTCGACGTCGATCGCAGCACCTACAACCTCGACCTCCGGCAGGTCGCGGCGCAG
>Ga0114939_10000293_pt1 | contig 43337 bp, 39 predicted proteins | sample AshMeaCrysSpring_FD_87196 | JGI IMG/M metagenome (GOLD analysis project Ga0114939, IMG submission 87196) | Groundwater microbial communities from Big Spring, Nevada to study Microbial Dark Matter (Phase II) - Ash Meadows Crystal Spring | ecosystem: Environmental > Aquatic > Deep subsurface >...
CCCGGCGCGAGCCTGGCCTCATGCTCTACTCCCATAATGTCCTCATCCGGGAATATACCACTGACTTGCTACCGCCGTGGCTCAACTTCGTCGACGGCGTGGTAGATTCCGAGGACTTGCCGCTAAACGTGAGTCGGGAGACTGTGCAGAACAATCGCCTGATGCAACAACTTGGCAAGAGCTTGCGAGTCCGTGTCGTGCGTGAACTGAAGAAAATGAGCGAGAGCAATTCGGTGAAATACGCCGAGTTTTGGAAGGAGTATGGGCTGGTACTGAAGGAGGGTTTGGCGACCGATCCCGCAGATCGTGACGATATTCTGCCGTTGCTGCGTTACCAATCTACACGGTCCGATGGGGCGCTGGTTGGTTTGGACCAGGTCGTAGACAGGCTGGCCGAGAATCAGCCCGAAATCTACTACGTTGTAGGTGATAGTCTGGCGGCCGTTCGCAACAGTCCCCATTTGGACCCCTTCCTGGCTCGTGGCTTTGAGGTACTATTCTGGCACGATCCGCTCGATGTCTTCCTCGCCCCCATGATGGGTGAGTATCGCGATAAGAAGTTTCGCAATGTCGCTGATTCCGACTTGGAGTTACCGGAAGTTGAGCAAAATTCAACCGATGAAGTGACCCAGCCTGAACCGCCGGAGGCAGACCTCAACCGGCTCATCGGCCGTTTTGTAACAACACTTGGCAATCGCGTGACCGAGGTTCGCCGCTCGAAGGTTCTGACCGAAAACCCCGTGCGATTGGTTGCGCCGGCGGGCGGGCCGGAGGCCGACCTGCAACGCATCTATCGATTGATGGGGCGCGAGTTTGAGGTACCGAAGCTCATCCTGGAAGTCAACCCACACCATCCGTTGATCGCTGATCTAGCGTCTTTGGTGACTAACAAGCCTGACTCATCGCTGGTCAATCTGGCCATCGAGCAACTTTACGAAGGCGCGTTATTGCAGGAAGGGCTGCACCCTAACCCGGTCGAAATGTTGCCGCGTATTCGGGCGGTGATGCAGATCGCTGCAGAAGCGTTGAACAGCTGATCGACCCGCCCGGCATGTTCTTTCGTGCCGGGCGGATTACTCGGTTTGGATCGCTCGCTCGAGTGTTTCTAGATTATCTTCGGCGCCGAGGACGACAATCGTGTCACCCTCCTCCAATACCAATGTGGCCGACGGGTCCAGCCGTACATGGGGCAGGCCGTCTTCACCGTGCGTCTCTAGCACACCGATGACGGTGAGGTTAAAAGCCCAGCGAAAATCAAGATCGATCAGCGTCTTTCCATGCCAGGTGGCTGGTACAGTAATCCGCCGGACTTCAGCCCCAGGAACGATTTGGCGCTTGCTGAACGTTTCTCGCTGGGTGCGATAAAGCTTCTCGTCTTCTGTCAGGAGGGTGCAGATGACCAGCGCCAGCAGCGCCGCAGGTAGATAATGAGCACTAAACAACTCAACCGGCAACAGGATAGCCGCCAACGGTACGTTGACGATCGAGACCAGGCTGGCTGTCATGGCCGGAATGATGAGTATCATAGGTTCGTAACCCGCCACGGCGGCAAACATGGCTGCTACCATCGTGCCCAGGTAGAGAGATGGGATGAGTAGCCCGGCCGAGCCGCCGGAGCCGATGGTCGTCATTGTGGTCAACATCTTACCTACCAGGGCTACCGTCGCCAGGATGAGGGTCATCTCTCCGGCCAGTGCCATCTCGATAGCCCGGTCACCCGTGCTTAACACCGGGTCCAACCCGTCGATAAGCTCACCAAGCTCGAAATTGGCGACCAACAGGGCAACGGTAAGGGCTATAAGCCCCGTTATCGTCGCGCCCAGGAGGTGCTTGACCCTAAGATTGGGGATGCGTTCGCGAAAAACCCGCTCGACAATCCGACGCGTGCGAACGAAGTAGATGCTGACAATAGCGATGGCCGCCGACATCAGCATCACAAGACCATAGTAACGCCAATCAGCCGGAGGTAGATATAGCTGTTCAACCGTGAATAGCGTTTCATGGCCACGTGCGGCCAAGCTGCTAAGGAAGTAGGCGATTAGCGTTGAGATGAGCGAGTAGATGAGTTTTTCGATGAGAGGCCGGCGGCGATACATGATCTCGGCAGCGAAGAAGGCCGACATGAACGGCGCGCCGGTCAACGTTGCGACGGCGGCGGCGATGCCGCACAATTGTGCTGTTTGCAGGTCATCGCTGCTCTTGGCCGACCACCATCGCAACATTCGTCGCAGCGAATCGTGGCGACGCCCGGCTTGGCGAATAGGATCACGCGGCTTGAAGGCCGACGCTGCCAGGCTCTCTCCGATGAGAGCTACGCTGGCTTCCAGCCCACCACTGCCGCCGCTGCCCAGCGTGGCCCAGGTCGCCAGGAATTTTCGAACGGCCAGCGAAAAGGTGGGCATTTCCCAGCGCACCTCGACGCCTTCCTTCCCTTGCAGGGCGTGCTCGAAGGACGGCTCTGAGGTGTGATAAAGAGAGATAGCCCGTTCCAGACCGTCGCCCTCAACGTCGTTTAGGGTCTTTAACTCACCATGTCTGTTGTCGTACAGGATTTTAGCGCCCCGTGTTCGGACAAGTGCGACGACAATGAGTGCCCCAATCCAAAGTGGCCACAGGATGAAAGCGACGGACGGCAATGACTCCAACAGGCTCAACAACGAGTCGAAGGTGAAGTGGACGACCCACTTCAGAAGGAACACCGGACCCCAGACCAACGCTCCGATGATCGCCGATTGAACAACCAGCCGCCGCTCGTTGTGGTCGAAGTTGCGCACCAAGGAGCGGGGGAGGGGTAGCTGTTTAAGCCTATCGGATATCGCCTGGATTTGTTTTTGTGGGGGGTAACATAATTCAACGAATGAGCGAAGGTTATGCCGTCGACTTCCTCGTCGCTGAAGTATATCACACGACGGGTAAAAGTATCCCAAACAGACTTGCCCCGCGGGCGGCAGAGGGATACATTCGCATTGACAACAGCGGTGGGTTACTAGCCTCGACCGGTTGCCCACCGGAAAAGGAGTCAAACATGTCCTACCACGATATCGTCGGCAAATTAGCCGGCGACCCCCAGCAACTGGAACAAGTCTATCGCTCTGCATTAGAGGCCGGACAAGCCGACGCCTTCAAGCAAGCAATCGAAGCCGGGCAGGCAGCCGCTCCGGACAACCTGCTCTACGGTGCCTGGTTCTACCGGCTCCAGGACGCGGCCGTCCGGGCGAAGGACAGCTTTATCCGCTGGGGTTGGGTGCTCCCGTTGGCCCTGTTGAATGGTCTGGTGTTTTGGTTGTTATCCGATGACGACCGATTCACAGTCCAAATCCAGGGGCTCGGTCTTACACTCGATACAAACTACTTTCCCACCCTCATCTTGTTGGCCGCTCCCATAGCGGCTCTATTTATCCTGATCTACCTGGCCGCCACTGGATGGAAAAAGTGGCGTTCGGTTGCCGTCATCGGTGCAATTTTAACGGCGGCTACTGCGTATGTTTTCTTGTTATATCCTCGGCTTGGCACAAAACCCTTCCAGGAGCAATACCTGACGCTGATGGCTCTACACTTGCCATTACTTGCCTGGGCGGGTGTAGGTGCTTACCTTGTTGCCGGCCATCGTGACCCGGAAAACCGCTTCGCTTTCCTGGTCAAGTCGCTCGAAGTCTTCATCATGGGCGGGCTATTTATCATCGCCGGTGGCCTGTTCACAGCCATCACCGTTGGTCTGTTCGACGCGCTCAGTGTGGAATTTCCGGAGATGGTCCAACGCTTGTTTATCGCCGGTGGCGCCGGGTTGATTCCCGTGCTGGCAACGGCTGTCATTTACAACCCAACCGAATCGCCGGCCGGACAATCCTTCGATGAGGGCCTGAGCAAGCTAGTGGCCTTGTTGATGCGAATTCTTTTACCGCTGACACTAATCGTCCTGGTGGTGTATCTGGCATTCATCCCCTTCAATTTCCGCGAGCCTTTCGATAACCGGGATGTATTGATCATCTACAACGCTATGCTTTTTGCCGTGATCGCCCTCCTGGTCGGAGCAACGCCTATCAGCTTGGCTGAACTATCTCCAGCAGTTGCACGATGGTTGCGCTGGGGAATCATCGCTGTTTCAACCCTGGCACTTGTCGTCAGTATCTACGCCCTGGCTGCGATCGTATATCGCACGGCCATCGATCGTCTGACGCCCAACCGTTTAACTTTCATCGGCTGGAATGTGATCAACATTGGGTTGCTCATCCTCATCCTGGTGTTTCAGGCACGTGCCAAGTCCGGTCAATGGTTGCGTCAATTATACCGGGCGTTTTCTGCCGGAACTGTGGCTTATGGGGGTTGGACATTGGTGGTAATTCTCAGTCTACCCTGGCTATTTAGCGTCGATCAAATGGATGTTGAGGGCTTGCCGCCATCCATTCAAACGCTAATATATCATCGTCCCAGCCCGATCCTGCTGAAATGTGCCCAAAGCCCGCATATTTATTTGCTGGAGGGTGGCCAAAAACGCTGGATCAACACGATTGAGACGTTCGAGGATCGGGGATATGTCTGGCGCGATGTTCAATTCGTCACCTGCGACGCCTTGCGCAGCGTTCCCAACGGCGAGCCTATTCCGACCGATGCCGGTCCGCCGCCGCAGCCCTGAGGGGCTACTTTGAACCTCCGATCCGGCAACGCTCGCTTTACACCTCCGGCGTTTTTGTTACACTCCAAACCGTCGAGACATCGAATTGGCGACTCATTTTGACGAGGTTACAACGCCGGCATACAAATCGGACGTCCAAGAAGAATAATGTCATCAACGAACCCCTTCACTACCCGGCCACTCGAACCTCAACCACGCGCCATTGTCATCGGTGCATCTTCCGGCTTGGGGGCGGCATTGGTACGTCGTCTAGCGGCTCAGGGTTACCGTGTGGCCGCTCTGGCCCGCCGCGAGGCTGAACTGGCAGCGTTACGCGATCAGGTGACGGGGGCAGGCGGTCGTTCGACTGTTTTGCCCTACGTCCACGATGTGACGGATACGGAACTAGTGCCGTCGTTATTCGATCAGGTGACCCAGGACCTGGGTGGTCTTGACCTTATTATTTATTGTGCAGCTGTCCAGCCCCCGGTTGATCTACATGAGTATAATTTTAAGAAAGATCAGGCAATGCTGCGCACAAACCTGTTAGGAGCTGTGGCTTGGCTTAATCAAGCCGCTATTCGTTTTGAAAGAGCCAAGAGTGGCCGGATCGCCGGTATAAGCTCCATAGCCGGGGACCGGGGGCGAGTCGGTAGTCCGGTTTATAACACGAGTAAAGCCGGTCTCGATGCATACCTGGAAGCCCTCCGCAACCGGCTCTCGCGTCATGGTGTGGCTGTCACGACGGTCAAGCCTGGCTTCATCGACACCGAGTTACTAAAAAACGCCCCGCGTACGTTTTGGGTCATCTCACCCGACGAAGCTGCCGCGCAAACCTTGGCGGCCATCAACGCCCGCAAACAGGTGGTCTATGTTCCGCCGCGCTGGCGGTTAGTCAGCCTCGTCGTTCGGGCGATGCCGTCGGTGATCTTCAGGCGGCTGAACTTTTAATTGAGGTTTTATGAAAACGACCGCACTTCAAACGTCTGCCAAAAACCTATCGCCCAAGCAGACGGCCCAGAAAATCCTCCTCCCCGCTGAACGATTGGAACAGGTCGCATCCTGGGGCGGGGCAACCCAAAGTGTCAGTTATGTTTATCGCCCGGCGACGGTCGAAGCCCTGAGCGATGTCTTCACGCTGGCGCGCCGTAGCGACCGTAACGTTGGCCTTCGCGGCGGTGGTAATAGTTACGGTGATGCTGCTCTGAATAGTGAGAATATCATCCTGGACCTCCGCCGAATGAATCGGATCCTTGAATGGAATCCTGATTCAGGCGTTATTCGTGTCGAACCGGGCGTTACGTTGGCTGAGTTGTGGCAATACATCATCGAAGATGGTTGGTGGCCGCCAGTGGCCACGGGGACGAGTTTCACGACGATGGGCGGATCGGCGGCTATGAATGTTCATGGCAAGAATGCCTGGCAAGCCGGTCCGATCGGTGATCATATCCTCGAGTTTGACTTGATGATGTCCTCCGGTGAGATCATTACCTGCAACCGAACTGAAAATCGCGATGTATTCTACGCGGCAATCGGCGGCTTCGGCATGTTAGGGGTTTTCACCAGCCTGACGTTGCAAATGAAACGCATTTACTCCGGTTTGCTCGACGTTGAGACATGCGTCCAGGCTGATTTGGACGATATGTTTGCCTATTTCCATGAAAACGTCGCCCATTCCAACTACATTGTCGGCTGGATTGACTCGTTAGCTGCCGGTCAAACCGTAGGTCGAGGTGATGTACATCGCGCGAATTACCTGCCGGAAGGCGCGGACCCAAACCCGTCCCAGACGCTACGGCTGGAGAACCAACATCTCGGTCCGAACCTCTTTGGTGTCATGCCCCGCTCAATTATGTGGCTCTTCATGCGGCCGATGATGCGCGATACCGGCATGCGTTTTGTCAACCGGGGGAAGTATCTGGCCGGTCGTTTTGGCGGCATGAAGCGCTACCGGCAACCGCATGCCCAGTTCCATTTCTTACTGGACTATATTCCCGATTGGAAACGAGCGTACCAGCCGGGTGGGTTAATCCAATACCAACCATTTATTCCCAAGGAAACGGCGGCCGACGCCTTTCGAGAGATTCTAGAGCTATGCCAACGGCGCGGGTTGCCTAATTACCTGACTGTCTTGAAACGCCACAAGCCGGATGAATTCCTGATGTCATATGCAGTTGATGGATTTTCTATGGCGATGGACTTTCGGGTTACCACCGAAAACCGGCGGCGCGTTGTCTGGCTGGCAAGAGAATTGGATCAAATCGTCATCAATGCCGGCGGCCGATTTTACTTTGCCAAGGATAGCACTCTAAGGCCGGAAACCGCCGCAACCTATTTAGGCGAGGCGACGATCGCGAGATTCCGGGATCTAAAGCAACAATGCGATCCTGAAAACATACTTCAGACTGATCTATGGCGGCGCATCTTCGCCGTTGCCTGACCGTCTCAGCCTTGTCTCCAACCCGCGGGCGATGACCTCGGCGTCTTCGTAGCGGGTGAAGAAATTATGTTCCCCCGTCAGGGTCTCCAGGCGCAGGTATAATGCGCGGCTATCATCTGCTTCATAGGCGATGGTGATTTTGCGACCGATCAACTTGCCGACCAAGCGCCAATATTCAAAACTTAGGTTATTCTCCGTCTTGGATTGCCCGTCGGCCGTTTCCTCTCGCCCAGCCATTAGCCGGTTCAGCCTCACTATATATTTATCGGCTGAAGGAACGAGATCGAGGACTTCGGCCTCAAAAACGGCGCGAACATATTCGGCGTTGGGCAAGCGCCAGGCGAATTGAACGGGGAAGGATTGGCCGATGGTGTAGTGAGCTTCGGGCATGAGGGTGGTAGGAGCGAGACAACTGGTGCGTAATTATGGTTTCTGGTTTTAAAAACCGAGAAAAATGTGTCTCGCTCCTGCGGTGATGGCGTTTAACGAATCGTCAATTCCGTCGCCTTGTCGAAAAGATGCATCTGGTTCATGTCGAAGACGACATCGATCTTGTTACCGGCGTGGACGCCGAACCGTGGGTCAACTGTACCAACAAAGCTGTTCTTGCCGGAATTAAGGTAGAGGTGCAATTCGTGGCCCAAAAGCTCAACGACCTCGACCTCGGTGCTCACCGGCTCGGCCATGATGCTCGGCGGGGCGAATTCCGGGGCATGGATATGCTCCGGCCGGACACCCATGATGATCTCCTTGCCGACGTAAGGACCGAATGATTCTTTACGATCATCGGGTACGCGGACACGGAAATCACCGGTGTCGACGAAGAACTTACCTTCCTCATTAACCAGCGTGCCGTTGAAGAAATTCATGGCCGGGCTACCGATGAAGCCGGCAACGAAGACATTGACCGGATGGTTGTAGAGATTACGAGGTGTATCGGCCTGTTGCAGGATACCGTCCGCCAGAACGGCGATACGATCGCCCATGGTCATCGCTTCGACCTGATCATGGGTGACGTAGATGAAAGTTGTCCCCAATTTCTGGTGGAGCTTGCTGATTTCAGCACGGGCGGTGACCCGCAACTTGGCGTCCAGGTTCGAGAGCGGTTCGTCCATGAGGAAAACCGCGGGTTCGCGGACGATGGCGCGACCGACCGCAACACGCTGACGCTGGCCACCGGAGAGTGCCTTGGGCTTGCGATCCAGCAAGTTGCCCAAGCCCAAGATGTCGGCTGCTTCCTTCACGCGTGAATCGATCTCCGCTTTGGGCATCTTGCGCAGCTTGAGACCAAAGGCCATGTTGTCATAAACACTCATGTGCGGGTAGAGCGCGTAGGACTGAAAAACCATGGCAATATCACGGTCCTTGGGGGGGACATCGTTGACTACCCGATCACCGATGAGAATGTCACCTTCGGAGATCTCCTCCAAACCGGCTAGCATGCGCAGGTTGGTGGATTTGCCGCAACCGGACGGACCGACGAAGACCATGAATTCTTTGTCGGCAATGTCCAGATTGAAGTCCTTAATAACGCTCACATCACCAAAACGTTTATAGACATGCCGGAAGGTTACACTTGCCATTATTCTCTCCTTGGGCTTTTGTTATAAGTTGATAATGCCTGGGCGTGGTGGAGACCGTTACCGCATTGCCCACCAAACCGTTGAACGCAACTATAGCCGTATCGGTTTACCCGTCAATAGAGTTGTCTAACTTGGTGGTGTTTTTGTCTAATTTTGTGGTGTTGCTACGAGGATTGTGCCATTCACCACTTAAAGGACGAAGAGTCCTTCAAGACGGGCTTTTTCGATCAATTCGGGGGGAAGGTCCGGCGGCAGGTAACGAGCGTAGTCCTTCATCCAGTTGGCAACACTTTGATGATTGACATCCAATAACCGCGCGACTTCGCGCATTGAACGACCGTCGAGATAAAGCTGAAGCGCCTGAAATCGCACGTCCTCCTCGTATCCCGACTCTTGGGGGTATGGTGTATAGCGACAATTGCAGTGTTTGCAGCGGTAACGCTGGCTACCGGCCGGTGTGTGCCCATCCTTAATCTGCCTGGTATTTCGATAGCACTTGGGACAGGATATGGTCACGGCATCACCGGATCGATTCAAAGTATCGTTAGCGCTATTGCCAAAAAAAACAAGCCCAGCGCCAGCAAAACAAGGAACCAATTCGCGCGTAATGCCTGCGCCACTCCACCATGAGCAACCGGCTGGGGTCTAGTTATCTTGCCATACAATGCCTGAGCGAATTGCTCGATAGTTTGCGGACGATCGTCGGGGTGCATTTCCATGCCCCATAGAATCGCCTCGGCGACCTTGGAGGATATATCGGGATTCAGTTGTTGCGGCGAACGCAAGGTGCGCGGGTTCAGAAAACGGGCTTTGGCGTCGGCCGGAGGGTAATCAGTCAGTAAGTGATATAGGGTAGCTCCAAAAGCATAAATATCCGTACGAATGTCGGTGTGGCCGCTATCGCCGCCGTACTGTTCCAGGGGTGTGTAAAGTGCTGTACCCCGACCTTGAACAACGGTGATCGTGCGCGCTTCATCGGCCGCCAGCAATTTGACCAAACCAAAGTCGACGAGCTTTATGCGGTTATCCGGGGTCAACTTGATGTTACTGGGTTTAATATCGCGATGTACAACCGGCGGCGTCCGGCTGTGTAGATAATTGAGGGCATCGATGATTTGCTTGGACCAGGATATGACGATCCGTTCGTCCAACTGCTGCCCGATTTCCCGGCTTTCGTCGAGCAATTGCTTCAAGTCTTTCCCCGGTACAAAATCCATGACCAGATAGTCACGGCCGTTCTCATCAAAGAAATCCGAAACTTTCGGCAGATTGGGATGATCGAGCTGGGCCAGGATACTGGCTTCCTGGAAGAATTGCTGGTGAGCCTGCTCGCGCAATTCAACTGTCAGGTGAGTATCGGGCGTTACTTCCTTGATAGCGCACAACCGGCCGGGTAAGCGTAAATCCTCGGCCCGGTAAACATTGCCCATGCCTCCCTGACCGACTATCTCGGTTAACTGGTATCGGTCCCAAAGGATTGTGCCTTCCTTTAGCGGTTGGGTCGTTCCGGCTACGGGTGTGGCTGGTTCAAGGATTGGACGAACACTCATATTATCCATTATAATCCATAGGCTATAAGATGGTCATGTGAAGTGGACGCTGACCTGTTTATTCTTATTCTTCAGGTTGGGTCTACATGCGCCTTTGACCGCACGGCGGTTACCTGTCAATTTAAGCGAGGGAAAAAGTCATGGACGAAAGACCGGTATTGGTTGTACGTGAAGGCGAGCTGGCCGGTCAGCGCTGGACCATCGCCAGCGATGAGCTACTGATCGGGCGAGGCAATGATTCCGATATCGTTTTGCCCGAACGACAGGTCTCTCGCCATCATGTTAAAATTCACTACCGAGACGGGCGCTATCTCCTTGAAGACCTTGAGAGCAAGAACGGTACCTTCCTGAATGGGCAACAGATCACGGGGACGGTGGCGATTCAAGACGGCGACGAGATTCAAATTGCTCTGGCCGTGCGGCTGTTATTTGTTGGCACGGACGCGACCGTCCCTTTAAGCTTTGATTTACCCCAGGCTGCTACGAACCTCGTTTTAGATGAAGACAAACGGACAGTTTCCATCAAGGGCAAGGAATTGGACCCACCTCTTTCGTTAGCCCAGTTTCGCCTACTACAGATGCTATATGACGCGGACGGCGCAGTTTGCGGCCGCGATGACATTGTCGAAACAGTTTGGCCCGGTACTGGTGGCCTGGGTGTTTCCGAACAAGCGATTGATGCTTTGATTCGGCGCTTGCGGGATCGACTGGCCGAATTAGACGAACACAACTATATCGTCACCGTCCGCGGTCACGGCTTCCGTTTAGATAACCCCTGATTACTAGGCCGCGAGCAGTTTCGCGTTCAGTTCTCCGCGGATACGACCCAACCGATCGGCCAGATCAGCTTGCCCGGCATTTTTAGCCTGATCCTGCAGCATATTGACGATTTGCAGTAACTCGGGTGAAATCAATCCGGCTTGGTTTGCCATCAGTTTCTCGCGCTCCTCTTTCGTATCTGCGCTAACCAAATCGGTCAGCAGCCTTACTTCTGGTGGCGTATCACCCTGGGCTTGTCGAATGATCAATTCCTGGATGCGTTGCAGCTTGACGAGATCGTCTTTCCGCCCGCTTTGTTCGGCGTGGAGCATACGCGCTTCCAGGACGTGCATGAACGCCTCATCGATCCGGCCCAAGTTAGCTGCCATGGCGGCTTCTAAATCTTCAGCGGATAGCAGCGTGTCCAGGGTTGTTCGCGCCTCTTGCAGGATCTGCTGTGAAGCTTGTTGCATTTCCTTCTGCAGTGCCAGGAAATCATCGCGTAGATCAGCCAGTCGCCTGGCAGAAACGGTATTCCCTGCCTTCTCTTGTTTTTCAACTTCGGCCGTCAAGAGGGAGAAGAATTCGTAATTCAACGCGCCTTGGGCGCTCATGGCGATCACCCTTGTGAGTTCTCTATCATCCTGGTTGGCCAACACGTGACGCAATAGTATTTGCGGCGTTAAGCCGCCTTCTTTCTTGGCGTCTTTCGTCAAGGCGTGGATGGCCATCTGCCTTTTCTCCAATTGTCGACCAGTCTCGGTCTCGGTCATTAACTTGGCTTGCAAGTTCAATAAGTTGATTAACAATCCGTTACTACTATCTGATTGGCTCAATGCCTCGATCTGCGTCCGCAAAATGGCAAAGAAAGTCTCGTCGATCTCACCTTTTCGTTCTTTGAGCAGATAATCTTGGACATCAGGCGCGGCTGTGGCTAAGGTGCGCAGCAGATCAACTTGTTTTTGCTGGCGGGCAAGCATTTCCGGCGTTACGCCCTCGGTCGCCCAGACCTTTTCCATAAAGCTTTGCATCGTAAGCATTGTCTGCGGCTGGAGCATGTAACCGCGGCGTTGATCCATCGGCGTCTGGTTGATGACTTGTTGGACCAATCGACCAATCGTTTCTTCCCGCCGAACCTGGTCGATGTTCACCTCTTGGGGAACGTGTACCATAAACAAGTCATGCGCCGGGTCGTGGTAAAGTAAGGGGGTTGCAATTCGGCCACCGGCGCCGCATTGCGGGCATACAGCCAGATTTAACTGGCCGGATAGCAATAATTCCTTCAACCCCGGGTCGCGACCGACATCGATCAGTTGGTAAATATCGGCGATATAAGACATTCCACAGTTGGGGCAAGAAATCTGAGTTTGCATGAATACTCCTTATATGTTCCCTTGGACGGTCAAGCCATCAGCGTATAGTGGGATCTTCGTCGCGCGGGAGTGAAAATGTGAAAGTCGTTCCGGGTTTTTCCGGTTCGCTGTCACCATTGTTCTGGAACCATACCCTTCCACCATGTGCTTCGATAATGGCTCGTGATAGATAAAGACCAAGCCCCGTGCCTTCTGTCTTGCGGCTAAGAGCGTTGTCAAGCCGTGAAAACTTCTGAAATATGCGGTGTTGTTCGCGTTCCGGTATTCCGATGCCCTCATCGGAAACTGAAACGGTTACATGCTGCGGGTGCACTCCGCCTGTGATTTCGATCTTCCCGCCGTCCGGGGAATACTTGAGGGCGTTGCTGATAAGATTATTTAGCACCTGTGTCAGGCGGCGTTCGTCGCCGATAATGGTCGGGAAACCAGCCGGAAATTCGACGTTGAATGTATGCAATGGGGTTTGATTGCTGAACTTGCGCACGACCGTTTCAGCCATTCGAGGCAAGCTCACCTCATCACTGATCTCCAGCGAGAATGTCCCTGCTTGTAAACGAGAAGCTTCCAGTAAGTTATCAATAAGCTCGTTCAGGTTATCGGCTTCCTCTTCAATAACGCCGAGCGAATCATTCAACACTTCGGGCGTCCAGTGGGCATCCGGGCGACGAAGTGTTTCGGCGTATCCCTTGATGATCGATACCGGCGTTTTCAATTCGTGACTGACGACCGAAATAAAGGTTTTTTGGAGGGCTTCTTCTTCACGGTACCGGGTTAAATCGCGCACACTGGCGATGATACTGGTCATCCGATCATCAGGATCCATCAGCGGGGCATAGGTGATGCCCAAACTTATAAAATCCTCGTCATTTTGGCTACAAGAATCCGGTCGTCGGCGCGCTTCCCCTTCTACGTACAGGTGCGCGGCGTTCGGCAGAGGCCAATGATCGCTCAAGGCTGCGTTGAGATCGCCAGCGGTTTTCAACGAAATCCATTGGATTACTTCATCGTGCAGTCGACCGATGGCTTCATCCGCCGGCCAACCGGTCATGTAACTGAGTGATTTGTTGAAACCGGTGATCCGTAGTGCCGGGTCGAGGATCATGACTCCATCAGCACTTTGCTCCAGGATGGCGTCAAGGCGTTGCTTTTCCTGGTTGACTTGTTGGTAAAGACGAGCATTGCGAACGGCGATAGCCGCCTGTTCGGCGAAACTACGCAATAAATTTGGCGCGTCGTCGACGAAATAGTAATTGCCCGATTGGAAGACATAGATGAGGCCGATGAATTCGCCGGCGATGGTCAGCGGCAACCGGATGACTTGGCTCAAGCCTAAGTCAGCCTTATTGGCGATGATTCGCAGTTGGCCTACCAATTCCGGAAAGGCTTCAGCTTCAAGCCCTTCGCGGTAAGGGATACCGCGGACGAGTGGCGCGAAATAATCGACAAGATGCGGCGGAATGCCGTAGACGGCTGCGACCCGCAGGGTTTCATTGGCTTCATCGGCCAGGGCGATCATCCCCGCTTGCCCGGAAACGAGCTCTACCGATGATTTTAATATCAGGCGGAGCAAATCGGGGAGGTCCAACTCGGCCGTCATTGCCCGGCTTATCGCCAGCAAATACTCGCGCTGCAATATTCGGATATCGACTAAGGCGTGTGTCATGTGTTCCTAAGCAAAGAAGACCAACAAGGGATTCTAGCACACCTTCTCGCGTTCGAAGAATAGTTACCCTTGTTCAAACCAATTCGCCTTACAAGCAGGGTTATTCCAAAGTCAATTGTCATGCTGAGGCGCTTCGCCGACGCATCTGGAGGTCCGACAAGAAGTGGATTTCTCGCCGCGGACGGCTCGAAATGACCATCCCGCCTGGGGGTTGTTCAGATATCACTCACCGGCAATTGTGATGCAGCGTGCGATTTTGGAAATCCCTGTCCTTGTTCGCTGCTGTTGCGATCGTGCTCAAGGGATGATAGAGTTCGAATCTGAAGAATTCCGGGATCACGAAGCCTATGCCCTTCATCAAGGTTGGCGATCTGCGCCTCCACTATCTGACCGCCGGCGATCCCGAATCGCCGCCGTTACTCATCATCTCCGGTTTAACCGACACGACCGCCAAGTGTGATTGGCAATTGCCGGCGCTGGCCGAAGACTTTTACGTCATTACCTACGACAACCGCAGCGCTGGGTTAAGCGACCATCCTGACGAAACCTATACCTTGGCCGACATGGCCGACGACGCTGCTCATTTACTGTCAGCGTTGGGCATCGATTCAGCCAACGTCTTCGGTTTTAGCATGGGTGGTATGATTGCCCTCCACCTCGTCCTCCGCCATCCGGAGCGTGTCAAGCGACTAATTTTGGGATGTACCAGCGGTGGTGGCCGACTGGCTATTCCTCCGGACGCACCTGTGATTGAATCACTTGTCAACCCAGTCTCCAGCGGTGATCGTTACGATGATTTTATCAATGGCATGTGGGTATCCATCAGTGATTCATTTTGTGAATCCAACCCGGATACGGTTGAGCAACTGGCGCAACTTGCGGCGAACAACCCGCAAACGCCAGAGGGCTACACTTCTCAAATGCAGGCTATTCTGAACCATGACATGGCAGATCGGTTAGGCGAGATTCGCGTGCCGGTCATGGTGCTTCACGGTGACAGTGATCGGTTGATGCCACCGGAAAATGGCCGCTTGCTGGCTGCCAACATATCTGGGGCAAGGCTGATCCTCTACCCTGGTGCCGGACACATGTTCTTTATCGAGCAGTCAGCGAGAGTTAATCGTGACATCAGGGATTTTTTTGCGGAACGATGATTGAACATCCAAAAAAAATTCGTATAGCGATAAATACCCAACAGGATGACGCTCTGTTTGAAGGGTCAACATGATCGATTTCGCCGGAGTCCGCATCGGCCACGCTACCCATCCCACATATCCAACGGGTTGCACTGTATTCTTGTGCCCGCCGGAAACCTATGGCAGTGTCGATTCGCGTGGTCCGGCGCCGGGCAGTCGTGAATTAGCTTTACTCGCTCCGGATAAGCCGGAGGATAAGCAGGTTAACGCTGTTCTCCTGACAGGTGGCAGTGCCTTTGGATTGGCTGCGGCCGATGGGGTGATGCGTTACCTGGCTGAACGGGGCATCGGCCACCCGACCCCGATACGACCAGTCCCTATCGTTCCCGCGGCTGTTGTTTTCGATCTGGGGCTCAATCCAACCCATTTTACCCCCGATGCGGCAATGGGTTATGCTGCATGCGAAGCGGCTCAGGCCTGGACTGGGGACATCGAACAGGGAAATGTAGGGGCAGGCGCCGGGGTATTTGTCGGTAAATGGGCCGGATTTCCTTATATGATGAAGGGTGGTTTTGGGGTTTCAAGCCTTAGCCAAGACGGGGTTACAGTGGCCGCCGCGGCTGTCGTCAACGCGGTGGGTGACGTTGTCGATTCGAATGGGGTGATCTTGGCCGGAGCCCGTCAACCCGGCGGCGGCTGGCAGGCGGATGTCTTTCCGTTGCGCTATGTGGCAGACCCAATTTTGCCCCCAGCGGGTACGAATACAACCCTGGTGGTGGTGGTTACAAATGTGAAACTTTCGCGTAGCGAGCTTGCGCGGCTCACTCATCAAGCACACAATGGGCTGGCAATCGCCGTGCGGCCGTCTCATACCAGGCATGACGGAGACATCGCCTTTGCCCTATCAACTTCACAAGTCGATGGTCCCAACATGTTGGTCGGCAACATGGCCGTCGCCGTTGTGGCCGAAGCGATCCGTAACGGTGTTCGTTTGGCAACAACTTTTTTTGGTGTGCCTGGAATGGCGGGGCAAGGTTGAATCGTCTTTCTAAACAGGGGAGCACATAGCCCTCGGAGGCACAGTCTGTGAGAGATGAAAAAGCAGCGCCTATTATCGCCGTCTTCGGTAGCTCCCAACCTCAACCGGGTAGTGAAGAATATGCCGAAGCTCGATATGTTGGCCGGCTTCTTGGCGAGGCAGGTTTTACTGTCATGACCGGCGGTTACGGCGGGACAATGGCTGCCGTCAGTCAAGGGGCTGCTGATGTTGGTGGTCATGTGATTGGTGTGACCTCAAAACGCATTGAGGAATATCGACCCATGCCGCCGAATGAATGGGTTGTGGATGAGATTCGGTTTGATACCCAGCGCGATCGCTTGCTCCATTTGGTCTTCAACAACGATGGCATGATCGCCTTACCGGGTGGCATCGGCACGCTTTCTGAGGTAGCGCTGGCCTGGAGCATGCTGCAAACAGGCGAGATGCCGGAGAGGGCCTTGGTGCTTCTGGGTCACCTCTGGCGAGAAACGATCCTAACCTATGCTCAGGCCGAGACCATCCGTCAACGGGACATGGATTTGCTCTACTTGGCCAACGGGCCAGTAACTGCGGTTGGATTCATCAAACAGAGATTGGCGTCACGATTACCCTAATCAGAGGTTCTCATTCAGCCCAAGGCAAAAGCGATGAACGAAGCGATCTTTCTAAAGCTGGGTGGTTCTCTACTAACAGAGAAGACCAAACCGGAAGTTATTCGGGCTGTGGTTCTAGCCAGGGTTGCGGAAGAAATCGCCACGACGCTACGAGATAATATCGAAATCCGTTTGATTCTTGGACACGGAAGCGGCTCGTTCGGCCATATGGCGGCGGCTAAATACGGGACTCGACAAGGTGTCAATGGGCCAGAACAATGGGCTGGTTTTTCCGAAGTCAGTGACGCGGCCGCGCGCTTGAACCGTTGGGTCGTCGGTGCATTACTTGAAGCAGAGGTTCCGGCTGTCAGTATTCAACCTTCTGCTTCAGCCGTATGCACCAACGGAAAGTTAGACTACATGGCGACCGAGCCGCTGATGATGGCCTTGCTGGCGGGCCTGGTGCCAGTCGTTTATGGGGATGTAGCCTTTGATACAGTGCAAGGCGGCACGATCATCTCAACCGAGGAAGTGCTGGGATATCTGGTACACAAACTCAGACCATCCCGCCTGTTATTGGCCGGCGACACACCGGGTGTTCTGGATGCAAATGGCCGGGTAATTCCTCGCATAACGCCCGCTACTTTGCCGGATGTTTTACCCGCATTGGGAGGATCGCGCGGCACAGATGTTACCGGCGGTATGATCACTAAAGTTGAAGGCATGCTCAATCTTGTAACTGATCTTCCGGAATTGATTGTTCACATTTTTTCCGGGCTGGAGCCGGGCGTGCTGGCGGCGGTTTTAGCTGACCCTTCAGTGGAAATTGGCACACGACTGGCTAAGTCATGACACTTGTCATCCCTATTTGTGACAAAATTCACTAATAAAATCGTTCTCCTTCTGAAACAATACAAACAATCGGCGAACTATTATCAGCAAGCAGGAGCGATCTTGAAATAGCTGCCTGCTCGCTTTTTTCCCACGCCGGAAATTTGTGGGCACGCAAAAGCAGCAAATAGCCATCGCAGGCATTAGTAACGTGCCTACTCAGGAGAGCTATGTTTCCATCAAGTGAAAAAATCGAGCCACCATCGGACGACAAACGTTGGCGTATTGTTAAGGCTGCCATGCAGCGTAACGGCAACGATCGTCACGCCCTTATTGAGACACTGCACGCGGTACAGGAATCGTTTGGTTACCTGGATGAGGATTCTTTGCGGTTTGTAGCCGCCTCATTAAATGCGCCTCTCAGCCAGGTTTATGGGGTATCAACTTTCTACCACTTATTCAGCATGAAGCCCGCCGGGCAACATACTTGCGTTGTTTGCACTGGCACAGCATGTTACATCAAGGGCACGCCAACGCTTTTGAACGAAATCGAACGCCGCTTCGGCGTTAAAGCCGGGGAAACAACCCCAGATGGGTCATTATCACTCATGACGGCGCGATGTCTAGGCTCTTGCGGCATGGCACCGGTCGCTGTCTTTGATGGTGAAGTCGGCGGCAACCTGGATATTGATAGGACAATGACCCGGTTGGAACGGATGATGGAGGTGGAAGATGTTAGAGCGGCTTGAGGAAATCGCGACGGCCGAACATGAAGCGATGGAACGCTTTCAGCATAAAGTTAGCGTATGCATGGGCACTGCTTGTATGTCGTCTCAAAGCGAGGCGATCAAAAACGCATTAGATCATGAAGTCCAGTCTCGCAACAAGGAGAACTGGTGTCACATTCGTCGAACTGGGTGTCTTGGGCTTTGTGCTCGTGGGCCGCTGGTAGCGGTGAATCCTGAGGGTGGGGATGCGCACATGTATCAACATGTCGCTGTTGAGGATGCGGTCGACATTTTAGATTCCCTCGATGCCCAGCCAGTGGAGCGCCTGATTTGCCCTACGGATGTGCCGTTCTTCAAACGGCAGGTACGTATTGTGCGTGAAAATAGCGGCTTGATCGATCCGGAACAAATCGAAGATTATGTTGCCCATGACGGCTATAAAGGATTGATCAAAGCTATTACTGACATGACTCCTTGGGATGTTATTGATGAAGTTGTTACCAGCGGGTTGCGAGGTCGTGGTGGTGGCGGGTATCCAACCGGCCTTAAGTGGACCACCGTAGCCAAAGCCGAAGGAGAGACCAAGTACATCATCTGTAACGCCGATGAAGGCGACCCTGGGGCTTTTATGGATCGCAGTGTCTTGGAAAGTGACCCCCACCGCGTTTTGGAAGGCATGGCACTGGCCGGTTATGCGCTCGGCGCTCCACAAGGTTATATCTATGTTCGCGGTGAATATCCCCTGGCTGTTGAACGCCTGAAGATAGCCATCCGACAAGCGCGCCGTCTCAATCTGTTGGGTAGTAGTATCGGCGGCACCGATTTTAATTTCCATATCGATATCCGGTTAGGAGGAGGGGCATTTGTCTGCGGTGAGGAGACAGCGCTGATCAACTCCATTGAGGGCAAACGTGGCAATCCACGACCCCGTCCTCCCTATCCGGCTGAATACGGCTTGTGGGGTCAACCGACCCTGATCAACAATGTGGAAACCTTTGCCAATATTCCTCCCATTATTCGCAATGGGGGCGCATGGTATGCGGGCATGGGTACGGCTACCAGCAAGGGAACCAAAGTGTTCGCCCTAACCGGTAGCATTAATAATAGCGGGCTGATCGAAGTGCCGATGGGGATGTCCCTCCGGGAGATTATCTTCGACATCGGCGGCGGTATTCCCGGCGGTAAACGATGTAAGGCCATCCAAACAGGTGGTCCGTCCGGCGGCTGTATACCTGAGCAATACTTGGATACGCCTGTTGACTACGAATCGTTGGCTGCACTCGGATCGATCATGGGCTCCGGCGGCATGATCGTCATGGATGAGTCTTCTAGTATGGTCGACATCGCTCGCTTTTTCATGGAATTTTGTATGACAGAATCCTGCGGCCGATGCGTGCCATGCCGGGTAGGCACTGTTCATATGTACAACTTATTAGACAAGTTTAGCCGGCATGAGGCTGAACCGCGCGATTTGATCTTGCTCGAAAAATTGTGTGACATGGTGCGGAATACGAGTTTATGCGGGTTAGGCCAAACCGCGCCTAATCCGGTTCTGAGTACCTTGCGCTATTTTCACCATGAGTATGAGGCTTGTATGCAACCACTGCAAAGTAAAAACGGTTCAGGTCGCCGGGACCTGTCGCTGGAGGAGGTGGCCCAATGAAACGGCCGTTTAAGGCACGCATCAAAACATTGAAAATCGACGGCATCGACGTCGGCGCGCGTGAGGACGAGACGATTCTCGAACTGGCCAAGGAAAACGGGATCTTCATTCCCACTTTGTGCCATCTGGAGGGCGTCGATGACATCGGTGCCTGCCGCCTTTGCCTGGTCGAAGTCAAGGGCACTTCCAAATTGCTACCCGCCTGCATGACTTATGCGGATGAAGGCATGGAGGTCATCACCAATTCTGAGCGGCTGCTGGCTTATCGCCGGCAAGTCCTGGACTTGCTCTTCTCGGAGCGCAACCATGTTTGTGCCGTGTGTGTGTCGAATGGCCACTGCGAGTTGCAGTGGCTGGCCGGGAAATTAGGGATAACCCATGTTGGTGTCCCCTACCTGTATCCCGAATTGCCGGTCGATGCCTCTCACCCATTCTACGGGCTTGATCACAATCGTTGCATCCTCTGTACACGATGTGTCCGTGTATGTGACGAAATCGAAGGCGCGCACACATGGGATGTGATGGGGCGCGGTGTCGAGTCCATCGTCATCAGCGACCTGAACCAGCCATGGGGTACGGCCGAGAGCTGCACGCGGTGTGGCAAATGCGTCCAGGTATGTCCTACCGGTGCGCTTTTCGAGAAAGGCAAGGCTGTGTCGGAGATGAAGAAGCAACGTAATTTCCTGCCGTACCTGCGGCTCATGCGGGAGGGTCGAAAATGAGCGATAAACCCAAACTGGCGACAGTCTGGCTGGATGGTTGTTCCGGCTGTCATATGTCGTTTCTGGACATGGATGAGCGTATCCTGGTCCTGGCTACGCTGGCTGATGTCGTTTACAGCCCACTCGTGGATCATAAAGAATTCCCGGATATGGTAGACATCACCCTTATTGAGGGGGCGGTCAGTAGTCAAGAGGATTTTGACAAGATTCGTAAAGTCAGAGCCCACACAAAGGTCCTGGTATCTTTGGGTGATTGCGCTGTGACGGCTAATGTTCCCGCCATGCGGAATCGATTCAAAGTCGATGCCGTGCTGGATCGCGCCTACTTCGAGAACGCGGCATTGAACCAGCAAATTCCGGTGGATGTTATCCCGCCTTTGCGCAAGAAATCGGTTCCGGTGCACCAGGTGGTTCCGGTGGATGTCTTCATTCCTGGATGCCCACCATCGGCCGACATTATCTACGAAACGGTCGTTGAGATTTTACAAAACCGGCCGCCGGAGATACGGTCGCGAACTCGCTTTGGGGCTTAGACCCTGATCCGCGAGAAAGGATTAAGACGATGAGTAACACGATAACGATCGATCCGGTCACCCGCGTCGAAGGACACAGCAAGATAACCATTCACTTGGATGACGCCGGGCATGTCACATCAGCTCGATTTCATGTGACCCAGTTCCGGGGCTTCGAAAAGCTGGTTGAAGGACGGCCGTTTTACGAGATGCCCGGAATCACGGCTCGTATTTGTGGCATCTGTCCGGTCAGCCACTTGGTCGCATCCGCCAAAGCTTGCGATGCTTTGCTGGCGGTCCAGATACCGGACACGGCGGCCATGCTTAGACAGATTCTAAATCTCGCTCAGATTTTGCAATCACACGCACTAAGTTTCTTCCACCTCTCTTCTCCCGACTTGGTGTTGGGGATGGATGCCGATCCGGCACGGCGCCATTTATTTGGCGTGGCCGAGGCGAATCCGGAAATGGCGCGGGACGGAATCAAATTGAGGCAGTTCGGACAGGAAATAATCGCCCTGTTAGGCGGCAAGCGCATCCATCCGTCTTGGGTGGTTGCTGGCGGTGTCAGCGCTCCCTTAACAGCCGAAAATCGAGCTATCATGTTAGCTGGTATTCCTGTTGCGATGGCGCGAGTCGTTCGGACGCTTGATTGGTATAAATCGATCTACAAGCATTTTGAGGAAGAGATCCGTTCTTTTGCCAATTTCCCGACCTTGTTCATGGGGCTGGTAAATGATGCGGGCGAACTGGAACTCTATGATGGGAAACTGCGAATCAAGGATGCTTGGAATCGTAGTATCGTCGATCAATTGGACCCGAGCCGGTACATGGACATTATCGAAGAGGCGGTTGAGCCAGACTCTTACTTGAAATCGCCTTACTACAAACCAATGGGCTACCCGGATGGTATATATCGGGTAGGTCCCCTCGCCCGGCTCAACATCGTCGATCGGATCGGCACCACTCGTGCCGACGAGGAATTAGTCGAATTCCGAATGTTTGAGTTGGGAGCAACGCTCAGCTCATTCCAGTATCACTATGCGCGTTTGATCGAGATGCTTTATTGCGTGGAAAAGATCGAACAATTGTTAAATGAGCCTGATATCCTGAGCGATCATGTCCGCGCTAAAGCGGAGCCGAACCGTCTGGAAGGCGTCGGTGCCAGCGAGGCGCCACGTGGAACTCTATTTCATCATTACCGTATTGACCGAAATGGATTAATCCAATGGGCGAATTTGATCATCGCCACCGGCCATAACAATCTGGCTATGAACAAGGGCGTCTATCAAGTGGCGCGCCATTTCGTTCGGGGCGATAAGATTCAGGAGGGAATGTTGAATCGAGTAGAAGCCGTTATTCGAACATTTGACCCCTGTCTCAGTTGCTCGACCCATGCTTTTGGGCAGATGCCATTACAAATTCAGTTGCTCTCACCCGACGGTGAGGTGTTGGACGAAGTTCGGCAGCGATAATATAGCGATTCACTTCGTCGGATTTCTAGCTTCTTGTGGTTATCCGCAGATGGAGCGGATAGGGCAGATTGAATGACAATCTTCCAAAATCCGTTCAATCTGCGGATAATTATATGAGGATGTTCCCGCTCGTTATTGGCTATGGAAACCCGCTTCGCGGTGACGATGGTGTTGCGTGGCGGGTCATCGAGGCTTTGGACGATGATTCATGGCCCGGACTCAAGACGATCGCAACTCACCAATTAGTGCCCGAGCTGGCGGAGCCGATTAGTGAGGCCGGCCTGGTGGTGTTTGTTGACGCGACCATGGGGGAGACACCGGGGGAAGTGAAGGTTTTTACTCTGGAAGCGGCTCCTCCGCGACGAGGCTCGCACCAGACGACTCCGGAAGGCTTAATGACTCTAGCGGCCGAGTTATTTGACCGGCGGCCGGCGGCGTTTATGGTCACGATAAGCGGGGAGTCTTTCGAACTTTCAGAAGTTCTTTCCCTACCTGTCGGGTTAGCCATACCGAGGGCGGTACGCGAGATAATCACTCTTATCCAGGAAAAAACCGCAGGTCCGGCCGAATGAGGAGATCATCACTATCTCTCAAATCCGCCAAATCTGCGGTTGTTATCGATTGTCGTTATCGCCAAACGATTTCGCTACCCTGCTAGGAATTCCTCCATAGCGGTTTTGCTGATGCGATAGGCCGATCCGATCTTTTTCGCTTTCAGGTCGCCTGCTTCTATGGCGGCTATCACATCTTGAGGGGTCACCTGTAATATCGCCGCGGCTTGCTCCGGGGTCATCACATCCGGCATCGGTGCCGCGCCGCCGGTTGAAGGCGTTGATGGGGGGGTTCCGCCGGTTGCCGGGGTCTGACCACCCTGCATCGCAGCTTGTTGCTGTAGCAACTGCTGCTGGAGCATTTGCTGTTGCATTTGCTGCTGCTGCATAGCCGCCATACCCATCGCGCCAAAACCCACTTCACTTAACGCGCCGCCGGCTTCATTACTGGCCGCGGCCAGTAACGCATCAGCCTGTTGCTTCTGGACATAGCTGGTGCCGTAGCCCATGCCAGTGACCACTTTCAGCGAATCCGGATGGAGCGACATATTGATGGCGAAGTCGACCAAAACCATGCCGATAGCATCGAACTCTTCTTGTAATAGCCCAACAAGGAGCTCATTCAAGTCCTTGGTGAAGGACTGCAGTTGAGCCGGTCCAAGTTCCTTGGCAATCGCCAGCTCACTTAGTTTGTCCTGGATCATGACTGCCAGCATCGGGTCGAGACGGGTCTTGATTTCCTGGTGACGCACGCTTGGACGGAATGCGTCCATCGCGTTGAGAAAACGCCAGGGGTCTTTGACCTTAACGACATAGGTGCCATTGCCGACAATGGCGCTTGCGCCAGGCATGCGCTGGGGATGCTCGACAATAATCGGGTTCACGGTTCCCCATTTCAACGTCATATCGGTCGTTTTGACAAAATAGACATCTGCGGTGAATACATTGGCTCCACCAAACAGACCCTTCTCGAGGAGATCGGTCAGGTAGGGGATGTTTTCGGTCGTCAGGGTGTGACGGCCGGGTGTAAAAGTTCCCAACGGTTCGCCACCACGGACAAAAACCGCCATTTCGCCCGGGTTGACGATTAGCTGGGAGCCGAGTTTTATGTCGCCCAGCCCTTCGCGTGGGAATTTCTGAATTACCTCATCTCGCCCCCACGATTCAACGGCGACGCGATCGAATACTTTTGCCATGCCTCATGTCCTCCGTGTTATTTCTCGCTCGTTATACTCACTTCACTGATGACTTCCTGGCGGGAATTGAATAGCTCATTCGCCAGTTTCAAATCCTGGTTTAATTGATCGATGGCCGCCTCAATATTCGCGCCTTCGGTAACCGCCTTATTCAAGGCAGCGATGTCCGCATCGATCTGGGCCGCATGGTCGAGCATCTGATTATCGAAATTATAGATCCGTTCCAGATCCTCTTCCTCGACCTTTATCGGATCGAAAAATCCCGCGTATCCTTGTGGAGCATCCTTGATTTTGCCGATAAGACCCATCAATTGATTGTCTGCCCGGCCGATCGGTTCGGCAAAGTCGATGGCCGCAATGATATCGCGGCTAAGCGCTTGCTGTACAGCAGCGAGATCCAGACGTGATTGTTCCATGCGGCTGCTGATCGTATCGCGCAGCAACTGATCAGCCTCGCGCCGGCCGGCTTTCTCCATATATCCCTTGAATCCGGGAATCTTACTGATCAAATTGCGCAGAAAGCCTCGCTCATCGGTGATTTTTCCGTACATATCTTGAATGTCGCCCATCATAATTTAGTCTCCTCTTTGGACTTATGGCAATTTGCCGCGTCAATCACTTTGATTATAGACGAGATTTGTTGTATCGCGAACTGGCGGCCGAAATTTAACTCAGAAAATATTCGGTCCCACAAAACGGACACTGAACAACGCCTTTGCCGGCCAAGGTCAATTGACCATTGCAATTCGCACAACGTGTAAGTTCCCGTAATTGACTCGCCTCGGCCGAGTATAGAACGCCTTTCTCCCAATTGATGTAGCCGGAATACAAACCCATGCCCACCAGTTGGTGAACCATATCCTGAACTTCATCCCGGCTGACCTGCAATTCGATGGCCAAGTCGCTGACCGGTACGGAACCGCGTGTTTTGACGATTCCCAGGAGTTCGCGCTGTTTGCTGGCCTGAGCAGCTGTAGCGGCCTCTTGTTGCCCTCGCGTTAGGAGGAAGATACCGAAGGCCAACTGCGGCAAAGAAAGTACCAATAACCCCAGGGTGATGCCGAGTGTGGCGGCCCCGGCTGTCAGGCTCCCTTCATTACGGTATACCAACATGAGCACGATAACGATAGCACCGACGACAAGACCGCCGATGATAAGAATAATGCCCAATGTCCGTCCCATTGACTTCTCCTTATCCCAATTTAGTGACTCTTACCCGAAGCCGGCGCTGCCGCCGCCACCCGACGAGCCACCGCTGAAACCGCCGCTAAAGCCACCGCTGAAACCGCCTCCGCCGGAACGCGTGCCGCCGCTGCTGGAGGGGGGTGGGGTGCTACGGAGTACGGTCGATGTGTCATTGAGCATGCGCGTTAGCCCGGCTGACATCCCGGCTAGACCGCCGGTAAGCCCGCCGGACAGATCACCAAGCGTGGGGACGCCGCCGCCGGATATACTACCGCCGGCTGGGCGGGGTGACCCGGCTATGATCGGTCCGCCCAGTGGCCGGCCAACCGGATACATCGGTATATACCAGGGCGGGATGGGCGTCGTTGGAATCTGCGAGAAAGTTGAAATAAAGGTGCGCTCCAAACCAAAGGCAACAGCGTAAGGCAAATATCGCTCGAAGATGTCGCCGGCATTCTCGAGGTCGGTATATTGCTTGATGTTCCGCAGGTAAGTCTTGAAAGCTACCCATTTGGCGGCCGCTTCGGTGCCTTTTTCTGTTTTCCTGGGCATATGGCGGGAAGCGATAAACAGGCCGATGCTGGTGGCGACGATGGCCAGGACCGGGAAGCATGCCAAGTAAGCGTTTTCACCCAGCAACATACCGAGGGCGAACATAGCGAAAATCCCCAACACCAGGACTAGGACCCCAAGAATAACATAGGACGTTCGAACACCTTGTGGAGAGCGGGGTAAAAGCCCCTCCTCGACAAGGGCCTTGTCGATCTGACTGCGTAGTTCAGGCAAAGATCCGGCAAATTTGTACTGTAGGCTCGTCAATGTCTGGGAATCCTTGCCGCGGAAGAATCGCTTAAGGAAGGTTTGTTCATACGGCCGCAAATCGGCATCCTGTTTATCAGTGCGCGTGAAGACGTGGGTTTTCTTCTGCTCTTCCATCAGGATATAACCGCGACGCGCCAAATCGACCAGCGTTGACATGATATCTTGCATGTCGACGCGTTCGTCCACCAACGCACCAACGATTGCCGGCGGCAATTCATCAGGTGGCTCGGTGATATATTCCGGTACGACCATGCCCAGCTGCGGATCGCGCCCACGGGTGTACCATAACAAAACGACGCCTAACGGTCCGGCGACGAGTAGAAACAGCGACAAACCCAGGATGCCGAGACCAATCACGTCATTGCGCTGTTCCGTGGTTTGCCAGGCGGGTGTCTCAACCGGTAACAACCCGTGAGGGAACTGAACACGCACAGCCAGCTCCTCACCGGCTATCAATGGCCGTAAAAGGTCGTAAGTTATCGTTCGTTCGTCGGGGCTTACTTGAATAGCAACATCGCCGGTCTCGACATCATTGATGTAGGCGGCCACTAAATAATCGTCTGTCCCGGTATACTTCTGCGGATAGACCCCTTCCGGAAGGGTTATGGTCGTCCGGCTTCGATCGACCCGCGCCGGATGGTCGCTGGGGATCACGGTCCAGAAAATTTGGTCACCGGAACCCGCCTCGGATGTCCCGGTCCGGACCGCGCCGTCTACCGTATAACTGAAGGTGTAGGTATGTTGGCCGAGAGCCGGTTCGAAATACCAGTTAATGGTCGTATCTGTGCCCGACTCGGTCACGCTAAATATCCCCGGGCTTTGATCAAAAGACTCGCGATAATTGAATTCCCCTTCGCTTACGCGAACATCACGGATACCATCATTATTTCCGGCGCGTCCGGTGGGTACAGACCGGAAACCGAAGGTAAAAGGCGAGCCGGCAAAGGTTAGGGTTTGGTTCTCAGTAACCTCCAGGCTGCCGTCAGGTAACAAGACCAGGTCGATGTTCCATTCATCCCAGGTGAATGTCTTCGTCTGAGCCAGGGCGGAGGGATTGGCAATGCTCAGGATACCGGCTAAAAGCAAGGAGAAAGTAAGAATCAGAGCGATCCGAACGAGACGATAAGTGTTCATGGTTTACTTGAAAAGTCCTTTCGGGCTACGCCAATCGGGTAGAGGCCATATCATTATAAACGACCCGATAAAAAATGTCAGCGGTAATTCGAGGGTCAATCCCCAAGCCATCGGTCGACCATCTGATCCAATACACCCGCTTTGGCGAACTTTTCGATTCCGGCCGACATTTTTTCTCTGAGTGTTCGATCACCATTACGCACGGCAACCACATAAGGTTCCGAGACAACCGCGTCAGGCAGGAGTTTAAGTGGAGAGGGCAGTTTGGTCGTGGCTTGACGCATAAAAAGGCGCGCGCCGACATGATCAACCAAAGCGGCCGCGGCCGAGTCATCAGCCACGGCCTCCAGGGCAGCATCGACGCTGGGATAGGGGGCGATTGCCATATCAGGTAGCCGTCGTTGCCATTCCAACGCCGTGACATGACCTAGTGCGCCTTGTTCGACGGCTAGAGTCTGGCCGGCCAGATCGACCATTCCCGCAATCGTGTGATCATCGATTGGGACCACAAGAAACTGACCGGCATCAAAATAACTGGTGGTATAGGCGATATCACGGGTCCGCTCAGGGGCAACGACTAAGGCCGAAATAAGCGTGTCTACCTGACCAGTCGTCAGGGCGTCATATAGCCCGTCGTAACCAAAGTAGGTGAATTGCGGTTCTAACCCCATCTCTTGAGCAAGAGCCTCGGCCAGATCAATATCCAAACCATATACTTCGTCCCCATCGGCGACCGCGAAGGGCGGATAGGTGGGGTCGAGGCCAACGCGCAGGACTCCAGACTCAGCGATCTGCTCCCACCGATCCCCATCCGCTTTGCAACCCCCCAGTAGTAGGATAAGGAGCAAGAAGCCGATCAAATACACAAGCCGCCTGGGTCTCATTCGTTACCAGTGAAGCTCTGGATCGCGTCGTAGATAGGTTTGGTCATGAACTCCGGGGTGACCAGCGTAAAGTAATCAGGGTAGCTGCGCGTTGGGGACGGGTAGCGGAAAGCCCAGATGGCCAACATCTCAACAAAAGGCCAATTTTCTTCAGCGAAAGTGATGGCATCCAAAGTATACCGGATGCGCTGCGCCGGCCGAACCGCATGGGTCCAGCGGGGATGGTCATTCCAGCCGGATTCTGTGATATAGATTGGCGTGGCTTCGTCACCATGCGCGAGCATGACCTCGCGTACCAGCTCCACTCGCCTGAAATTTAGGACATTGGGGTCTGGTTCGACCTCGGGTGGAAAGGTCAGACCATACGCATGAACTGCCAAACCGTCAAAATAATCGGCCGCCCCGGCTTCATACATCCCATCCAGGTAGGTGAGATCGTTAACAGCCCAGGGAGAGCCTTCCGGCTCGAGCGTCGGCGCCAACGCGCCGGCCAGTATTGTCATATCGGGGTTGGCTTTTTTAACCGCCGGGTAGACGGCTTGTAATAATTCGACATAATCCTCTGGTGCGGTTGGCCGATAACCCCATTCATAGCTGAGGTTGGGCTCATTGCCGATGATCATGAAATCGACTTTTCCCCGGTAGCGATCGGCAAAATCAGCGGCGAATGAGGCAAAGTCGTCGTAGCTCCCACCGTCCAAATAAGTCAGCGGGGTGTCGGGCGGTTTAGCCCAGTCGGGAGTCAAACCAATTCGGGCGATGATCGTCAACCCTTGGGCATGGGCATGGTTGACTACCATATCCGGATGTTCCCAGGCCACACTACCGTCGGCCGCTTGATAATAAGCCCAAGGAAAAAATTCAACGATCCCGCTCGCCCCCATTTCGCGCACCATTTGCAAGCTACGCTGTATCTTCCACTCCTCAACTTCATCCGTTAAACGTGTGTGAACCCCGAAGATGGCGTGTGTCGTTACGACTTCTTGCGGTTGGCCAACTATGACGAGTGGTGGAGCAGGTTGAAGAACGCTTAAGAGAATGACCATGGCCAGCAAGCGCAGCCCGTTGCGGAACTTAAGTCTTTGGCCGGATAAAGGGTGCCGCATTGGTTGACGCATGAATAGCCTCGACCGAATTATAGGAGTTATCCGCCGGCGTGGTTACAGAAAAATGCGCCTCCTCAGGAATGGCACATCCAGGGGCAGTTGGGGTCATTCATAATTCGATTCTATTAAACCGGCAGACGTGGATATAATTCGTTCCATGCGCATCTTTATGACCGGAGCCACGGGGTTCGCCGGTTCCCATTTGGTCGATCGGTTACTTTCTGCCGGCCATGAGATATTCACGCTCGTCCATCCGGCAACGAGTCACCAGACGCTTCCCGGAAATCCCAATCTTCATCAGATGACCGGGGATTTGCTTGACCCGGAGGCGATGATCGCCCTTGTGGCCGAGGCTCGACCGGATGTCATGTACCATCTGGCCGGACAGGCCTACCCGGCCCGGTCGTGGAGTGACCCGGCACAGACTATCGCCGTTAATACCGGTGGAACGGCCAACTTACTCCGCGCCACGGTTGAATTCGGCCGCCCGCGCGTGGTTGTCGTTAGCAGCGCTGAAATATATGGTCCTATTGATCCCGCCGATTTACCTTTGACCGAACAAACGCCAACCCGCCCCCGCCACCCTTACGGGATAAGCAAGTTGGCGGTAGGCGAGTTAGTCCGGGTTTACTGGGAGCGATACACCCTGCCGGCCATCGAGGCGCGCCCCTTTAACCACATCGGCCCGCGTCAGGCCCCCGGCTTCGTCGTTCCCGATTTCGCTCACCAGGTAGCGGCTATTCAACTTGGACGCCAGGAGGCGATCATTCGAGTCGGCAATCTTAACCCGGAGCGGGACTTTACCGATGTTCGCGATGTGGCGGCTGCCTACGAAGCGCTGGCCCAAAAGGGTTCGCCAGGCGAAGCGTACCTCATTTGCTCCGGCCACCCGATACGTGTTCGCACCATCTTGGAAACCCTGATCGAGTTGGCCGGAATCACGGCCGAAATCCATGTCGATCAACATCGGGTTAATCCAACCGATACGCCATGCCTATACGGTAGCCACGCCAAATTGACAGCCCATACCGGATGGGAGCCGAGGATACCTCTAAGACAGTCTTTAGCAGATGCGCTTGAGGATTGCCGTAATCGTATTCTCAGTTCGTAGGGACGGGTTTGTTACGGTTAATAAAGGCTCGTTATCGTAACTCCAATCGAATGTCAAAAGACAAGGTACGCCTCGATAAGTTGTTAGTAGATCGGGCTCTGGCGGAAACACGCTCGAAAGCTCAAGCCTATATTATGGCCGGCGAAGTGACGGTTGATGGGCAGCGAATTGACAAACCGGGCACGCCTGTGTCTTCGTCAGCGGTAATTGAGTTGGCCGCACCAATGCCCTTCGTAGGTCGCGGTGGCTACAAGCTTGACGCCGCGCTCGATGAGTTTCCCGTCGCTGTCGCCGGACGAATCTGTGCTGACGTTGGGGCCTGTACCGGTGGTTTTACCGATGTGTTATTACAGCGCGGCGCTCGCCGCGTCTATGCGATCGATGTCGGCCAAGGTCAACTTGACTGGAAACTGCGGCAGGATGCGCGCGTCGTAGTCATGGAACGTACCAATGCCCGCCATCTGGATACTTTACCGGAGGCTATTGACCTGGTCGTCATCGATGTTTCTTTCATTTCCCTCGAACTTATCCTTCCGGCTGTGGGCGGCTGGCTGGCCGAAGGAGCCGATGTGATTGCCTTGGTCAAGCCACAATTTGAGGCAGGACCGGAATCGGTCGGTAAGGGGGGTATCGTCCGCGATTCGCGGGTTCACCGCCAGGTATTGCATCGCGTCCTGGACTGGGCGCAACGAAATAACTGGGTCGTGTCCGGATTGATGACCTCCCCTATTCGCGGTACAGACGGAAATGTCGAGTATCTCATCCATCTCCGACGCGATGGCGAGCCGATGCTTGATATTGTGAAGTTGATCGATCGAGTCTTAATCACTTAACTGAATTTTGTTCACCCACTTGACCTGACGCATTGCATCGTCGATTTCTGGGGGAACGATCAATCTCACCAAACCCGCTGCCCGGTCCATCGGTCTCCTGTCGATTTCATAGGCCAGAATGATCGGCCGATCGGCATGAGCAAAGATTTCCTCGGCCGAAAGGCGGGTGCCAAAATTATCTACACTGACGACCACAACCTCGCGAGGAATCTTCGGGGTAAAAGTTTCGATCAATGTTCGCAGGCTTGTTCCACCAAATGCAAACGGTCCGGAAGTTCCGTGGCTGGTTGTGACGATCATGCAATCCGACACAATGGTTTTGGGTAAGAGATGCAAATCAACAGGTGATAACTCAAGCTTGCTTTCAGGCCAGATCAGGCTGAATGTGGGGTCGTCCGTCGGTGGATTGGGATTTGGCTCGTGAACGTGGGGCTGATAGGGATCTTCCATTCGCTAGTTTTTCCTCATGATAAAAGGTGGTTTAGCTCTGGGTGTTTGCGAACCATCTAAAACCATAACGCAGGTAAGTTATCTGTCATTTTGCTATACTTGGCTTCATGGAGCAAAGCAGAATCCGGAATTTTTGCATTATCGCCCACATCGACCACGGCAAATCCACGCTGGCGGACAGACTCTTACAGGCAACCGGGACCATTTCGGACCGCGAGATGCAAGAGCAAGTTCTTGACAGCATGGACCTGGAACGGGAAAAGGGCGTCACTATTAAAGCGTCCGCGGTACGGATGACTTACAATGCCCGCGATGGCCAGGCCTATGAGATGAACCTGATCGACACGCCTGGTCATGTGGATTTCGCTTACGAAGTCAGCCGGGCCTTGCAAGGTTGTGAGGGAGCTATCCTTGTCGTCGATGCTACACAGGGAGCTGAGGCTCAAACCTTGGCGAATCTCTACATGGCCATCGAAGCCGATCTGGAACTATTACCCGTCGTCAATAAAATCGATTTACCCGCAGCTCAACCCGAGGACGTGGCTGAGGAAATTGAAAACATCACCGGTATTCCCGCCGAGGATGTCATTCCTATTAGCGCGAAGACAGGATATAACATCGATGACGTCCTGGAAGCGGTGGTTCACAAGGTGCCGCCGCCGAAGGGCGATGCCGACGCCCCTCTGCGGGCTTTGGTGTTTGATTCGCACTATGATTCCTACAAAGGCGTTGTCGCTTATGTACGCATCTTTGAGGGGACTATCTGCGACCGCCAGCCGATCAAGATGATGGCCACCGGGGTGACCGCCGAACCGATCGAGATCGGCATTTTCAGCCCAGGCATGGTGCCGGTCGAGGAGTTAACTGCCGGTGAGGTTGGTTACATCGCCACCGGTTTGAAGTCGGTCCGGGAATGCCGGGTTGGTGACACCGTCACGTTACGTTCTACACCGGCCTCAGAGCCGCTTCCGGGCTACATGGCCGTCAAACCCATGGTCTATGCCGGGTTATATCCGAGCGATGGCGAAGATTACCCGTTATTGAAAGAGGCTTTGGAACGATTACAACTCAATGATGCCTCTTTGGTATTCGAGCCGGAGACATCCAATGCCCTTAACTTCGGTTTCCGATGTGGTTTTTTGGGCTTGTTCCACATGGAAATCATCCAGGAGCGATTGGAGCGGGAATATGACCTTGATCTTGTTGCTACCGCGCCAAGCGTGGAATATGAAATAGTTATGGCCAACACCGGCGAAGTTCGGTTTATCGAAAGTCCCGCCGATCTGCCGGACGAAAGCACCATCGCCGAAATTCGCGAGCCGTGGATGCGCGTGCAGATATTCACCCCCGAGGAATTCTATGGTACGGTGATGGAACTGGTGCGCAAGCGCCGTGGCGAATTCATCAAACAGGACCATCCCGCCCCCGGTCGCGTGATATTGAATTACTATCTTCCGCTGGCCGAGATGATCGTCGACTTCTATGACAAGCTCAAAAGCGGCACGCGTGGTTATGCTTCAATGGACTATGAATTTGACGGCTACCGCGCTTCGAATCTGGTTAAGCTCGAGGTTTTGGTCGGCAAGCAACCTGTTGATGCGCTGGCGATGATCGTCCATGCCGATGATGCTTATCACCGCGGCCAACGGCTGGTCTCCGAACTCAAGGAGCTTATACCCCGCCAGATGTTTGAAGTCCCGATTCAGGCTGCTACCGGAAAGCGGGTTATCAGCCGGGCCAATGTTAAGGCTCTACGCAAGGATGTGCTGGCAAAATGCTATGGCGGTGACATTACCCGTAAGAAGAAACTGCTTGAAAAACAGAAAAAGGGTAAAAAGCGAATGAAGATGATCGGTAACGTCGAAGTACCCCAGGAAGCTTTCATGGCTGTCTTGAAGCTGGGTGAAGACTAGCCGCCGAACCCATTGCCCCGCTTAAATTCTAACCATCGAGGACTACCAATGAGGAGTGTAGATCACGCCTGTCCGAGCTGCGGTTCACCCAGCATGTCCGTTTTCTATGAGGTAGAGCCTGTCCCGGTCAATAGCGTCTTGCTGGTCATGACCCAGGAAGAAGCGCTCGGCTTTCAAACCGGAGAAATCAGGCTGGCTGTTTGCCCGGCCTGCGGCTTTATATCCAATATCCGCTTTGATGAGCGATTGACGCAATATACGGAGCGTTACGAAGCTACCCAGGGATACTCGCCGACTTTTAATAAATTCCATCGACAACTAGCCCAGGACTTGATCGACCGCTACGACCTGCACGGCAAGGATATCATCGAGATAGGATGCGATAAGGGCGACTTTCTGACGATGTTATGTGAGATGGGCAACAATCGCGGTGTCGGTTTTGACCCGGCCTATGTTCCGGGACGGCATCCTTCGGCAATCGCGGATCAACTCATATTTATCAGCGATTTTTATGGCGAAAAATATACCGAATACCGCGCCGACTTCGTGTGTTGCAAGATGACGCTTGAACACGTGCCGAACACGGCCGAGTTTGTCTCTACTGTCCGCCGTTCCATCGGCGACAAATACGATACCATCGTCTTTTTTCAGATTCCCAATGCGCGATATGTGCTGTGTGATGTGGCGTTTTGGGATGTCTACTATGAACATTGCTCTTATTTCACCAAAGGGTCGCTCGCTCGCCTGTTTCGCTTCTGTGGTTTCGAGATCATCGATTTATGGACGGCCTATGATGATCAATATCTGATGATTGAAGCTCGCCCGGCCAGCGGAACGCCTGACCTTTCACCACTACCCGCTGAGGAAAGTCCGGAAGAAACAATGGCTGACGTGGCTTACTTTGTCGAGCATTACAAAGCCCGACGAAAAGAATGGCAAAGCGAACTGGCGGCACTAAAAGCCGCGGATAAGCGGGTTGTCTTGTGGGGTGGCGGGTCGAAAGGCGTGGCCTTTTTGACAACTCTGGGTTTAACCCTCGATGATGTCCGCTATGCTGTTGATATCAACCCCAATAAAACCGGCACGTTTATGGCTGGAACCGGGCAGGAGATAGTTGCTCCGGAATTCCTAAAATCCTATCAGCCGGATGTGGTTATTATCATGAATCCCATTTATCGAACTGAGATCACCCATGACTTGGCTACAATGGGATTGGCGCCGGACATCCGTACCGTCTAGCAATCGAGAAATACAGATGCAAAGTACTCGTTCATACCCTGTTTGCCCTGAATCCGAAATTCTATCCTTAATCGACATGCCTAATGTCCCGGTTCATTGCAATGTGCTCTGGCCGACCCATGCGGCCGCCTTGGCGGCGCCACGGGGGGATATACACCTGGGTTACTTCCCTGCCTGCGGCCATGTTTATAACCTGAAATTCGATCCATCATTAATGGAATATACCCAGGAATACGAGAACTCGTTGCACTTTTCGCCCCGCTTTCAAGAATATGCCACGACGTTAGCGGATGGGTTGGTGGCGAAATATAATCTTAAGGACAAGGATATCGTCGAAATCGGCGCGGGTAAGGGCGACTTTTTGATTATGCTCTGTGCCAAGTATGGCAACCGCGGTTGGGGCTATGATCCCAGCTACGTGCCCGAAGAGGGCTATACCGCGCCAAATGTGACCTTCATCCAGGACTTTTATAGCGAGAAGTATACAGACCAGAAAGCGGACCTCATCGTCTGCCGCCATGTGTTGGAACACATTGAAGACCCGGATGCTTTTGTTGCCCAGGTACGTCGAGCAGTAGGTGAACGAAAAGACACGATCGTCTTCTTCGAGGTGCCCAATTCACTTTGGACGCTGCGGCAATTGGGAATATGGGACATCATCTACGAGCACTGCTCGTATTTCAGCCCGACTTCTCTAGCCCAAGTGTTTCGACGAAACGGCTTTCGGGTATTACATGTCGATCAGGTTTTTGGCGGCCAATTCCTGACCATTGAAGCTATTCCCGAAGATGATCCGCCTGGGGAGGATGACTCGGCGGAACTTTCGGCACTATTGGATGACGCTCGTGCCTTCGCTGATAATTACCGTGAAAAACATGATTATTGGCGTAAAACTCTTGAACGTTTGGCATCTTTGGGGAAACGCGGCGTTGTTTGGGGGGCCGGTTCCAAAGGCGTAACTTTCCTAAATGCCTTGGCCGATAGCCGGTCTATCGAGTACATCGTGGATATCAACCCGCGCAAGCAGGCTAAACACGTAGCCGGAACCGGACAACTTATCGTTCCGCCGGAATTCCTGAGCGAGATGCGACCCGACTTCGTCATCATCATGAATACCAATTATCGCGAGGAAATCGACCAGACGTTGAGAAATTTAGGTGTCTTTGCCGAGATACTCGTGGCTTGATGGCCCTTCGATGAGTGTCAGCTTGGCTGCCTTCGCCTGATGTTTGCAGTCCAGCCAACATTCAGTATAATCTTCGCTTGGCGGGAAAGTACGACGTAATCGGCATGACGGCTTTCCGGCCCAAAACCTCAAATACCAAGTACATAACGGAGGTACGAGATGCCCTTGAATGTGGCAGAGAAAGCCGAATTGATTGGAAGCTTTGCGACCCACGAAGGCGATACCGGCTCGCCCGAGGTCCAAATCGCTATAATGGATAAGCGTATCCGGCAACTCCAGGAACATCTGAATGTTCACAAGCATGATGAGAGTTCCCGGCGTGGCCTGTTGAAACTCGTCGGCAAGCGCCGGCGTATGTTAGCCTATTTACGTCGCGAACATCCGGAGCGCTATCGCGATATTATCAACAAGCTTGGTTTACGCCGGTAATATTGCGCGAGAGTTTAAATTGAGGGCGAAGGGTTCTTCGCCCTTTTTATAAGGGCAGAAAATCGGCGGGGTTCGGAATTGGGTATTGTCGCTTACGAACTATCCGGCATTTAAGCGCCAATCCCCAGTCCCAAACCCCATTTTGCCCCCAAAAAGATAAATCATGCGGGAATGCCCATCCCGGTTGCGATCTATTAAGCTAAGGTGCGAAAGACCGGCATGGCCGGTCGGCAGCCTTCGCTGGTCATTGCCGTGGCTTGGACAATCCTGTCATGGAAGGATAATAAGTTTATGTTAAGTGATTCAGTATTTTCAACTACTGTGGGCAGGCATGAGATGATCATCGCGTCGGGCAAACTGGCCGAACAAGCCGGTGGGGCGGTGACGTTGCGAGTTGGCGATTCGATGCTCCTGGCCACAGCGACCATGTCCAAAACGGTCCGCGAAGGCCTTGATTTCTTCCCGTTAAGCGTCGATTTTGAGGAGAAAATGTATGCCGCCGGGCGTATTCCTGGTGGTTTCTTCCGGCGAGAGGGAAAACCCACGACAGAAGCCATCCTGACATCGCGCCTGACCGACCGGCCACTGCGGCCGCTCTTTCCGGACGGCATGCGCAACGAAGTGCAGGTAATCGTCACGACGCTGTCGTCTGATAGCGTCCACTACTTGGATATCATGTCGGTCAATGCGGCCAGCGCCGCGTTGACCATTTCCGATGTACCCTGGCATGGCCCGGTGGGGGCGGTTCGGGTTGGTCTGATCGATGGCCAATTCGTCGTCAATCCCACAACTGATGAAATGGTTAACAGCAAGCTCGATCTGCGATTGGCCGGCACGCGCGAGGCCATAATCATGGTCGAAGCTGCGGCCAATGAGGTCCCGGAAGAAGTGATGGTTGAAGCTCTGGCCTTCGGCCATCAGGCATTACAGCCGATAATCGATTTGCTCGAGGAAATGCAAGCCGCCGTTGGCAAGCCTAAGCGCGAGCCGGAGATCGCTGTCTCGGAACCGGACCTTGTTAAGTCGACCAAACATCGAATTGGGAATCGGATCGTCGATATCATCGCCCAGTATGTAGATCGTGAAGAGCGCAACGAAGCTCTCGATATCTTGCGCAATGAAATCGTGGACGGCTACATATCCGAAGATGATATGGTCGACCCGAAAGCTGTGCGGGAGATTTTTGCCGACGAGCTGAAGAAGGCAGTCCGTAATCGAATCCTGTACGAAGGTATTCGCCCCGATGGTCGTGATTATAAAACGATCCGTCCCTTGTCATCCGAAGTTGGGATCAGTCCGCGCGCTCACGGGTCCGGGTTATTCCAGCGCGGCCAGACTCAGGTGCTGTCAATCGTCGCCCTGGGAACGCCTCGCGAAGCCCAGAAGCTGGATGGTCTATCACCCGAAGACAGCCGCAGGTACATGCACCATTACAATTTCCCACCATTCTCTACGGGAGAAACCTGGCCGATGCGAGGCCCGCGCCGCCGCGAAATTGGACACGGCGCGCTGGCAGAGAATGCCCTTTTACCGATGATCCCGTCGGAAGAAGAATTTCCTTACACCATTCGGGTGGTTTCTGAGGTGTTGTCTTCGAATGGAAGTACCAGCCAGGCCAGTGTTTGCGCTTCCAGTCTGGCGCTCATGGACTGCGGCGTGCCGATCAAGCGGCCGGTTGCCGGAGTGGCGATGGGGTTGATCAGTGACGGACAGAAGTACGCGATCCTGACCGATATCCAGGGCGTCGAGGATCATTTAGGTGATATGGATTTCAAGGTGGCTGGTACCGCCGAGGGGATTACCGCCCTGCAGATGGATATCAAGATCAGCGGTCTATCGATGGAAATCATGTCCGAAGCATTAGAACAAGCGCGCATCGGTCGATTGGAGATCCTGGATTCAATGCTGGCTGTTATGCCCGAACCTCGAAAAGAGCTTAGCCTTTTCGCCCCGCGGATGTTGACCATCAAAATCAATCCCGACAAAATCGGAGCCATAATTGGCAAGGGTGGGGCAACGATTCGCGGTTTGGAAGAAGAATTCGATGTCTCGGTGGATGTGCAGGAAGACGGCACGATTTTCGTAGCCGGTGTTGACGGTCTGAAGACCGAAGCTGCGTTGGACCGTATTCATACTTTGTCACACGACCCCGAACCGGGCGAGGTCTTCACCGGAAAAGTTGTCCGGATAACCGACTTCGGCGCATTTGTGGAGTTGACTCCCGGTTTGGATGGGATGGTTCATATCTCCCAACTCTCCTCTGAACATCTCCAACGTGTCGAGGATGCCATCCGCATGGGGGATGAGATCATGGTCATGGTGACTGAGGTCAGCAGCGAAGGGAAGATCCGCTTGTCTCGGCGAGCAGTACTTGAAGGGTGGACCTTGGAAGAGGCTCGCACTCAGGACGCCGCACGCAAAAGTAGCGGCCCGCGCAGCAACGGCGGCGGCGGCCGTGGAGGCGATCGCCGCGATCGTGACCGGGGCGGTCGCCCACAACGGCGATAATTTACAAATAGGAGCAGTCTGTCATGAAACGAATAGGATTGCTCCTCATCCCCTTTTTATTCTTTCTGGTAGCATGCGGTGCGTCTGAGACTGTCATGCTCGACCAGGGAGGGGATGAGGTGCCGGGAAGTCCCTCAACGCCAGCCTCTTCGGTTGAAACTTCCGATGAACCAGCGGCAACAACCGCACCTGACGCGGCCGCAACTACGTCCAATCCAGCGACCGACGATCCTGTATCGGTTCGCGAGCGGGATTGGAAGCTGGGTGATACCGTTGACCCTGCTGTAACCGTCATCGAGTACGGCGATTTCCAGTGACCGGGCTGCGCAGGGTTCGCACCCCTGCTAAAGCGTCTGGCAGACGCTTACCCCGAGGATGTCCTGGTTATCTACCGTCATTTTCCGCTGAATAGCATTCACCCGAATGCTCAAAAATCGGCTGAAGCGGCTGAAGCGGCCGGCGCGCAGGGCCAATTCTGGGAGTACCATGATCTGTTATTCGAACGACAACAGGAATGGAGCTCGCTGGACCAGACAGCAGCGCGAGAATTCTTTATCGATCTGGCTTCCGAACTGGGTTTGAACGCCGACAGGTTTACGACCGAACTCGATGAAGGTTTGTATGCCGATCTCGTCAGTCAATCCGAACAGGAGGCTATCAGTCTGGGCTTGCCGGGGACACCTGCCGCTATCGTCAACGGCCAGCCAATTCCCGGCGAAAGCCTGCCCCGCGATTTTGAATCGTGGGAGTCTTTTATCAAGGATGAAATCAGCTTGAAAAATTTAACTTCCCGTCAGTATGCTTCTCCGCCGGAGATGACTATCGACACGAATACTCGTTATCTGGCAAAAGTGGAGATGGAGTCCGGCGAGATTTTCACCATCGAACTCTTACCCCAATCAGCTCCGCAGACAGTCAACAGTTTTGTTTTTCTGGCTCGCGAGGGTTATTTTGACGGCGTAACCTTCCACCGTGTTCTACCCGGCTTTGTGGCCCAAACAGGTGATCCTAGCGGCACCGGCCGTGGTGGTCCAGGCTACTTGTTGCCGAATGAGATCGATCCCGCCTTGTCCCATGACACCAAAGGCATGGTGGCGATGGCAAATGCCGGGCCAAACACCAACGGCAGCCAATGGTACATCACCTATGGCGACGTCAGTCAATTGGATGGGTCCTACACGATCTTTGGACGAGTAATTGAGGGCATGGAAGTCGTGGAAAAAATTACGCCCCGGGATCCTTCGCGGAACCCTAACTTGCCACCCGGCGATAAAATTGTGTCCATTACGATTGAAGAGGGCAATCCCTGACAATCATGTGTTGAGCGGCATCAAAGCCCAGTAATCTGGGCCAGAAGAAGGATGGCGTTGTGTCCGAACGGTTCTACCATCCGTCTGAACCCTTAATCGATAAAAATATCTACCGCCAGCGCGGTCGAGTCGTGGAGGAACTAACAACCTCGTCCGCAATTCTACCGCGCTTGCCTATTCCAATTTTGCCGGAAGATCCCGGATGGGAGCGGCTCTATTGGTTAGCCTGGGACACGCTGTGGTCGCGGTTTCGCACGCCGCCGCCACAATCGAGGTTAAGCACGAATTACCTCGATCCGAAGCCTGACGGTCACCTGGAAATGGGCAAAAGCGCCTTTCTTAGCCAGCTTGCGGGCTACGTAGCTGGCACGCAAAGCCTGATCGCAATCCTCGACAACTTCTATGCCCAACAACACGATGATGGCTATATTAGCCGGGAGCTAAGTCGCTATACCGGTGAAGAAATTCACGAACCTTACGAACCGAATTGTACCGGACCAAGTCTGATGACCTGGGCTGAATGGCGCTACTATCGCCTGACTGGGGACTTATCCCGACTCAGAACGGCATTTTGGCCGCTCGTCGTTTACCATCGCTGGTGTCGCGCGAATCGAACTTGGCCAAGCGGCCTTTATTGGACCACTGGGTACAGTAGCGGACTGATTAACCAACCCCGGGTCCCGGATGGTCGATATCATCACCGGCATTGGACATGGATAGATGCCGGTGCTCAGGCTTGTCTCGATGCTGCGCTCCTAGGGCGAATCGCCGTAATACTTGGAGAGCCACAACTGGCCGAAGAGATGGCTCATGAAAGGTCTGTCCTGCATCACGTGATCAATACCCACCACTGGAACAACGAGCTTTATTTCTATCAGGACTTCGGTCCAGACGGCCGGTTCATTCCGACAAAGAGCATTGCCTCATATTGGACCCTGCTCGACCGCCAGATCATACCAGTGGAACGCTTGACTCCTTTCGTCCAACACCTGCGGGATACCTGGTCATTCCGCGTGCCGAATAGTTTGCCCAGCCTTTCGGCCGATAGCGAGTCTTATAATTCTCGCACCGGTAATGGCTGGCGTGGAGCTGTTTGGCCTGACTTAACTTATATGGTTATGCGTGGCTTGCGTAATACCCAGCAGCACGAATTGGCCCATGCATTGGCCACAAACCATATCGAAATGATTTACCGGGTTCGTAACGAGACAGGCCTTCTTTGGGAAAATTACGCCCCTGAGGACTTACAACCCGGCGAACCAAAGGCCGAAGATCAGTCCGGTTTGACCGCGATGGCTATTATTGGCATGTTGCTGGAAGATGTGTTGGGATTAAGCCTTGATTGGCCGTTGCGGAAGGTGACATTTCATCGCCATCTGGAGCGTAATGAGGGTTATGGGATCCAAAATTATCCCTTGGGAGATGAAGGAACGCTGGATTTAATCTCCGAGGGCGAGCTGATACGGGTTCGGTCGGATGTTCCAATCACTCTGGTCATTCATCATGGGCGGGATGTTGTCCAGACTGCAGTGCCGGCCGGCAGGTTTGAAATCCGGGTTGATTGACAATTCGTTTTCATGTTCCAATCAGCATGTTTGTGTTATCCGTTGCCACGATAAACATCAGAAGTCGGACACAACGCTGGTTGTCTCGTCGCCATCTGCTGGTCGGTGAATTGGTTGATTTGACCCCCGACATTATCGCCCTTCAGGAGATAAGCTTGGGAATTGGTCAGGGAAATTGGTTGGCGCGGCAAGTGAATTTCCGGTTGACCGGTGATTCGCGCTCTCCTTACCGTATCGTTCAGGCTCGCCGCCAGCACCCCGGCCACTTGTTGGAAGCGGTCGGTGTCCTGACATCTTTACCCATTGTTTTTCATGACTCCCTTTCCTTAGGCTATGAGGGGAGGGTGGCCTTGCGTGTTAATGTCGAGATTCCGGCTGAACGCTCAGGAATGCGACATCAGTCGTTGGATTTTGTTTCCCTCCAATTGCATCATACGCCTGGGGACGATGATGCACGCTTAGAGCAAGTAATGAATCTGGTCGGCTGGTTAAACGAGAAACGCCGGAATACCTTGCAGGTGCTGGCGGGCGATTTTAACGACAAGCCGGACAGTCCGGCAATCGGTTTTATGCGCCAATCCTATCGCTCAGCTTTCGTTGAATATTTTGGTCGCGACCCGCTGGCAACATATCCAACAAACCTGATTCAACCACCCCTGGGTTGGTCCGCTTGCCTGGATTACGTATTTATCTCTCCGCCGGTGTATAAAGTTTCGAAGGCCAGGATGTTTGGCGATAAACCAGCTTTGGATGATGAGACTTTGTATCCATCCGATCATGTGGGTTTGCTGGTCAGTTTAGAGGTTTGATGATCTGTGAAAGATAAAAGCAGGGAGCTGATCTCGGTCGTGGCTCCAGTCTACAATGAAGAAGCTGTTCTTGAAACGCTCTACGAGCGAGTTAGGACGGTTTTGGATGATGAAGGCGCGACTTGGGAGCTGGTCTTGGTTAATGATGGTAGTCGCGATGATTCGGCCGGCGTCATTGCGAAATTGCACGCGCGCGATCCGCGCGTCAAGGGAGTCAGCTTTTCACGAAATTTCGGTTTCCAGATCGCAGCTACGGCCGGGTTGGATTACGCTCGTGGCGATGCAGTTATTCTAACCGACGCTGACTTACAAGACCCACCGGAGATCTATCCGGCAATGATAGAAAAATGGCGGGAAGGCTACGATGTGGTTTATGGTGTCCGGGCCAGCCGCGAAGGCGAAACCTGGTTCAAACTCACCACGGCTA
>Ga0114939_10000294_pt1 | contig 43157 bp, 37 predicted proteins | sample AshMeaCrysSpring_FD_87196 | JGI IMG/M metagenome (GOLD analysis project Ga0114939, IMG submission 87196) | Groundwater microbial communities from Big Spring, Nevada to study Microbial Dark Matter (Phase II) - Ash Meadows Crystal Spring | ecosystem: Environmental > Aquatic > Deep subsurface >...
ACTTTCACTACTACTTGTCTTAACCACCCATAGCCTGACTGTAGGCAATCGGTTAGCCTTAAACACATTTTGACTAAAAATCATGTGTTTAGGGCTTTTTTACGCTCCAATACATCGTAAAAATACGAAGTTCTTTTCGTAGATTCCCTTAATTTTTCGAAGTAAATATCCGAGGTTTATATCCTAATTGATTGATTACCAAACAGATAAAAACATATAAAGATATTTTATACATTGTATTTGTCTCATACCTGCTTGCCGCTGTTCAAATTGAAAGCATATTTACTTGCAAACCAAAGGTTAAGAAAGCCAAAACTTTACAGCTATGTTTAAAAAAGAAGCTCTGATTGAACAAGAAGGAATTTCCGCATCTACCGGGGAGAATATTGGCTATGAACTCGGTGCCAAATTTGTCAAAGATTATTGCGACAAGTACAATGAGGCTGGCGCACATTTTGTGGGCAGGAACATCATTGAGGAAATCTTGGCCCAGCCTGGTTGTATCGGGATTAAGATTTTCAAAGCCCTTAATGAGAAAGGTGAAAAAACCTATGTATTGACAGGGGTAGATCAACAAGGTTTAGAGATCTTAGAAATTACAACGGTATCTCCTGACGGAAGCATCATTAACAAGGAAGGAATCGTTGCTGATCGAAACCCTCAAAAGGAATGGTTTGACAGCGTATTTATTTCTAACAAACTGTAGGCCTTCGTTCAATAGATAGTTTCAACTCCGGCAGTTTCTGTGTATATTTGAGGGAACATTTTTAGAGAAAAGTGCCTCCTTTGGGATACATAATCGCTTTAGCGCCTTTATTACCATTCGGCCTGTATTTTTTACATTCGAGAAGAAATACAGGCTATTTTTTTATTTTTTTATACTGCTTTTTGAGTATTGCTTTTGATTTAGCGCTTCACGGGGTTTTGAATCGATCCGTGGGCAGTGAATTTTTCAGTTACAGGCTCTTTACCATTTTTGAGTATTCTCTCGTATCATTGTTCTTGTTTAAGATTATCCAGAACGCCACTTTTCGAAAATTTATAACTTTTGCCAGCCTCGCGTTCTTATCCTTTTCAATTTTCGACCTCATTTCCTCCAGGTCAAAATATTTCGATTCCATCGCCACGGGAATCTCCTGCATCCTGATCCTGGTCTACAGCATTTTCTACCTTTTTGAGCAAATCAAGTCGCCGAACAGCCTATTCCTCTATTCCACCCCTAATTTCTGGATCGTGGTGGCCTTTATCGTCTTTTTTTCCGGGACCTTTTTCATCTTTATTTTCTCCCAGAACAACTACGATAACCCGGAATTCAAAGCCACCTTTTCAATAATAAACTCGATATTTAACATCATTAAAAATTTATTAATCGCCATAGCGTTTATCATCAAGCCGGAAAAAGCGGCCAAAAAGAAGACGATTCCGGTACTTTAGTCGATACCCTGTTGAAAACCAGTTACTTAACGATCTCTAACCCTAAAACGCAGTTGAGACACCCATGATTTGGTTGCAGATCAATGCCAACCAGTTTAAAAATCCTGGCATTTCCACCGTCCTGTTTTTCGGGACCCTTGGGATGCTTGTCCTTGCTATTGGCCTGGTGATCTTTATTGTTTTCCACCAACGGCGGGTAATACGCTACCAGATGCAGCTCCAGAAAATGGAGGAGGAGCAGCAAAAAATCCTGCTCAACGCCTCCATCCGGTGGCAGGAAGAGGAAAGGCAGCGCATTGCAGCCGATCTCCACGATGACGCAGGCCCCCTGCTGGCCACCGCCCGTCTCTACCTCAACGAAAACCTGCTCAAACAGGATATCAATACCCAGCTCCAAAGCATTTACAACGCCAAACAGATCATCGACGATACCATCCAGCTGATCCGCAACATCAGCCACTCGCTGATGCCCCCCACCCTGAAGAACTTTGGCCTGGAATCTGCCATCAACGACCTTTTCCAGAAAATCAGCGGCACCGGAAGCATCAACGCCAGCTGTCGCTTTCATGATTACCGCCAGCGCCTCCGTCCGGAACAGGAACTACTGATCTTCCGGGTGGTCCAGGAACTGGTCAATAACATCCTGAAACACAGCAACTCCAGTTTTATTCACCTGACTCAGAATTACAGTGAGGATAAGTTCTATCTTCGCATCCACCATGACGGCAGGGGGATCACGCAGCAGGATTTCGAGAAAATGAATAAGAGCTCCCTGGGACTGGGACTGAAAAACATCCAAAGCCGGATCAAGGTCCTGCACGGAGAAATATTTTTCGAAAAAGACCTCTCGCAAACCTATTATAAGGTTACCATTGAAGTCCCGATGGAAGTGGAAATAGAAGCCCGCTAAACGGCTTTTCAGTATCTTAAAAAAACCAGTGGATGAGCCTCATCAAAGTGGCTATTGCCGATGATCACAAGATTTTCAGGAAGGGAGTAATCCTTTCCCTTAGATCTTACACAAATATTTCGTTTGTCCAGGAAGCGGACAATGGCGATGACCTGATTGCCGGTTTGGCTGAATCCCAACCGGATGTAGTACTCATGGACCTCAGGATGCCGCAAAAAGACGGCATCGAAACCACAAAAGCAATCAGCAAGAAGTATCCGGATATCCGGGTGCTGATCCTGACCATGTATGAAGATGAACGCTTCGTGGCGCATCTCATGGAAAATGGAGCCAATGGCTACTTGCTGAAAAGTGCGGATCCTGCGGAGATCCGGAAAGCAATTGTGGAAGTCATGGCCAGGGGCTATTACCTCAACAATTTCGTCAACCGGGTCTTACTGAAAAAATCCCATGCCAGGAGCAAGGCCATCCCTTCCCTGAGTACGGAGCTCCAGCTGAATGATAAAGAGCGGGAGGTGATCCGGCTGCTATGCATGGAGTTTACCGCTTCCGAGATCGCTCAGAAAATGGAAATCAGCCCAAGGACGGTTGAGGCCATCAAAGACCGACTCATGGAAAGATTTGGAACAAAGAATACCGCGGGACTGGTGTTCTTTGCCGTGAAAAACAACCTGATCGACTAAAGTCCCCCGCAAACCACCATCCTGTGCCAGAACCAATGACGCTTGAGTTTCATTAATTGAACGGAATGTTTCTACCCGGTGGTTTGTTTTCTGGCGCGATGTTGCCCTGGATCCTTCTTGCCCCGGCATTGCCCTTGCTGGCCGCCCTGATCCGGAGGCCTGCATTCAATGCCTCATTCATCAGTGTGCTGGCATGCTCCCTGGTCAGCCTCCTGACAGGTATATTCAGCCTGCTCTCATCCACTCCGGAAATCAATACGCAGGTTTTCCATTTCACCCTCTTCCTGGATATCGCATGCGCTTTCTTCCTGCTCTATTTTCACTCTGGTCGCCCGGCAATGCAGCAAATCATCCTCATCGCGGGCCTTTTATTTGCCGGGATCTTCATCGCGCTCATACTCGCCGGCAGCAGGCCGTCCGGAATCGACGCATTGATCATCACGGGCTATGCAGCCATTTTTTTGGGAGCGATTGCCATTCTTCTGGATCAACTCAACCAAGTCTCGGATTATATTACCCGCTCCCCTGCTTTCTGGATTTGCGCCGGCCTGGGATTCCATTACGGCCTGATTGGCCTGTTAATGCTCCTAAGCCCTGAAAATGAGGTCCATAAGCTGCTCTCCCAAACGGACTTCGGTGTTTTGTATACAGCCACCCTGTTGCTGCACTATATATTTTTTTCCATCGCCGTTTTCCTGTACAAACCGCTGAAACCCAGCGGAAACAGACCTGATTGACCGGACAATAGAGACCCGGAAACCCAGGCTCCTATTGCATTTCTGCTATTCCGGCATTAATTTTGAACATCTGCCTCTATCTCCAATTCTATCAATGACCGTAAGCTTAAATCTGTACTCAGACCACACTGAGTAACCACATTACCCTATGGAGGGCCGGTAAAAACATGTATTATGTTGATCACCGGACATCCTATCACAGACGTACTGACCTACCTGATCCTTGCATTGCCGCTGCTATCCGTATGCTTTATCCTGTTCAGGAAAGAGTACACCCAGGAAAGCCTGACCCTGGTCATGTTGCTATGCCTTTTTCATTTCATCCAGCGCCTGTTGGTTCAGTACAACCATCTGCTCGAGTTCAACTCGCCCATCCTGCATAATCTGTTCAACGTCCTTGAATTCTTTCTTCTGGCGAGCATCTATAAATCAAATGTTGACTCGAGGAGATTCAACCTGGTCATTCACTCATTCATCATCGCCTACTTCTCTTCCACGATTACCTATTTTGCCATCCAGGGAATGGATGACGATCGCTTCCTGCTTAAAATCATCCAGAACGGCCTCGTGATCCTGCTGATGGCATTTGTCATCTACCACCAGATGATCCGTCCGCAAATGATGCCCATGCAAACGCCGTTGTTCTGGATCGCACTGGCCACGATATTTTATTTCGGCTTCGCCATGTTCTGGGCTACCGGTAAAGAATACCTGTTTAATGAGGGAGAGTCGTCTGAACAGCTGGCTCAGAATTTCGGCCTCTTTGCCATTGCCATTCGGTTCCTGGTTTATGCCATTGCCATCTGGTTCCTGGAACCGGCGCAAACCAATGCCAGAAAACATGCTGCCCGGGAAGTTGAAGAGAAAGAAAAAGCTGAAGCCCAGGCTTCGATACCTGCCGTCCGTGAAGGGCGGGTCAGTTACCAGGTGCGTGATTACCGACCGGTGGCTGTTCCTTCCGGAAGGATTGGATGATTTCCCGGATGTTGATGATTGAGCGTTTGTGGTCGATTCGATTGGCCATCACTGGGTTGACCCGCATCATATGATCATGGCATTGATTGATCATCCCATAAATCCGCTCTATCCCCTCATCCGTCAGGCCTGCATCCAGGAAAGCGTTTTCCTCCTGTTTCTCAAAATCATTGCGCACATCTTCCAGGTCGTCCAGGATGAGGTAATAATTGATCAACGCATACCATGCATGAAGTAACTCTTTAGCCATGGACCGATCAAAAGGAATGATGCACAGGGAGAACAGATACGCGTCTGCCCGGTTGAGCGAAGGAAACATATTGCCAAACTCCAGTCCCGAAGTCACTGGCCTGCCTTCAAAATAATCCCGGAGATCATTGAGCCAGTGTGCATTGACGGACACCGCGCCCGCGAGTTCAATGCATTCATTCACGTGCTGTTCCCAGTTGATCTCCCGTGCTTCCAGTTTGCCGGCACTGTGCATGATATGCTCCGCAAGCTCAAAAAATTGAGGCGACAGCAACTGCTCCTTTGGTATTCCAAGCCGGTAGGCCAGGTCCGCGAATACCGGCATGAAGACATAGCCTGGATGGGGCGTAATATAGAGTTTTCGTCCTTTCCAGTACAAGTTCCCTGCCGGCACAGGCCTGTCCACGTAGACCTTCCCTATTTCCATGTCCACGCCGTAGGTAAGTTTCAAATCTTCATTATTTAAAAACATTGTTTCTGCGCTTTAATGAATCCGGAATAGATGTTTTTCTTCCCCCCTTCCGCGTTCCATATAGTTTCTCCTGGCTACGCTGTGACTTAGCGTAGACGGTGTCCACGATTTGTTTGAATATTGCCGGGTTCGCCTTATAATAATCGTAACTCTCCCTGAATACATCCTGGCTTACTCCATTTGCAAGGAGCACGTGCTCCAGTTCTGCTTTAGCTGCAGAGTCGCGCCTGATACTGGTATCCCGGAAAGCGTAACTTTCAAGGTATGCATCGGCCAGGCCGATTTCAAAAATCAGGTTGCCGAATTTCTCCCGATCAAGGACTGTGGAATATTTCTTGTCTCCCCCGCAGGACATCATTCCATGCAGCATCACAAGCAGCAGAAAACAAGAGAAGGCGCGCATCATTTGATCTCCTGTTTATACCGGTTGGCATTGGTGATATCCATCCTGGTCAGCAATTCAACCGCCCTTTGTTTATCCTGCGGGTTTGCCTTCTGAAAAACACGGATGATTTCGTCCGACTTCCCCTGGAAAAAGAAGGGAATAACCATCAGGTTGGGAGTTTCCGCGTGCACGGTATTCAACATGTTAAACGCGTTGATCATCTGAGCCCGCGCTTCCTGCTCGTCCTCGAACATTTTGTCCATGGCCTGCCGGTAGTAGGTGTAGTAGGCGTCATGGACCAGGGTGTACCTGCTATTCATGAAATTCTCCGCCAGCCAGTAACGGTTTCGCTGTCCGTCAAAGGGTTTCCAACCGGAAACCAGCCTGCCCGCCGGAGCCTGGTTGACGATATTGATCGCTTTCTGAAAATATGGATCGCCCCCGCGCGGTGCAAAAGAGTCATAGTCGAGCGCGAGGATTGTATACATGTAATACGCAATGACTGCGGTCAGATTCGCGGAGAGTGGTTCGGTACCTGCCACATTGTTGTCGCTGAATTCCAGCGGCTGAAACTCCACATACCTGAACACCACGTCGTTATCCTGGAAATTGATCAGTGGGGAAAGGTAACTTGTATTGTGCACGGGTCTTGCCGCCTGCACCGTGAGGGTGGCGCGATAAACATTGGTCTCCTCCACGTTGGTGAGGTTGACCAGTATGCTGGCTTCAATACGCTCCCCTGGCTCAAACACATCACTGGTCCACTTGCGCTTATTGATAAAATTCACCAAACCCGTCTGCAGGGTTTGAAACACTTTCCGGTCGATTGTGGTAGAAACCTGGTTATACAGCACCGTCACCCGCGCATTGATTTCCTGGCCCTTTGACTCCTGCAGGAAAAGGAACAGCAGGAAAACCATGGCGCTATGTCTAAGCCTGGGCATTTGATTTCCGGATGATATGGTGAACGATGTCCTGCGCCACTTCCAGCTTGGACTTGGTATCGAAACTAAACTCCTGCCCGTCCCGGTCGAAAATGGTCACTTTATTGGTATCATGCCCAAATCCCGCTCCGGGATCATTGAGTGAATTCAGCACAATCAGGTCGGCGTTTTTACTATTCAGTTTTCCCAATGCATGCGCTTTTTCATTATTGGTCTCCAGGGCAAAACCCACGAGTATCTGCCCTGTTTTCTTCGTCTCACCAAGGCTCTTCAAGATGTCCCTGGTCCGGACGAAGGAAAGTGACCACTCGCCTTCCGTTTTTTTAATTTTTTCAGCTGATTGTTGGGCCGGGGTGTAATCAGCTACCGCTGCCGCCATGACGGCAATGTCCGTCATGGGAAAAATGGATTTGCAGGCATGATACATCTCCTCGGCGGATTGTACACGGGTGACCTGAACTCCGGGCAGGGAAAAGGATTGGGAAACAGGCCCCAGGACGAGCTGCACATCGGCCCCCTGTTGGGCAAGCGCGCGGGCGATTTCTATGCCCATTTTGCCACTGGAATGATTACCAACGAAGCGAACCGGGTCGATGGGTTCAAAAGTTGGACCGGCCGTGACCAAGGCTCGCTTGCCCGCCAACGCCCGATCCTTTCCCAATTCAGCGCTGATAAACTGAAAAATCTCTTCCGGTTCGGCCATGCGGCCCTCGCCAAACAAACCACTGGCCAGTTCACCGTTTCCCACGGGCACGATGGCATGACCGTGGGAACGAAGCGTCTCCAGGTTTCTGCGGGTGGCCGGATGTTTCCACATGTCCTCGTCCATAGCCGGAGCCACAGCAACGGGGCAGGTTGCAGAAAGGTAAACTGCCATCAGCAGGTTATCGCAGGCGCCAACCGCCATCTTGGACAGGGTATTGCAGCTCAGGGGGGCGATCATCATGAAATCCGCCCATCGTCCCAAATGAACATGATCTTCCCAAACACCTCCCTTGGCGAGTTCAGTCACTACCGGTGACTTGCTTAAAGTGGAAAGGGTCAGCGGGGAAATAAATTCACAGGCAGCGGGCGTCATCACCACTTTCACTTCAGCGCCTGCTTTGATTAGAAGACGGGTGAGCAGTGCGGATTTATAAGCAGCGATGCTGCCGGTCACGCCCAATAGGATTTTTTTCCCTTTCACCATGTGGTTAGATAAACGATGAATCAAATGGGTCTTACAAAAAAAGCGACAATCATGGGTTATTGTCGCCTTCCTGCTTCTTATTACGAAAAACCTAGCTAAACAGGTCTTCTTCGTTCTTGCGGTGATAGATCTTATCCTCCATGAATTCCTGGGTAGCGAGCAATGCCGGGTTGGGCATTTTCTCATAAGCCTTGGAGATTTCAATCTGCTCCTTATTCTCATGGATTTCTTCCAGGCTGTCCGTATGGCTGGCAAATTCTTCCAGTTTGTTATGGAGTTCCTCTTTCAGCGCGATATTGATCTGGTTGGCTCTTTTGGCAATGATGGCGATGGACTCATATACGTTACCAGTCTTTTCACGGATCAGGTTAACGTCTTTGGTATCCGCCACATTGCTCAGATTTCCACCCACTTGTCTTCTTAAACGGCTCATTTGGATAGTGCTTTTATATTATTCTGGGATAAAGTTAAATAACGTTCTGCTTCTTTCAAGAATTTACTTTCCGGGTACCGGTCCTGGAAGTCCTGCACTTCACTGACTACTTTCTCAAATCGCTCAGGCTGGCGTTCTTCAATACTGTTCCCGGCATATTTATAGTAACTCTTGATAATCATCAACTTATATTCATCAGCCTTGGGAGACTCCGGGTAATTATTGATCAACGTGCTGTAGGCAATGGCTGCCGCCCGATACTGACCTACATTATAATAGAGCTGCGCAGCCTGAAATTCCTTGGTTTCGAGTTTTACCAGGCATTTCTGGATGATTTCCTCCGCTTCCTTATTCTTGGGGGATCCAGGATGCTGATTGATAAACACCTGCATCATGCCCATGGCACGGATTGTATTGGTCTGGTCCAGTTCCGGCCGGGGCGACTGCTTATAGAAGCTATAGGCTTCCATATATTCTACTTCCTCCGCCCGGGGACTGTTGGAAAAGACTTCCAGGTAGCCCTTAAACAGGTTCTCAGCGTTCAGATAGTCCTTATCGTAATAATGGCAAAATGCGTATTTATAATAGAGGTCTTCAAACTGGGGAGTCCCTTTATAGAGCGGAAAAAGCTCTTCGTAAAGGGTCTTTGCTTTCCGGTAATCCTTTTTGGCGTAATACTGTTCGGCCATCCTCAGTTTGTATTCGTAGTCCTTGCTTTTCAGGACTTTATTATACTTAGAGCATGAGACCGAAACCAGGGCTACGGAGACCAGTAAAATGATAAGTTTTGGAGCCATGGAGCGCGCAAAGATAGTCCTTTTTGTGGATCTGACCACTGAATATACAGGGAAGGCCGATAATCCGTCGTTAAGGAAGCCTTAAAAAAACCATCCCCGCCTGGAGGGCGGGGATGGTCTATATCAGGTAGTTGAACTGACTACTTAGACTTGCGAAGGTTCGGGTGAGGAGCAGGTACCGCGTTAGGTCCTTCCTCGCCTTCAGCAGCAGCACGCAGGTCAACCGTGTTGGGATCCCCTTCAGCCTGGCCGAAGCGGAACACAAAGCGGTCGATGCTGATACCCTGCTTGTCCACCATGTGGTTGATAATGGCGTTTACCCTGTCCCAGCTCAGCTGTTGGCTGGCCTTGGAAGGCTCACCATAACCGGTTACCACCACTTTGCAAGTTGGGTTGTTGCGCATACGATCCGCAACCGTGGCAAGCACAGCCTCAGCATCCTTGCTTATGGCTGCAGAATTGGCCCTGAAAGAAACGCTGGGAAGATCCCCGATTGCGCAGGATTGCTTCTTCACCATGTCCTGGCAACATGCGGGATCCGGGCATTTTCCAACACCATCGGCATCCACCGGCTGACATTCCGTAGGCGTAATCAACTGCTTATCTTTGCAGTCCACCACACCGTCGCCATCCGTGTCTTTGCTCACCCCATGTGAGTCAACAGGACATCCTGCAGGCGTGTTGGGTTCATTATCAAACTGGTCAGTTACGCCATCGCCATCGGCATCATCCAGTACAGGCTTCGGAAGCTTCATGCGCCTTGGGGCGTTGAGCTCGCTGTAGGCGAAGTCCAGGGGATTCAGCCAGTATAGCGGCTCCACGGATTTTGCACCGATGTTGAAGTTCAGGCCTACGGAGAGGAAATTGTAGCTGTCGAAATTCCGGGTCATAACCGCATCGCCATAAGCATACTCCTGCCATCTTTGACCATCCAGTAAGTCGTCCGTAGTGAAGGTAAACCGGTCTTCAATAGCGAGATTGAGACGGCGACTGATTTTGAAAGCCACCCCTGCACCAACCGTCGCAGACGGGCGTGCAGTCTTGCCAAACAACTTCATGCGCTGGTCACCATAGCTTTCAGCCGGTGTTTCATATGAATCATCCAGCAAATCACGGATGGAACTCCGGATATCATTCCGGTTGTCATAGGTCTGATTCGATGTAATGCTATTGAAGTCGTAACGGGCAGTACCATCAAGGGCGTTGACATTCGATTCATACCAGGTCAGGCCGATGCCGCCCAACAAATAAATACCCACACCCGTCTTGGCTTTGTGGAAACGAATATTGTTGAAATTGAACACACCCTGAATGCCCAGATCATTCAGATTGGTCTTATAATTATAGAAAACTTTGTCCTGCCCGGGAATTCGGTTACCAGCTGCATCTACACGCTGGGGTACATACCCGTTATCCACCCAGGCTGAATTCCGGTGATAATTATTGGCCTCAGACCAATGAAGGCCCTTGCCGGTTCCATGCATATACTCAAGGCGAAGCGAGAAAATATACCCCAGAGACTTCCTGACATGGGCTCCAAATCCGAAATTGAACAGGTTCGACGGAACATCGCCCATGATATTGAAAGTACCCGCCTTCACGCCAATCTCCCACATGTTCCGGGGCTTGGCGGGATAGTAATACTGATTGTTCATGAACTCGTTGTGCTGAGGCGTCCGTGAAGCCGGGATCAGGGAAGAGTCCCTCCAATCATAGCTGGTTGCCACCTGGGCAGAGACTCCCATGGTCAGCAGCAGCGCAACAAGCCCTAGTAGAATGGAGTACTTTTTGCTTGACATAATGTTAGAATTGATTTAAAATGATTTGTGTTCGGGAGGTAAGTCCAGGATAGTGGAGAAGCACAAAAGTATACAAGGAACGCCAAAAATCAAACTTTTTAAAAAACTATTTAGACCCGGTCCCCGGGTGATTTTCGTCATCCCCGGCACGTATAAACGAAATCAGTACGGGGATTTATGCGTAAGTTCGTGCCCGTTTCATGGGTTTCTCCATCGATATCATTTCCTCAGAACTGAAAACCTTTGAATCCGTATTCAGGGATTCAGTGAAGAGTCATGTACCCCTCCTGGACCGGATCATGCGTTATGTAGTCCGCACCAAGGGGAAACAGCTGCGCCCCATGTTCGTGATTCTCAGCGCCAAATTGACCGGGTCTGTCAATGATTCCACCTACCGGGCCGCATCCCTGGTAGAACTGCTCCACACAGCCTCCCTGGTGCATGATGACGTGGTGGATGAATCAGCGGAAAGACGGGGGTTTTTCTCCGTTTACGCACTCTGGAAGACGAAAATATCGGTCCTGGTAGGCGACTACCTGCTGGCAAAAGGCATGCTCCTGGCGCTGGACCATGATGATTTCGTCATCCTGCAGATAATGTCCAGGGCCGTCAAACAGATGAGCGAAGGAGAATTACTCCAGATGGAAAAATCCCGCAGCCTCAACATGAACGAGGATACCTACCTGACCATTATCCGCAACAAAACGGCCTCTCTTCTGGCTTCTGCCTGCTCAGCCGGAGCATTTTCGGCCACTGGAGACCCGGATACCACAGAAAAAATGCGGCTTTTTGGGGAATATGTGGGGATCGCGTTCCAGATCAAAGACGACCTCTTCGACTATGGGACCGCGGATGTGGGCAAACCTACCGGCAACGATATCAAGGAAAAAAAACTGACCCTGCCGTTAATATACACCCTGCAACAGGTGGATGCATCCACCAGAAGGCGCCTAATTTTCATCGTGAAAAACGAACACCGGATCAAGGCCCGGGTGAATGAGGTCATCGAAGCAGTGCGGCAGTCGGGCGGAATCCGATATGCCGAAGAAAAAATGCAGGAATATCGCGATAATGCGCTGTCTATCCTGCAGGAATTCCCGGATAAACCGGAGCGGCAGGCACTGGAACAACTGGTCAGGTACACAACAGACCGGGTAAAATAGCGCGAAATGGAAAAGAGGTGGACGTTGGTGGACGCTCCGATGCCAGCCATCAAGGAGCTTGAGCAGATTAAAGGAATGCAACCCGCCATCGCCCGCATATTGGCGCAGCGCGGTATTTCGAATTATGCGGACGCCAGCGCTTTTTTCAATCCTGACCTGGACGGCCTGCACGATCCCTTTCTCATGAAAGACATGCGTGCAGCCACGCAAAGAATCCTCGATGCCCGAAAAAAAGGTGAAAGAATCCTTGTTTATGGAGATTACGACGTAGATGGCACCACCTCGGTAGCCTGTATGTATTCTTTCCTGCTGGCTCAACAGATTGGTTCGACGGTTGATTTCTATGTACCCAACCGACATAAGGAAGGATATGGAATCTCCAATGCGGGGATCGAATTTGCCCGGGAGAACCAGTATTCCCTGGTCATAGCCCTGGACTGCGGGATCAAATCCGTAGATCTGATCCGGAAGGCTTCATCCCACGGAATTGATTTTATTGTGTGCGATCATCACCTGCCCGGCCAGGAACTTCCCCCCGCTTTGGCGATCCTGAATCCCAAACAGGCGCAATGCCCCTACCCATTCAAAGAACTCTGCGGCTGTGGTGTTGGTTTCAAACTCATATCCGCACTGGCCGCTGAGTTGGGCCTCGACAAATCCTATCCATACCAATACCTGGACCTGGTAGCCACTGCCATCGCCGCAGACATCGTGCCCATGACCGGTGAAAACCGGGTCATGGTTTTCCATGGCCTTGCAAAAGTCAATCAAAAACCTTCCCTGGGAATCAGGGCCATCCTGGAAGCCAGCGGCTTTCAGAAAAAACTCACCATCCAGGACCTGGTATTCCTGATCGCCCCGCGCATCAACGCCGCCGGACGCATGGACGATGCCCGCAAAGTCATCCGGCTCTTCATGGAAACGGATGAAAAGGAAGCCTTGAAAATTGCAAGAGACCTTCAACTGGACAATACTGACCGGAAAAAAGCGGATAGCGAAGCCACCGAACAGGCCCTGTCCATGATCCGGGCAGACCAGGCCATGCTACAGGGCAATGCCACGGTGGTCTATCATCCGCAATGGCATAAAGGAGTGATTGGCATAGTAGCCAGCCGGCTCATCGAGCAATTTTACCGTCCCACCATCGTCCTCACCAACAGCGGTGGCGTGGTTTCCGGAAGTGCACGCAGTATCCCGGGATTTAACCTGCACGATGGCCTGGACGCTTGCGCAGACCTCCTGCTGGGCTACGGCGGTCATTATTTCGCCGCAGGCATGACCCTGGAGGCCTCGCAGGTAAAAGCATTCAGGGACCGATTTGAACGAATCGTACGGGAACGGCTACCCGAAGACATGATGTTCCCGGAAATACTGGTTCATGCAGAACTGGACTTCTCCGGTATTACGGAGAAATTCTTCAGGCAACTCAAACGGTTAGAACCCTTTGGCCCGGAAAATCCAGAGCCCGTATTTCTCACAAGGGGTGCCACGATGGTGGGAAAAAGCCGGATTGCCAAAGAGAAGCATCTCCAGTTTTCAATGTCCCGGGATGGCAAAATCTTTAAATGCTTTGGATTCAACCTTGCGCAAAAACAATCCCTGCTGGATGGGGGACCCGTTCACATGGTCTACACCATCGATGAGAACGAGTGGAACGGCAGTAGGTCCCTCCAGTTGAAGGTGCTGGATCTTAAAGCTGCTGATGCAACAGCAATCGGCCCCTTCCGTTGAAGGTCCCGGAACTGAAAGCTGCCGATATAAAAGCGGCAGCGCTTTCCCGTTGAATTCGCGGGAGCTTAAAGCCGCAGATGTAAATGCAGAAGTTCGCTCCTGCAAAAAGTCCCGGACGTTCAAGCGCCAACCTGAATCCTCTCCTCAAACTTTTTCCGTGGCAACGCCCGAGCCCATCAACTCCACACTTCGGTTAATGAACTCCGTGAGTCCGGATCCCTTCAGCAGACCCTGGGAAAGCAGGGCCAGATCCGCCAGGTTCCTGGCCATCTTCGCTTGCTTGTCCGCGTCCGTTTCCGCAAGGATCGAACCCAACACAGGGTGATTGCCATTGACTGTGAGGGTGACTTCATCCGGCATATTTGCATAAAAAGAACCCATGGGACCACTGACAGCCGCCATATCCTTCATCCTGCGCATAAACTCTGGCCGGGTGGCCGTGACAGGCGGAGTGGTTGGGTTGAGTCCTTTGACTTCCACGGTTACATGCAGGCCTTCCGAGGGGGCGTTGAAAAGGGCTTTCACTTTGTCTTTTTCCGCATCAGACAGCACCGCATCGTGGCTCTCCTGCACGTCAATCAGGTTGTCCGGAATATCTGCGTCCACACGGGCAAAATGCACCTTCTCCCACTTCATTTCCATGTGTTGGATAAAGGAGGGATCGATGAGTGTGTCAAGCCTTGCCACCACATAACCTTTCTCCTCGGCCGCCCTGATGTAGGCATCCTGCTGCACGGAATCGGTTGTATAGAGGATGACCAACTTGCCGTCCTTATTGGTTTGGAGAGCCGAAGCCTTGGCGCGATATTCTTCAATGGTGTAAAAAGATTCCTTGCGAGAATCCTGCATGACGTGAAAACGTTCCGCTTTCTCGCGAAACTTATCATCCGTCAGCATGCCGTATTTCACAAAAAGCCCAAGGCTGTCCCATTTCTCTTCAAATTGCTTCCGGTCCTGGTTGAAAATCTCCTCCAGTTTATCAGCCACCTTTTTGGTGATATGGCTGTTGATCTTGCGGACATTGGGATCTCCCTGCAAATAACTCCGGCTCACGTTCAGCGGAATATCCGGAGAATCAATCACCCCGTGCAGCAGCATCAGGAATTCAGGCACTATGTCCTTCACCTCATCCGTCACAAAGACCTGGTTGCTGTATAGCTGGATCTTGTCCTTTTGGATTTCGAAGCTCTGTTTGATGCGCGGGAAATATAGAATACCCGTGAGGTTGAATGGATAGTCCACATTCAGGTGGATCCAAAAAAGGGGCGTTTCATTATAGGGGTACAATTCTTTGTAAAATTGCTGGTAGTCCTCAGCCGTCAGGTCGGCGGGCTTCCTGACCCACAGCGGATTGGTATTATTCACCTGCTCCTCATCAAAGAAAATGGGAACTGGCAGAAAGCGGCAAAATTTGTCCAGGATTGACCTCAACCGGCCCTCATCCAGGAATTCTTCACTTTCCCCATTGACATGCAATACAATGGATGTACCCCGGTCTGCTTTTTCGGTCTCCTCAATCACATAGTCCGGGCTACCGTCACATTCCCAACGAACGGCCTGGGCATCCTGCCGGTAGGAACGTGTAAAAATCTCTACCCGGTCGCTCACCATAAATGAACTGTAAAATCCAAGCCCGAAATGCCCGATGATGCTGGCCTCATTCTGGCCCTTGTATTTCTCCAGGAACTCCTCCGCACTGGAGAAAGCCACCTGATTGATATATTTATCCACTTCCTCCTCGGTCATGCCAACCCCGCGGTCTGAAATCGTGATGGTTTTTGCTTCCTTGTCCAATTTGACATCCACCCGCAGTTCCCCGAGGTCTCCCGTGGCCTCCCCGGCCGAAGCGTAGGCCTGAACCTTCCTGGTAGCATCTATTGCATTGGAAATCAGCTCTCTAAGAAATATATCATGGTCGCTATAAAGGAATTTCTTGATAATGGGGAAAATGTTCTCTGTATGAACCCTGATCTGACCTTTTTGCATAAAAATTCTGCTTTTTAAGAATCAAAACAGGTTCAAATTGGGTGCCAGTGGGGAAAAACTGACAAGGAGGCAGGAAAAAGGATTAGCTTATTGGCTGATTCGCTCATTAGCTCATTGATGAGCAAAATATCCTATTTAAATGAGCTAATCAGCTAATGAGTTAATCAGCCAATTTCCCTTACCTTTGCAGCCCAATTTCATTAATCACCAAATACAGGGAAACATGCAGAATTACGAAATGATGGTGATTTTTACCCCTGTTCTGAGCGAAGAGGAATTCAAAGCCGCTCAGAAAAAGTATGCGGACCTGATCACGTCCAACGGCGGATCAGTTGTGCATAGCAATCCCTGGGGGTTGAAATCACTGGCGTATCCCATCCAGAAGAAGACCACAGGCATTTACTGGGTCCTGGAGTACAGTGCGCCATCCGACATTAACGAAAAGCTGAAAATTCAGCTGCTGCGTGACGAACAGGTTCTTCGTCAGATGGTTGTCAAACTCGATAAGTTCGCCGTCGAGTACAACACAAAAAAGAGAAGTGGCGTTTCAACAGGTTTTGACAAAGCAGTGGAGGCATAAACCATGGCAAAAGCAAACGAAATCAAGTACCTGACAGCCATCAAGACGGAAAAGCCCCGGAAGAAATTCTGTCGCTTCAAGAAATATGGCATGCGCTACATTGATTACAAAGACGCGGAATTCCTGAAAAAATTCCTGAACGAACAGGGTAAGATGCTGCCCCGCCGCATCACGGGCAACTCCCTGAAGTATCAGCGCAAGGTATCAGAAGCCATCAAGCGTGCACGCCAGATGGCCATCCTGCCTTACCTGACGGATCTTTTGAAATAATATTCCCAACCTAATCCGCCTTCGGCGGAGACAGTGCGCCTTGCGCGCATTGGACGTTGGATAAACGTAAAAAAGGAAAAAAATGCAAATCATTCTCATCCAGGACGTAAACAACCTGGGCGGCGCCAATGAAGTGGTGACGGTTAAAAATGGGTATGCCCGGAACTTCCTCATCCCTCAGAAATTTGCGGTGGAAGCATCTCCTTCCAACCTCAAACAACTGGAGGAAAGGCTGAAGCAGATCAGAAAGAAAGAGGACAAGATGATGGCGGAAATCAACAAGGTCATCGATGTGCTGAAAGAAGGTCCGGTGAAAATCGGCGCCAAAACTGGTACTTCCGGGAAGATCTTCGGCTCTGTGACCACCGTGCAGGTGGCCCGCGCCATCCGCGAACAGAAAGGCTACGAAGTGGATCGCCGCAAGATCCAGCTGCTGGACGAAGTGAAAGAACTGGGCACGTTCAAGGCAAAGGTCGATTTTGGCAATGGACATGAAACCGAGGTGGAACTGGAAGTGGTTGCCGAATAGGTTCCCATCGCCCCCACACATAAAGACCTCCCCAACGGGAGGTTTTTTTTATGCCATCGCACGAAATCCCAACTCCTGCCCATAATTTGGTAAAAAAGTAATTTTTCCAAACAATATGTATTGATTATTAGAGTTATCTTTAGTTCAGTGAACCTGCAGTTAGTTGTCTTATGTCCTGAGCAGACCATCCGTTAAGTCATGTCAGAGCATTCATGTCGCTAATCGTTTCACATGCTTTTTTATTTGTAAACCTTTTATCATGAACATTTACGTTGGCAACATGAATTTCAACCTCGGTAACGAGGATCTGTTCAACCTTTTTGCCCAGTTTGGCCAGGTGACTTCCGCTAAAATCATTATGGACCGCGAATCCGGTCGCAGTAAAGGTTTTGGCTTTGTTGAAATGGAAAACGACGAAGAAGCCCTGAAAGCCATTGCCAGTCTCAACGAGTCTGACGTGCAGGGACGGAAACTCATCGTCAACGAAGCACGTCCCCAGGACAAATCCGGAGGCGGCGGTGGATTTAAAAAGCGCAGCTTCGGCGGTGGTGGTGGTTATAACAAAGGTGGTGGTGGCGGTTATAACCGCGGCGGCGGTGGTGGTTATAATCGCAGCAGCGGTGGCGGCGGCCGGGACCGGTTCAACGAATATTAATTGTTTCAACACAGAGACTTTCAAATCCCGCTTATGCCGGGATTTTTTTATTTTAGACCATGCCAGAATTAAATGCCATTCCCGCCTTCTCCCCCATCATCGCAGGTTGCATGAAATGGGGCGATTGGGGATCCCGCTTCAACAGCACGCAATACGAACGGCTGATCCGTCAGTGCCTGGATCTGGGCGTCACCACCTTTGACCATGCAGATATTTACGGAGCCTATACCACTGAAGCAGAATTTGGAAATGCCCTGCTCGAAAACCCAGGCCTCCGCAAGGAAATGCAAATCATTACCAAATGCGGCATCTGCATGGTCACGCCCAACCGTCCTGCTCACCTGATCAAGCACTACAATACATCGGCAAGGCATATCCTGGCATCCGTTGAACAATCGCTTCAAAACCTGCAGACGGATTATATTGATCTGCTGCTGATACACCGGCCGGATCCGCTGATGAACCCGTCAGAGATCGCAGAGGCCTTTACACAACTTCGATCCAGCGGTAAAGTGTTGCAGTTTGGCGTATCCAATTTTACCACCAGCCAGGTGGCTATGCTGCATGCCATTTTTCCCGTTCAATTCAACCAGGTGGAAATCTCGCTGCTGCACAGGGATCCACTGTACAATGGTGTACTGGACCAATGCCTGCAACTAGGCATTCGTCCGCAGGCATGGAGTCCTTTGGGCGGAGGCCGTATTCACGCAGAGGCGGAAGAGGACACCGGCAGACGGGTGCATGCCATGGCCCAGATCCTCGCGGAAAAATATAGTGCCGGCTTTGACCAGATCCTCATCGCCTGGCTCATGAAACACCCCTCTGGTATCCAACCCGTGGTGGGCACCACAAGGATGGAACGTGTCCGAGATGCCTTGCTGGCCAGGTCTATCGATCTGACCCGCGAGGAGTGGTTTATGCTACTCCGGGCGGCCAATGGACATGAAGTTCCTTAGTGTTTTTTCCCTAATTTTAGCAAAACAGCAACACCATGATGCCCATCGGAGACGATAACTCGGATCGTCATATTACACCACTCGTCAACTATGTCCTGATCGCCATAAACGTACTGGTATTTATTCTGTTGCAGGGTATGGGCGGCAATTACGGATTCACCTATGCCTTCTCAACCGTCCCTGCAGAAATCCTGACGGGCACCGATATCATCACCCAAGGCCAGGTGGTCACGGATCCTTCCAGTGGCCAGCAATTTCAGATGCCAGGCCTGCAAGCCACCCCCATTCACCCCTGGGCTACCATGCTGACTTCCATGTTTATGCATGGCGGCTGGGGACACCTTTTTGGCAATATGTTATTCCTTTGGATATACGGAGACAATATTGAGAACCGGCTTGGCCATACACGTTACCTCTTTTTCTACCTGCTCTGTGGTATCCTCGCTTCGCTCAGTCATGTGATGGCTACTCAGCTATTCAGCCCTGATAATCTGACCATTCCCAGCCTGGGCGCTTCAGGCGCCATTTCGGGGGTCATGGGTGCCTATATGCTCCTTTTCCCAAAAAGAAAGATCAATGTCCTCATGCTTCGCACGATTGTGGCGGTACCTGCAATTTTTGCACTCGGACTCTGGATAGTGCTGCAAATCATCAGCGGCGCCGGAAGCATGGGAAGTGGCGGCGGTGGAGTGGCGTATGCAGCACATATCGGGGGATTCGTAGCGGGCATGCTCTTAATCAAGTTTTTCGACCGTGGACAGGGATTCGTGGAAGATGGTCTGGCCCGGAACCAGCAAAACCTGGGTGGGCAACAGGGCAGGCGATTGTTTTAAGTACCGTCCGGATGAACTGATTGCGTCATCAGAATTGCCATCAACGCATGATTTCATCAAACCCTCTGGTGGCTCCTTCCATCAACCGGCCATCCGGTGTTTTAAATACCCAATAGGCTTCCGCCAGGGGATGCGCGTTGAGAAAGGGTAGAATTTCTGCAGGTCCCAACACCATCAGGATATTATCCAGGGCGTCCGAAAGGGTGGCGTCCCGGGTCCAGACTGTTACGGAAATCATACCGTTGCTGATGGGATAACCCGTTTCAGGGTTGATGATGTGATTGATTTTTTTGCCATCCAGCGTGCGTTGGTTCCGGTAAATACCGGAACTGGTGATGGCCCCAAACCCTGGCCGTATCACCTTCATGGGCTCGGAAGGATTCAGCAAATGCGCGGCGGACTCAATACCGATGGTCCACGGCTCTCCACTGGGATTCAGCCCGGAGAGCCTGATCTCACCGCCCAGTTCCACCAGGTAGTCCTTTACACCCCGTTGCCTGAGGTAGTCCGCCAAAAGATCCACCGTATACCCCTGGGCAATTCCGTTGCAGTCAATCTGCAATAAGGGATCCTTTTTTCGGATATAGGTTCCCGTTATCCTGATATGGTCGATGCCCGTATGGCGCAAGGTTTCCTGAATCTCTTTCTCGGTTGGATGCCTGCGCGCAGCACCGGGACCAAAGCCCCAGAGAGCCGACAAGGATTTGAGGGTAATGTCGAATGCCCCATCGCTGATGGTGGTATATTCGCGCGCCATCTGAAGCATGCGGAGCAGGTGGACATCGCCTTCCATGCCCGCTGGATTTCGATTGAACCGGGAGATCAACGAATTGCTGTCATAGATGGAAAGCGACTGATCAATAACCCTGAACAGGCTGTCTGCTACCCTTTGTGGCATCCACTCCCAGCCTGCCCGGTATTGAATGGAATAGGTTGTTCCCTGCGCCACTCCGGTGATTCGCCAAAAGCTATCCGCATGGGGAGGCCTACCCTCCCATTCGACTAACGGCCTTGCGGAAAAAGATCCAAAACCGAGTCCCACGGCCAGAAACAGGAACCATGATCTTAGCACCAATCCTCCAATCCACATTTTCATCACCCCAGCCACCCCAGCTATTTGATTTGCAGCGCCGGAATATTGGCCAACTGGTACATCTTGTTGTAGGCGGCAATGCGCTGCTTCAACAAGTCTAGCTCCGCGCGTGCGTTCAACCATTGACGGTCAAGGTCGGCCAGCCTGTTCTTCACACCCTGTGTCACCTGCGGTTCCGCGGCATCCACCACGCTCTTAATGTTGAAATATTCCACGTTCAGCTTGCCGGGCCAGTTGATCACGTCCTGTACATTCTGAATGCGGCCTTCCACCAGGCCTGCTTCCCAGTCTGTAAGTGATTTCTTCAGTGCCCTTCCGCTGTCCAGCAGGGCTTTCGCATCCGGCCGATCCTTCAACATCGCTTCATGATGATCCAGTTGCCTGACAACCTTTCTCATGTCATTCACGGAAGTATGCATTTCACCGATGCGTCCATTCACTGTTTGCAGCAGCGCTTGTTGCTCGTTCCACTGTGCGGCGGTGGCCTTGCTGCGCGGATCAGGCAAAATGGTCAATGGAGCTTCTGAAACGGTTGAACCGAGGCTCAGCCTGGCCCGGTAGTTCCCCGGTGCCACCCGAGCGCCCCTGTAATCTCCATAGACAAATACCCCTTTAACATCCGGCTGCACGGACTCCGCTCTTCCATCCCACAGAAAACGGTTCAGCCCTTTCTCGGACGGAAGGATGGCCCGGGCGGAGGGGCCGCCGGGATAGGAGACAAAATCCGGATCCTTCTTGTTTGTATAGGTCCGTACAACCTTCCCCGATGCATCCAGGATCTCCATTTTAAGGGTATCCTTATCCGTTGTCTCGGGAAGCGTATAGTGCAGGATGGCGCCGTCCGGTGCGTTCTCACCAAGTGGTCTTGCAGGTTTCCCGGTTGGCAATCCAGCTCCGCTGCCAAAACGGTAAGATGGCCTGGTTTCGTAAATACGCAAGACCTGCAGACTGGCAGACAGATTGGTCTGCTGGAATGGACTGAGATCATCCAATACCCAAAAACTCCGGCCGGCGGTGGCCGCAACCAGTTCATTGTTTTTAATCATCAAATCCGTAATGGGTACAACGGGCAGGTTGAGCTGGCAGAGCTGCCATTGATCACCTCCATTATAAGAGACATAAAAACGGCGTTCTCCCCCCGCATAAAGCAGTCCCCTCCTGTTTTTATCTTCGCGGATGACCCGGATGAAATCGTCCGGTTCGACGCCCGTGTGGATTCTTTTCCAGGTTTTTCCGTAGTCTGCGCTGCGATACGTATATGAAGCCATGTCGTTGAATTTGTAGGACGTTGCGGAAATATAGGCCGTCCCCTTATCATGCGGAGAGAGTTCGATGGAATTGATCAGTCCCTCCGGCAGACCAGCCGGTGTCACATTGGCCCAGGTCTTTCCACCGTCCCGCGTAACATGCACCAGTCCGCAATCGCTGCCGGTCCAGATCACGCCCTTCTCCTGCGCAGATTCGATGACATAATAAATGGTATTGTAGTTCTCGCCACCCGCGCCTTCGTTGGTCATGGGTCCACCGCCGGGTCCTTGCTTGGATTTATCGTTTCGCGTAAGGTCTCCGCTGATTTCTTCCCAGTGCAATCCGCCGTCCGTTGTGCGCAGCAGCACATTGCCTGCATGATAAATGGTGCGGGCATCATGGGGCGATGCCACAATCGGTGCATTCCAGTTGAACCGATACTTCATCGCGGAAGGATTCGAAGCCAGGTTGACGGAAGGGTAAGCCTGGACGTCCTTGGTTTCACCGTTTGCTGTATTCAGGACTTCAATATAACCTTGGTAACATCCGCCAAAAACCTGTGTGGGATTCTCCGGGTCAAAAGCCTGGTACGCGCATTCGCAGCCCGCCCCGGCCTGCCAGTCTTTTTCAGAGATGCCCGGCCCATTGGTATTGCTGCTGATGATCACTGAAGTATTATCCTGCTGTCCTCCATAGATCCTGTACGGAAACTGGTTGTCTGCATTCACCCTGTAAATCTGTGCGGTGGGCTGGTTCATGAGGGTGGTCCAGCTCCTTCCCCCGTTGTAGCTGATTTCCGCGCCGCCGTCATCGCCCAGGATCATGTTCTCCGGATTCTCCGGGTTGATCCAGAGGTCATGGGTGTCTCCGTGGCCTACGCGAATATGCTGAAAACTGCGTCCCCCGTCGATCGAACGCATCATGGGCGCATTCAACACGTACACCAGGTTCTCGTTTTTGGGATCGGCAAAAACCTCCATATAATACCAGGACCTGGAACTGATGTCCTGGTTATTGGAGAGCAGGTTCCAGGTCCTGCCCGCGTCGTCAGAACGGTAGAGACCCGACTTTGATTTCTCGGTTTCAATGATCGCAAAAACGCGGTTGTTGTTGGCCGGGCTGACGGACAGTCCAATCTTGCCCATCATCGCGGGAAGCCCGCCGGAGAGGCGTTCCCAGCTATCGCCCCCATCCACTGATTTCCAGATTGCTGATCCCGGACCTCCGCTGGACACCGTCCACGGGAAACGCCTGTGTTGCCAGGAAGCTGCATACAAAACCCTTGGATTAACCGGGTCCATGCTTAAGGATGAAAAACCGCTGCTGTCGTTTACAAACAATATTTTTTTCCAATTCAGTCCGCCATCGGCGCTGCGATAAATGCCCCTTTCCGCACTATTACCGTGCACCGGACCCTGCGCTGCCACATAGACCAGGTCCGGATTGGAAGGATGCACAATCACATCGGAAATATGACGCGTCTTCTCAAGCCCGCTTTTCTTCCAGGTCCTGCCCGCGTCCGTGGACTTGTAGATGCCATCCCCGTAAGAAGTCATCACACCCCGCACCGCATGCTCCCCCGATCCCACATAAATAATATTCTGATCTGAAGCCGCCACGGCGATGTCACCAATGGAGCCCACATTGAAAAATCCATCCGAAACATTTCTCCAGTTCAGTCCACCATCTTCTGTTTTCCAAACACCTCCTCCCGTGTAACCTGCATAATAAACCTGGTTATTTCCCCGAATACCTGCAACCGCATTGGAGCGTCCCCCGCGAAACGGCCCAATATTCCGCCATTTGACGGATTTGAAAATGGAGTCCGCATGAACCGCAGACGCTGAAACGGGTGCGGAGGATTTTTTCTGAGCAAAAAGGGGCGACAAAAAGACGGAAAACAAGCAAACGAAGTGGAAAATGCGCATAAGAAGGGCTTTATCGATGGAATATAGCAAAAAACAGGAAAATCAGCATGTGCAATCCGCAACGGGAAAACCGGATTCAATCAATTATTTAACAATGCTCCCTCCAGGTAACGCGATTTATTTCGGAAATTGAATCCACGTCAGCATTCAGCAACAGAGCCCGGCGATCCTGCCTTCATCTTCAAACTCCGGACTTATGCGCGTTTCCGTCATCATCCCCGCACTGAACGAATCCCACACCATCGGAATCATTGTAACGAATTGTTTGCAATCGCCCCTTGTGGACGAAGTGATCGTGGTAGACGATCATTCAGATGACGATACCGCCAAGGCAGCTGCGGAAGCCGGAGCAAAAGTCATCATCAGCAAAAAAAGGGGCAAGGGTATCTCCATGAAAGAGGGCGTTGAACAGGCCCGGCATGAATGGGTGGTTTTTTTAGACGGCGACATCGACCCATATCCCCCGCAGACCATCGAAAACCTCTGCAGGCCGCTGGTACTGGACGAAGCTGATTTTGTCAAGGGTTCCTTTACCCGCAATGCAGGGAGGGTCACCACCCTGGTTGCCAAACCCCTGCTCAGCATTTTTTATCCAGGTCTCTCCAAATTCAACCAGCCCCTGAGCGGGATGATCGCCGGGAAGAAGAGTTGCTTTAAAAAAATTGAATTCATGAACGACTACGGAGTGGATGTGGGTATCCTGATTGACATGTATTTGATGCGCCTACGCATCACCGAAGTAAACATAGGCTACATTGAGAATAAAAGCAAACCATGGGAAGCACTGGGCAAGATGAGCAGGGAAGTGTCCAAAGCCATCATCGTCAAAGCACAAAGACTCATCGAAAATCCTGTGGATGAAGAAGAGATCAGCACCCTTGAATACATCCACGGTGAAATGAATGAAGTGCTGGAAGAACAGCTATCCGCATTCAGAAAGATGGTTCTCCTGGACATGGACAACACCATTTTACAGGGCCGGTTCATAGATACCATTGCCCGGCGGTATGGCTTTGAGCAAAAACTTGCGGAGCTTAGGCAGAAGGAAAGCGATCCCGTCATCCTGACCAAGCGCATTGGCCTGCTGCTCAAAGGAAGGAGCATGGAGGAAATGCTGGAGGTCATAAGCGCTATTCCGATTGTACCGGACCTCAAATCAGTGGTAACCGAATTGAAAAAAAGGGGATACCGCATTGGCATCATCAGCAACAGCTATCAGCTGATCTGCAATTATGTGAAGCAGGAAATTGGAGCCGATTTTGCCCTTGCGAACCGCCTCGAGTTCCTGGAAGGTAAAGCAACCGGGGAAGTGGGCATGCCCTCCTATTTCTTTCCCGCCCCGGACGCATTGTGTAAACACGGTCTATGCAAGACTCACGCCCTGCAGTATGCCTGCGAAAAACATCATGTGCGTATGGCCAACTGTATTGCCGTGGGAGACAGCGCAGACGATGCCTGCATGATTGCGTATGCAGGACGGGGATATGCTTTTTGCTCAACGGATCCGGTGCTGCTGCAAAACGCCGATGACGTGATCACGGAACCGAGCTTCGTCAGCCTGCTTTAGTGCAGGTGATATGATCCGGCGATGTCCAGATAAAGACCGGCCTGCCTTGGTGATACGCGCTCAAATATGGAAATGGCTAAGGGACAACCTGACTCTTTTCTGGGCCGGAATTATACCTCTGCCTCCAGTTCCTTACTCCGTCTTCCCAATATTTCGGAAGGCGTTTTCCCTGTCACTTTGCGAACCGCCGCAATAAAGGCTGCGCGGGAATTAAAGCCCACTTCCCGGCCTATTGCTTCAAGGGTAAACTGGGATAAGCCACCCTGGTGTTTCACATGGTTGAGCAGGTGCTGCACCCGGTATTCATTGATCAGTTCATTGAAGTTCTTGGCATATGCCTGGTTGATGAATCCAGATAACTGGTAAGAAGGAATATTCAGCTCCTGGGCAAGCTGGGCAATGGAATAACCCGGTTTTAGAAAGGGTTTCTTCTCCAGCATATGCATCTCCAGGGTAGCTTTCATGGAAGCGCCATGTTCCACGCTGAAATAGGTTTTCTTTTTTTCTTCTGTTGGTTGCGGAGAAGGCTCCAATCTGGCTGCCGGAACAGGAGAAATACCTTTTCCCTTCGTCCAGCCGTGCATGCCGTAGAGGATCGAAGGCTTGAAAAGGAGTGAAAGGCTGACAAACAGAACCGTTCCCACAATGGTATACAGAGTCACCGGACCGATATCCTTTCCAAACTGGCCTTTGAATATGAATTGAGCGGAAACCAGGAGATAAAATACACCCATCATCGCGGTGAAAGCAAACAGCCACCGATACATCTCCCGATTTCTTGGTTCTTGTCCTATATCGTTTTTTGTCCTTTCATTCCAGCGACGCAAATGGCAGACCTGTCCTGCCACGCAGCCGATGCCGAGCAGGACGCGAAGGGCAAATCCTGTCCAGTGTGGGAACAAGCTTTGCGGCTCCATGGACATGAACTCCGGATGCCTGTACATTTCTTCGAGTAGCAATAATTTCTCCTGAGCGGACTTCAGGTAAAGCGGTATGAAACTTGCCGTGTAAACAATGGCCGGAAGAAGCAGAAGAAAGTCCCAGCGCGCAAAACGAAACGACTGCTTCAAGACAGACCGGACGTACAGATAGGAAATCGGCATATACAGGAAAGACACCCATACGAATGCCTTCCACAAATGCGGAAAGTGCCTGAAAAAATCCGTGAACTGCAACCCAAAATAGATCGCGAAAAAGGAAAAACACATCAGGAAACCGGCGAGCAGTCGTGCACTGAAGGATTCCGCCTTATTGGCATAAATGAGGACCAGGGAAACAACAAACCCCAGCGTACCAGAGAAAAAAACGCCAAATAACATGATGCTCTCCATGGACGCCAACGGGTGTTTTGAATACGCAAGTATACAAACAAACACCCAAAAGGGCCATTCATCAGAAAAATTTCCCTATTTACATAGTATAACTGTTAGGCGGGAAATAATTTGTCCCTGCCCAGCAGTCGTATTGAAGAAAAGGATAATAGGTGATAATACACCTATTATCCTGTGATTAAACCAATGGTTAGTCCCGCATCAATGCCCGTTCCGCTTCTTTTTTCAGATCGAGGTATTGCGTTTTTTCAACGGTTACCCCTACTCCGATGATATGTCCGCCCTTGAATTCGCCCGGGGTTTTATATTCCCCCGAAACGGCATCTCCACTGTCATACCCCACGCAAAGCCCATCGCCGGAAAGGGTGAACTTGCCAGGTTGGGTCCGCATGGGCATCTCCGCCACTACCTTATCGCCCACATACAACTTCGCCACGCCAACCTGTTCTCCGTTTGGACCAGTTTTCTCGCGAATGAATTCCATGCCCAGCACCTGCTTGCCTGGCTTCAGGGTTACGGAAGACACCATCTTCTGCTCGGGTTTAATCCCAAGAAAATTGTAGACGTAGTAGAGTTTCTTATTCTTGATAAAAAGGCTGTGTCCGCCAAAACGCGAGCCATGGGCAAAGATCACACCTGAGGCATTGGCATCGGTGATGTCCACATCGGCGAGGATTTTAAACGACCTGCCGCGTACGTTGACGGCCACGCCCTCTGGTACCGGGGCGGTATGCGGATAATAGACATATCGTTCGCGCACTTTTTCCTCAGCCGGCCTTTCGATACCGAGTTGTTCCACGGCAGAGCGATCATCCAGCGGATATACCAGGTTCTTATCTGCTTCTTCGTTAAATGCCGCGATCAATTCTTTCAGTTTCTCCGGGTTCTCCTTCGCGAGGTTTTTCGATTCTGACCGATCCACGTCCACATGGTAGAGTTCCCATTCATCCTCCTCAAACTTACCCTTGCTGATCAGCGGGGTGTGCACCGCCACGGCCTTCCAGCCATCTTTCCAGATGGCGCGTGTGCCCAGCATGGCGTAGTATTGGATCTTCTTTTGCGTGGGCGCATCTGATGGAGCATCGAAAGTGTACCGCATGGACACGCCGGAAGGAGCATACTGCCGGACGCCACGATGGACTTTTGGCATCTCCAGGCCGCAGGCATCCAGGATGGTAGGGACGATGTCCGTGGAATGATGGTACTGGTTGCGCACCTCGCCTCGGGCCTTGATGCCTTTGGGCCAGGAGATCACCAGGGGATCACAAGTGCCGCCGGCATAGTTGGCATAGCGCTTGAACATTTTGAACGGAGCGGAAAACGCTGCGGCCCATCCCGTTGGGAAATGCTCATAGGTATCGGGGCCACCCATCTTATCCATATACTTCAGGTTCTCTGCCAGTTCATCCGGATAACCATTGAAGAATTTGTTTTCGTTGACGGAACCATTGGGTGAACCCTCTCCCGAAGCGCCGTTATCAGCCGCGTAAATGATGATCGTATTCTCCAGTTGACCGGTTTTTTCCAGGTAATCAACGATCCTGCCCACCTGCGCATCTGTATACTCTGAGAAACCGGCATAGACCTCCGCCAGTCGCGCGAAAAGCTTCTTCTCCTCTGGCTTCAATTCCTCCCAGGGGCGTACGTAATCGCCGGGAGCCGACATGTTCGGTGGCATGGGATTGAAATTAGCCATGTCTGTTCCTTTTGGAATAATGCCTTTTTCAATCATGCGGGGCACCACCCACTTGCGGTATGCGTCATAGCCTTCATCGAACTTACCCTTGTATTTGGCGATGTAATCAGCCGGTGCCTGGTGCGGGGCGTGGTTGGCGCCGGGGCAGAACCACATGAACCAGGGTTTGGAAGGATTGGTGGCTTTCTGGTCCTGCAGGTATTGCATGGCTTTGTCGGCCATATCCTTCGAAAGATGATATCCCTGTTCCGGGCCATAGGGTGCCTCCACGAAGCCATTATCCTCTACCAGGTCGGGATACCACTGGTTGGTTTCCCCGCCGATGAATCCGTAAAAGCGGTCGAAACCCATCTGGGTAGGCCACTGTTTCCTGCTGGCCCCGGAGGCAACATCCTGCTCTGGAACGTTGTGGTTTTTGCCGATCCAGAAAGTGCTCCATCCGTTCTCCTGAAGGACCTGCCCGATTGTGGCGGTTTGTTCCGGGATGCGACCGTGCGCACCGGGAAATCCATTGGCGCCTTCCGTAATGGCAGCGTTGCCTGTCAGGTGATGGTTCCGTCCGGTCAGAAGGGTGGAACGGGTAGGCGAGCACAGCGCCGTGGTATGCCACTGGGTATAGATCAGGCCATTATCTGCGAGTTTTTGCAGCGTGGGCATATTGATGGCGCCGCCGTAGGGACTCCAGGAAGCAAGCCCCGTATCATCATAAAGTACAAACAAAATGTTGGGTGAACCCTCAGGCGCCTTTTTGGGCGTATAGGGTTCCCAGTCGGCCTTTGAATTGCGCACATCCAGCTGAATATCTCCCTTGAACCGCGCTGCACGTTCTTCACGCGGATCAGCCCAGCCCTCACCTGCGGAAGCGGAAGTTCCTGCATTTTCCGTTTTAGGGTTGCAGGCTCCAACAACGAACAAAACGGCTGCAGAACATACCGTCCTGAAATTTCTCATCTTTTTCATAATATGCTATTGCTGAAAGTTAATAATCGATTACCAAATGGAGGTTACGTCAAGTTGTGCTTGAAAGTATCGCTTACAAGGAGGGTTACGATCAAATATAATGGATTAAAAGTCTGAAATTCTAAATCTGCAACAAATCTTCCCGTTTGCTATAATTCAAACTGCACCCGGAACTGCCAGAAACTAGAGTACCCGATCAGGTTGTCTCGCACCAGCTGCCCATAGCCATAGTTGATCGTATATCGAAAATGCGCATTAGGAAACCAGTTGATGCCGGTGGTAAAACGGGTGAAACGACCACCCTGAATCCCCGCATCCGTTCCATTAGTCTGCGTGATCCTGGCCGCGAGTTCTATAGCACCCGGACCCATTCCGTTTCTGAATTTGAAATTGCGTTTGGGGATCAGCTTGCCGGGATTACCCGTAACCTTATTATAGCGGCGATTCTCCCCGGTTGGGAACCAACTGGCACCCAACTGCCAGTACCAGAAATCCGGGTTTCCCGCCGCCTCACTGTTTACGCCAGTATGCATGTACTCTGCCAATATCAACACAGCATCCTTGGCCACCACGCCTTCAAACATTATCGTGGCGGCCTGATCCGCTTCAAAACTGCCGGTACTGATAAAGGAAGGGGCCGTGTTGGTCTCGGGCTTGGCTTTGTACGACAACTTACCACCTGACGAGCCGGAATACCGGTATCCGGCAGCCAGGTGGATGAGGTCCCGATCAGAACTATAATGAGGAAGGCCGCTCACCCGGGCCGTCACCTGGGATCCATTGTCTGAGAAAGACTTCCCAGTTTCCCAGTAATTATTGAAAAAACCCAAGGTGTAGGTCATTCGTTGATTCAGCACGCTGTTGGAATACCTGATGCCCACGTTTCGCTGACGGATAAACATCGGCTCACCGGTGCTTCTTTCCATAAATTGGGCTTGGGTACCCGGCATAATATACTCCAGCCCCACCCCCTCCTTCTGCTTACCAACCGTCACCCAGCCGGCTTTCTTTCCCAGGGGTAATTCAATATTCCAATCCACAAAATCAAAACTCTTTTTGTCCTGCGGGGCATCCAGACCATTGAAATTGACGGACACCATATACTTCACAGGGAATCTAGAGGACGCAAAAAACGCACCCGTGGCAATGAGCCGATCTCCGCGAAACTCCGTTCCAGGGTCCACCTTGCCCACCTGTGTGATATTGGCGGCATCCTGTACTAGGGCATTGTGATCCAGGAGAATGGCTGCTCCGAGATTGAGGGTAAAGAATTTGGTCTTGATCTGGTTCCACTTCTTGTCCATGATGGTATGTGCCTGTGTAACGCTTTCTTCCTGCCGGATGGTAGCGGTGTCATTCAGGGTATTCAGCAGGGAGTCTGCAAAATTCTTCTGGCCCTGGGCAGTTGCAAAAAAGCAAAATGCCCCAACGAATAACAAGAGGAATGTCCTCAGCATAATTTTGGGTTGGCGTTGTTCCCGAAGATAAACACTGAATCCACAGAAACATACAGGGGAGATGTCCCAAATTGCACAAGATTGTGAATATGCAACATGGTTAGTGTCATTGATGCACCCAAAAAAGCCGGGCAATGCCGGGCTTTTAACGATGTGCTGGCTTTTCTCACTTATTGGCGGCAGCTGCTTTTTCCAGTTTGCCCTTTACATAGGCCTTAAACTGCTTGCGTTTTTCCGGACCCATGATGGCATCCAGGGCTGTACTGCGGGAATTGACGAGGCTCTTCGCATATTTCTCCTTTGCCGCATCATCTTTGCCATAACGGTCTACCAGGTCCAGGTTACTCAGGAAACTGGCATTGACCGCATCCACATCCTCCACCTGCTGGTCCGTCAGCCCCAGGGTGGTCTTCATATACTTCTGGTTGTCCTCCCTGAACTCCCCGATCTTGGCCCATTTTTGCTCATCCGTTAGGTCTTTCCATTTCTGGGCCTGGCCTGCCCGGGACAGGGAAATACAGGCAATGACAAATAATACCAGTTTTTTCGTTTGACTACGTGTTTTGGTGATGAGTTCATCGGGCAAGAGTTAATCCATGAAACGGCCTTGCCTAAAGTTTACGGGCGCATTTTTTCAATTTGCTAAGTCGACACAAGATTTACCCCTGTCATGCCTAAAAAAAAGGCAACAGCGAACTGTTGCCTCTCGCTACCCATCAAAATAGTTTATTTGGCCTCTTCCACATCCACCACTTCGTACATATTCTTTCCATTCTGCTGAATGGGCTGGTAATAAGTCTCTCCAAGTTTCACATAGGTCACTTCGCCCATCTTCACTTCCTCACCGCCCTCGGCCAAGTGTTCCACCACGGCGCCGGAGGTTGGTGGTACGACTTTGTATCCTTTGGATACCTTTTCGTAGAAAGTCCCGCCCCAATAGTAATTCTTCACCCCAGTTTTTTCGTCCAGTACCACGGTTTCGTATCCGGAAGGGATCGTTTTCACGACACCACCCACCGGTGCAGCCACAACCGTATACCCCTCTTTCTCTTTCAGGTAAAACACACCTTCGTCATAATAGTATTCTTCATCCGCCAGAACACGTTCATGGGATGCTTCCGGATAGCCATGCATACTTGGTCCGGAACGCATGCGGTCTTCTCCAAAGAGGACAGTTTCTGTCCGCATCACAAAATACTCCTGCATGCCCGGTGGAGGCGGAACGTCTGCATCCGCAAAAGAAACGATGATAGCAGTTACCGTCAGGGTCGCTATGAAAAAGCCCCAGGGATGCCATACCGGTCCCCAGTAAAATGGCCTGTAGGGATGATAGAAATATGGATGGAAGCAGCGGTAGTGGAACCCACCGTATACATAGGGAGGGCGGGGATAGGGGCGATAGGTGTTGTGACGCACCACGGTATTCCGGTTATTGTTGACCCGGATATTCTTGCTGTTGTCGATATTGATGTTGACATCACGGCCTATGTCAACATTCGCCTTGTTGCCGACATTCGCCTTGTTGCCGACGTTTGCCTTGTTGCCGACGTTTGCCTTGTTGCCGACGTTCCGGTTACCCGCGGTATTCCGCTGGCCCGTCGTGGCAGCAGGCTTCTTCGCAGGCGCTGGTCTCGCCGCCGGTGCCGCTCTCTGACCTGTGGACGGCCGAGCCGCCGGCTTTCTCTGTGCCTCTGCGCTCAGCGCCAATATCGTGCATGCCAAGACCCCCATTCCGAAAGCCCTCCATGATGTCCAACGGTAATTATGCATGATTCATTTGTTTTTTAAAGAATTCTTGTCAGTGTTCCTTCCTGGAAATCCTACGATTACTCTTCCAACAGAGCCCAAATCTTTTCCCTGTGCGGATTGATATAGATCTCGATCCGCCGGTTCAGCATTTTTCCCTCATCGGTGGCGTTGCTGGCCCTTGGATTGAACTTGCTGCTGCCGGCGGCCGTAAGTCTTTTGGGATTGATATTGTACACATCCTCCAGGACACGCACAACGGCATTGGCACGTTCGGTGCTGACTGTCCAGTTATCGGCTATCCCTCTTACCGGGACCGAATCGGTGTGCCCAACAATGATCGCCGATACGGCCGGGTTGTCGTACATGACCTGGGCCACTACATTGAGTGCCTCCCGGGCTTTTGCACCAACCTTCACAGACCCCGGCTTGAAATTGTATTCATCCGGTACGATGACATGGAAACGGCCGTTTTCGTAGCTGACCTCACAACCGGCAGCACGGAGATTCGCTACAGCCTTCTCTGTCTTCGCGTACAGTTCTTCAAAAGAAGTACCCCTGGCCGCCAGTTCCTTGTCTAGTTTCTCTTTCTTCTGCCTCAGTTGCTCCTTGGCTGCCCGGCAATCGGCGGCATCCCGGCTGTTGATTTCATTCGCCTTCTGCAGATCGGCTATCAGTTTGTCACTTTCCGCCTGCTTCTTATTGAGTGCTTCCACCTGGCTGTTCAACCGGGTTATTTCACCGTTGGCCGTTTCCAACTTCTTACTGGCGCCGCAGGACGACAGGATCAATCCGGACAACAGGATTGTGCTAATGGTTCGCAACATGGTTTCTAAGTGTTTCATATCCAAATATGGGAAAAAAGCCATTTCCGGCAAGTTTTTGCCGCTAAAAGCTTGTTTAAATTTAACAATTTGATACAATACCTGACGGCTTCCCGGGAAATCCCATTATAAAGCCAGAACAGGTCATCTAATACAATAACGGAAACTATTTCATCCCAAAAAGGGTTACATCGGCTTTACCGTTAAGTAGTCCCTTGGTATCATACCAGAACTCAACTGATTTAAGCTTGCGTTTTCCAGCCCTGAGATCGAGGACCCGGCTTTCACCTCCCTTGGGTATATTATAACGGACCTCAATGCGCTCAGGCGCTCCGCCATCATCATACCTCACAAGCATGTAATGCATGTTCAGGGGCGCATCCGTTACCTTAAACTTCAGTTTCCGAAAATAATCGTAAGGGCCCTTGACAATAATCGCGTCATGATCGGCCGTATGTTTGGCCTGGGTGGTTCCCAGGATCCGCCACGATCCTGTAGTTCCCGCTCTTGGTCTCGACACCTGCTGAGCGGATGCGTTTCCGGAAACCGCCATCACGAACAGGGCACAGATCGACAGTAATAAACTTTTCATGTTCTACTTTTTGTAGCGTACATAAATATTCGATTGTCTGACAACTGACTGTAGTACATGACTCCCCGCCATCTTCAAACCGAATATTCGCGTACTTGGCTTTTCGGTCCAGTCTAGGCGGCTGAAGCGCTTCCCGCTTTCGCTTTCACCTCAGCCTACAGCTTCTTTTTATCAAGATAATCAAAGGTAACAGAAAGTCCGAACATGTGCGGTTCAGAAAGGTATACGGCTGAATGAACGCATACAGGATTCATTGTTACAGGAATGGATAACGGCGTCAAACATTCCTGACGCCGATGCTTCGGCTTTCCTGCAATCCGTATCCGTGGTCATTGGCCTGAATATACGAAGAATCCAGCATGCATTCAATGACCGTATCCGGTATCGTTGAAGATATTGATGTATGCCATGTACACGCAAATCACCAAAATGACACCAGGGGCAATGCATAAGCATTTATTTGCCCGAAGAACCTAACGCCGTTACATACCCTTCTATTTCTCCCTCGAAAACGATACATCGTAGGTCACACCCTGCACGGCTTGAAAATATCTGCCTACCAGCATGTCCCGATCGGGAGCATAGGTGAGGGTATAATTCGAACCCGGGTAGTTCACATCACGCAGTTCTACGAAAACGGAAATAACTCCTTTCCCATCAACCCAACTTGCCTTGCTGACCTTGATGGGATTTGGATTGAGGTAGGCGGCCGTCATGGTCCCGTCTTCCGCGATACCTGAAATGACCAGCTGGTACGGCGCATCGGTTCTTTGCCAGGTACCTGCGATCATACCCTTGTCAACCGCAACTGCCGTGGACGGCACGGTTTCGGCTTGGACAGGTTCAGGCGCAGGTGCTTCCGGTGATGTTGCCTGTCCGCAGCCAACCAACCACAAAACCAGTGAGACCGCTAAAACTGTGCGCGTGAAATGTTTCATGATGAACTTTAGCATCGTGAAGGTAATCCTTGCGCCGGACATGCTTCACCGGGTAGACAGATCAGGGCACTACCGAAAGCGCCGGCTGCGTCCATTTGCCACTGAGCGCGTCCTCCCTGGGACCGTAGAGCCGCATCACCACAAAAAACGGCCCTGCGGGTGCCGGTAACCAGTTGGACTCCTTGTCCTTGCCCGGAGAAGCATGCTGTACATAGATCGTATAACCGCCGTCTTTGTCTTTTTTCATTTTCGGCAGCATGGGAGAATTGACCAGGTAGCGGTTGATGGGATTTTCCGTCAGCAGGCTGGCGGGTAGTTCATACATGGTGAGCGACCAGAATGCGTTTACCGGCGGCAGTTGCCCGGCGGCGAAACGCAGCACATAATTTGCGGCGCCGCTCAAGGGTTTGCCGTTTGCATCCACTGAATAAACAGGATACATCGCCTCCGCTTTGGAATTGCCAAAAATACCGAGGACAGCGGCCATCATGCGGTAGCCATAATTGTTCTTCAGGAATTCCCGCGTGCCGAACATATCCCCGGAAACCAGTTTCTTCTCATCCACCTGCTGCTTCATTGAAGCCAGGTCTTTAAGTGATTCGGCTATGCCATCCCGTAATGCCTGCTGGATTTCCGGAGAGAACGCAGTGCTGTCAAAGGATTTTCCTGCGCTGATTCCGACTTTAGCGAAACGTTCCATGAGTGTTGTTTCACTGGGATGGGTAGGACAGAACTGCAACAGGAAATTGGCGATGGAGAATACTTGGAGCGAATTCCGCTGCAATTCAGGCGTCAGCGGGGTAACGAAGGAAATCGGTGCGGCGGGCGGTGGGGTTACTGTTTGCGGATCCTTTGGATCAGGAGCCACCTCACGCAGGTATTCCGACAGTGGCTGGAGTTTGTACTGAGATTGTATCTTCTTAACATTATCCAGGTCGGCCGGGTTGAAGAGCTGTGTGCGATAAATGCCCAGGGCCAGTTCTGTTTCACAGGGAATGATGGCCTTGATGCCTTTGGGCAGTTCACCCTTCCATTTTGGACCGGCAACCAGGAAGGATCCACCATCGTTGCCCGTGGAGCGGGTGCCGATGTAGGCGAAGTTATGAGTGTAAGCATCGATCAACTGCACGCTGAAATACCGGTTACCGGGTAATTTAGGGAAGGTCAATACAATGGGTTCCGTGCGAAGATCCAGGCCCACCATGGAATAGGGTGTATCTGAGTTGGGCGTCTGCACGGCTTTGTCCGCCGGCGTAAAGACACGGGGAGTATTGTGGATGACGTTCCAGTTTCCCTTGTATTCGGTATTGTCTTTGGCCACGAAGTACGCGTACTGGATCCGGTAGGCGTCCACCATGGGGAAGAAATATGTATAGGCCTCGCGGGCGATTTGTTTGGCTTCTTCCAGGGTTACTGACGGGGTGGCATTGGCGGTCCCGGCATTCGTGTCCGCGCCTTTTTGTGCTGACTCGCCGCAACCCGCTGCCAGCAGGGTAATGGCTATTAAAAATACCGGCCAGTGCATGCGCATACTTGACAGGGTTATGATTGACTTTGAATTTACTTTAAAAATGCCTTTGCCGAAGATACCGGTGAATGGGTATAAATCGAAAGCAGAATCTGGATGCAATTTAGTTTAATTTTCAATTCGGCTTCCATTGTAAACCACAAAACAGAAATCATGTATACGTACTAACCGTGATTGCACTAAAAATGCGCACACCAAAAGTGCGTACGAGGCAAAAAATGGCCACCCGGTACTGGTGGCCATTTTAAAATAAGCTGATTATGAATTACATAGTCTATTTCTTCTCTGCAAAAGTTTCTATGGTTACCACCTTGATTTTTCCGGTAAAATGATTGTCCCGTTCCTTGTAATCATTCGATACCGCCGTTTCGTGGTCGGCGCCTACATTCCAGCCCTCATCGGCAGAGTAACCATAGGGTTGTGTACGTGGAATATAACCCTAAAAAAATGCAATCCCCACATATTCATGCGTACTTGGGCGTTCTGCCGGTCGTTTTGATTTCACATGTTCACTTTTAGTGCACCTCGACAGCTGCAAAGGCTCGCTTTTTATTGTCACATGGAATCCCAATGGTCATTTGCGCTGGGTGTGCAACTGCTCGTGCGGATCTCCAATTGTTGTTCTCATTTTATTAAGAATTTCTCCCCAACAAGAGGGAGCCTTCCTGCCTGCAGCGGGGAGTATTCGATTGTTTTTTTAACCCCCTTTAAAAAAAGAAAAATCCAATTGCAACCGAAAACGCCATCCTGCGGCAAGTACCAGGCTTCTATCCTGAATACTTAAATAATCGCTCTCTGCTAAGTTTGTTTTTATGACCACTAAAAAACCTGAATTATACCAATCCCAAAAAGTATACCATACCTGGCTTCTTTTTATACGCATATTGACAAACCGACTCAATAAATACCTGTCTTTTTACGGTCGGGTATGTATTACTTTCTATATTCCACTACCTCTGGCATTTTATATTTTTTAAATTCCTCCACATCTGCCTTATAGGCTCTCATCAAGAAATTCCAACCATCCACAATGTCAAGCCTGTTTGGCGCACCACCACACTGTTCTTTGCTGCCAAAACACACAGTAAATGTTTTTCCGTCCGGATTCATTTTTACATTGTATTTATTGATGATATTCCTGTCATTACTCACCAAGTATTTATCAGCATCATACATAGTAATAGACCAAAATCCTTTTTGTGGTGGTACTTGATAAGTTGCAGTATAAGCTTTGTCAGCTTTTAATCCAGGCGCATAAATAGCATACATGGCATGCTCGTTTTCAGATAAGCCCCAAGCTCCTGCAGTACAAAGTTGTCTGAACCACTCATCCTTAACTTCTGAAGCATTTTTGGTCATTCCTCCAAACGAATTGGGTAGTTTTTCATAATAGGGCAATAAGGCTTTGCGCAGTTTTACCATATTCGCCGTATCAATAACCGGAATATGATTCTTCGAAGATTTGGCGATTATCTTCATTTTCGGCTGAACTTCATTTGCCACATAGGATATATCCTTTGGGTCTGTACCATTTACTTCTACCCTTATCCCTACGGCAATCTGTGGCGTATTAAAAGTTCCTTTTGGAAATTTATATTCACCGGCACCATAAAAATGCTTTGGTGTAAAATGATTGGCATCAATCATTTGAACAGACATTACCCTGTCACCTTTAACCGGCGGAACAACTAATGTAAAATCATCCGTTGCATCTACAATAGCAAGTGAGTATAATACATCATTGTTTGGTGATACCACCCAATGGTCTTCCATTTTTGCCAATGTTTTAAAATGGAAAAATTTATTTACACCGCTCCTGCCAATAAAGTCCTTCATGAAAGAATACGACTCGGCTTGAGCATATGCCTCAGGTGTAAAACCATAATCAGCAAATTTTACCGGCCATTCATCCGGATTATTTACATCAAAACCTGACGAAGTGGAATCTGACTTTATCTCATTAGTTATCGTGTTATCCTGCTGTTCTTTTGGCGTGTTATTGCAGGCAGATGTAATCATCATTGTTATGATTCCCAGACCTAAAAAAGAATTTTTCATTTTAATCTTTTTAAATAAGCTCTATTTTTTGGACAAATTGACATTACATGATTTCGCCATGAAGTTATTCAATAATTAATTTGCCATTATTGGTAGTTAAAAAATCTATGATAGAATTTTTACTTATGGGTACATAAGACCTTAACAAAGCAGAAAAGGGTGTTGGGGTATTAATATTGTTTTTTTCCTTCGGATTATTAAAATGAATAGTATAGGTACCATCAGCATTAGGTACCGCTGTGCTATTTGAGATGGAAGCCTTATCTTCTGCTAACCATCCCTCCACATTATAAGTTGTGATTGACCAGAATCCTCCTTTATCATAATTGAGGTCTGCTGGCTTAAAGGTAATTTTCGAAGGGAGACATTTGGCATTTTCCACCTTGGTATTGTTTACCAGGTCCAAATAACCCGCATCTGCTATGGGCAAACCTCCCCAACCATATGCGGTTGCATATAAATGCCCCTGGGGATCGGTATTGTATGGAGTACCCATTACATCAGAAGTGTTTTTAAGAAGTCCTTTTTTCATATCATCGATCAATACAGTTCTTATTTCCTCCATTTTTTTCAACGGAATTACAATATCCGGCCTTGCATAAGGGGTGGAAGACTTAGCTTGTATCATTGCCTGGCGCTGCCTTTTGTGCGCATCTTCCAACCCTGCCTGATCAAGTGATTTTTTACGGGTACGCATGTTGAGATAGACATAGTTTCCATAAGTCAGGTTGTCAGGAGTAAGTGTAATACTTTCGCCGGGATACAGCGTCTTTACGGTATAGTTCTGCATATCAATAATCTGAATAACCTGGAAAGTTTTCCCTTTAGGAAGGGAGATGGTTGCGCCCTGCGAAACATCCACCACAGCACTTGAATAAATAACGTCTTGATTTTCCCTTATTACCTGCTGTGATTTTACATAACTTACATCATCCTGGTGAGCCCATTCGTTAATGGGCGCTTTTGCCAAACTTCGATTAATGTTGAAATCTGTTTCAGATACTTTATATGCGAAATCAGAAACATTAAAATCGGCTGGCGTGTGCTGACCGCTGCTGGTATGGGCTTCCACAACTAACGTTGTTGAAATTTTTACAGTTGATGTATCTGTTGATGTAACTGATTCAACTTTATTTTGCGTATCCTGATTGCAGGCAAGAAGCATTGAAATTGCCATACCTGACAAACAGACAACTAGTGTGTTTTTTTTCATTGCTATCATATTTTGTATGATTTTCAACTGGTCAATTTTCTCTCTTTACCTTGCCCAATGCCTTTTAAATAACAGGCCCAATGGTCTAGCTAACACAGGCATTCCACAGATATATAAAATTTTACTGTTCTGCCGGCTTTATCATCTCTGCCAAATTTCCAACTTCGAGTGACATACTTGCCTGGCTTGGGGGAAAATCTTTAAAGGATTGTACAAATTTTGCGACAATGGTCCCTGCAGGTCCAAAAACCCAACTCCTGTTTTCAGCCCATTCGTCATAACCTCTTGCTTTGGTAAATCTTTCAAATGGATCTTGTTTCAGGTTGATCACATATGGTGATGACAAAGACGTCTGCGGTGACCTGAACCATTTTTCCTGGTCAATAAATATTACTTTCCAGTCCCTGTAACGAACTGCATGAAACTTGCTTTCCGTAAAATAAAAGAATTCCTCACGCTTGGTTTTTCCTTTGTTTAAGATCAAATCACTTTGATCGTAGCCATCCAAATGAACTTTGTAGGTCATTGTACCTATTTTTTTACCCTTCAGCAGCTCGGATTTTACATCCCCGCCACCTACCCACGACAATAATGCAGGCATCCAGTCTTCCATGGTCATGAATTCACCGGTGGTATAACCAGCCGGGATATGGTTTTTCCATTGCACTACACAAGGCACCCTGAATCCACCTTCCCAGGCGCCGGCCCCCTTTTCCCCCCGGAATGGCTGGTTTCCACCATCGGGCCATGAGTTGGACACTGCGGCACTATCGGTAGCAAACATGATAATGGTATTGTCCGCTACGCCCAATTCTTCCAGCAAACCTGTTAACTCTCCCACTATATCATCCATTTCTTTTACGCCACCTGCATATAGGCCATATCCTGTTATACCATCGTATTTTTTGGATAAATTGGTTCAATAATGCATTCTTGTAGTATTGTCCCAAACAAAGAAAGGTTCCTTTTTTGCCACCGCTTCCCGGATCAATCGCTTTGATTCCTTCAGCACATTCTGGTCCAGATCCCGCTGTTCTTCCTCGCCAAATTTACCCAGATCCTGTACCTCCTTTTTGCCCGCCCAAGCATGAACAATGCCTCTTTGCTTATCAAGTCCATGCAGTTTTAACATGGCCGGATCTTTAGGATATTCTGATTGTTCTAGATATTCTCCGGCGTTAAATGGTACAAAACGCCATAAAATTCATCAAAGCCATGATTGGTTGGCAAAAACTCATCCCTGTCGCCCAAATGATTTTTTCCAAATTGACCCGTTTTATATCCAGGCGGTTTTAGCAGTTCTGCAATGGTTGGGTCAGTTTTCTGAATACCTTCGGGAGCTCCGGCCAAACCCACGGAACTTAACCCGGTACGCATGGGATATTGGCCTAATAAAAAAGCGGCCCTGCCTGCCGTGCAGGAAGCTCGCGCATAATGATCCATAAAGGTGTTCCCGTTATTGGCAATTTTATCAATGTTGGGCGTACTGCCACCCATCATTCCTCTATGGTAGGTGCTTAAATTCCACATTCCTACATCATCGCCCCAAATGATCAGGATGTTGGGCTTGCCTGCCTGTGGCTTGGGAGTCACTTCATTCAGCTGTTCATGGGCAATTCTGCTGAAAATTAGTAATACCATTGCCGCCAGCAGCAGTCTCGCTAATTTGTTTTTCATTTCATTTGTTCTTTGGAATTCATGCTTTCCACTTTACAAGGCTTAGCGGGCTAGTACATAAATCTATTTAAATTTCTGGTCATAGCAATCTGCGCCATACTTAGGCGCTTAATGCCGGTATTGCCGGTAGAAGCAGTTGCCACTGCCGTGTCACCCGCTATGTCATTGCCGTGAGGGTTGCAACCGGCAAGCTGTGCAACCCAAGCAGGGTAACATAATTCCGATACAACATTTTGGGCACCTTTGGGTACCTTTAATTCGCTCAGCGCAGGTGCCGTAACATCTTTGGCATTTCCCCGTTTAACGGGGGGGATCTCAGGTGGCAGCATTGGCGGTACCGTCTGGTCAAATGCACTTACGGCGGACGCAAAGGGTTTTCCGTTAGCCGAGGTTTTGTGATCTGGCCTACTGCAACCAATTCGCAACTATATGAATGCCAGAAGCAAGTTCACGCTGACAGGATTATTCTGTTTCACTCAGAGCTATCAGTGCAGGAAGATACATATCGGCAGCGGGCAATCGGTTTTCCGTGCTTCCCCACTTGTTCAGAATTAGAAATTCACAACAAACCAGCCCGCCTCTCAGTGTTTTTCTTCCCAAATTTCTGTTGGAATTTTACCGGTTCTTCTTTTTGACGACTGCGATGAGCGCAGTCCTCGACTTGAACCCTGACAGATTTCCGCCCCCAGGGTAAGTGGCTTTACCCCGAAGAACCGGAAACCAATTGCCGCAGGTAATCTACCAGGTGGCCATTAATGAATTCATTGAAATTCTTACCGCTTTCAGCAGCAGACACGAACACGTCGAGCAGTGAAAAAAGACTGCAATGACCAATAACCAGTTAATATCGGGGTTCGTGTTCGTAATGTGAGCAGGTATACCACATCCAAAAAATGGGCAAAAAAAATCCCGATCATTTCTGATCGGGATCAATGAATATGGCGCCTACCTACTCTCCCACCCACAAGGGGTAGTACCATCGGCCATGAGGGGCTTAACTTCTCTGTTCGGTATGGGAAGAGGTGAACACCCTCGGCAAAAGCACCATAAGAAATTCAGATGATCGTTGATGGATGGCGGATGATTGATTTTAACCAATCACTGCTCCCCTTATCAACTACATCCATAATAATGTCATATTGGGAAGTTGTAAAACCGGATCGAATGATTTTTTCATCCCCTGTGCAAAAGCACACTGGACAAATAATAAAAATTAAAGCGTACGGGCAATTAGTACTACTCGACTTTAGTGTTACCACTTTTACATCTGTAGCCTATCAACGTCATAGTCTTTGACGACCCTTAAAAGGAAACTCATCTTGAGGAAGGTTTCACGCTTAGATGCTTTCAGCGTTTATCCTGTCCGTACATAGCTACTCGGCATTGCACCTGGCGGCACAACCGATACACCAGCGGTACGTACGCTCCGGTCCTCTCGTACTAAGAGCATGTCCTCTCAATTTCCTTGCGCCCACCACAGATAGGGACCGAACTGTCTTGCGACGTTCTGAACCCAGTTCACGTGCCACTTTAATCGGCGAACAGCCGAACCCTTGGGACCTTCTCCAGCCCCAGGATGTGACGAACCGAC
>Ga0114939_10000295_pt1 | contig 43150 bp, 39 predicted proteins | sample AshMeaCrysSpring_FD_87196 | JGI IMG/M metagenome (GOLD analysis project Ga0114939, IMG submission 87196) | Groundwater microbial communities from Big Spring, Nevada to study Microbial Dark Matter (Phase II) - Ash Meadows Crystal Spring | ecosystem: Environmental > Aquatic > Deep subsurface >...
TCGGTCAGCGTCATCGAACCGGGTAACTACCGCTCCGAGATCGGCGCCTCCGCCGCGAAGCGCGCCGGGGTCACGAACCGCATGGCGGACCGCTCGCAGTACAAGGAACCGGACGAGGTGGCCGATGCGGCCCTGCGTGCGCTCACCGCCCCTGTGCCGCAGCGCCGCTACATGGTCGTACCGAACCAGGCCGAGGCCGAGCGCACGATCAGGAAGCAGATCGAGGAGCTGGTGCAGCTGAACCATGACCAGCCGTACGCCTACGACCGCAAGGCGCTGGTCGAGATGCTGGATGCCGCGCTCGCGCCGCCGGCCGTGCAGCCCTGAGCGAGGCCAGGTCGCCTGCCCCTCCATGATGAGGGGGACACCCCCACGGCCCGGCGCATTACACTGACATGAATGCTGGTGTCGGTCCGGGCCTGCCACCGGGACGACGCTCGCGCCCGATCCAGACCGCAGGTACCAGATGGCAGCTTCCAGCAATCCGACGGCCGTGATCACCGGGGCCTCTTCCGGCATCGGCCGCGCACTCGCCAAGGAGATGGCCGGCCGCGGCTATGCGCTCGGCCTGACGGCCCGGCGCAGCGCGCTGCTCGAAAATCTGCGTGATGAACTCCGCGCGGCGCACGGCACGACCCTGCGTATCGAATTGGCAGTTCTGGATGTCCGTCAGACGGCGACGGTCCAGCCGGTCCTGCAGGAACTGTTCGCACGCCTGGGAGGCGTCGATACGGTCGTGGTCAATGCGGGAGCCAATGACGTCACGCACGTCGGGGGCGGGAGCCTGACCGAGGAACTCAACCTGATCACGACCAATCTCGCAGGAGCAATCGCAACGATCAACGCGGCCACCGAGCACTTCCTGCGACGCGGCCAGGGCCAGATCGTCGGCATCTCGTCGCTGGCATCGCTGCAACCGATCGCCGGGCAGGCTGCCTATTGCGCCAGCAAGGCCGGTCTGTCGATGTACCTGGACGCCGCACGCCTCGAACTGAGGCGCAAGGGCATTGCCGTCACCAACATCCTGCCTGGCTACATCAAGACGGACATCGTCGAAGGTGTCGACATCGGCAAGATGCCATTCGCCATTTCGGTCGAGCAGGCGGCTCGCGAGATGACCAGGCTGATCGAAAGGCGCGTGAAGTCCGGCGTCGTGCCCGCGTTTCCGTGGAAGCTGGTGCGGCCATTCCTCGGCCACCTGCCGGAGCGTTTCACGCGAGTCTAGGGGCGGCTCAGCGCCAACGGGGCAATCGCCGCGCATGGACGCACCATGCCCGCCCCGATGAGGGTTCGCCGCGGGAGAAGCCCGCCGACGAAAATGGCGCGGCCGGAGGGATTCGAACCCCCGACCCTCAGGTTCGAAGCCTGATGCTCTATCCAACTGAGCTACGGCCGCGCGCTGGGAGTCGCAGTTTACCCGAGCCGGGTCACTTCATCGTCGGCATCACGAATTGCGCACCCTCGCGGGCCGCGGTCGGCCAGCGCGAGGTCACCGTCTTGAGTCTCGTGTAGAACCGCACGCCGTCCGGGCCGTGCACATGCAGCGGCCCGAACAATGACCGCTTCCAGCCGCCGAACGAGTGGAATGCCATGGGCACCGGGATCGGCACGTTGACGCCGACCATGCCGCACTCGACGCGCTGCGCGAACGTCCGCGCGGCCTCGCCGCTCGCCGTGAAGATGGCCGTGCCGTTGCCGAACTCGTGGCCGTGCACGAGTCCGAGCGCCGCCTCGAGGTCCGGCACGCGCACCACGCACAGCACCGGCCCGAAGATCTCCTCGCGGTAGATGCGCATCGACGGCTGCACGCGGTCGAAGAGGCAAGGCCCGAGGAAAAAGCCCTGCTCGTGCCCCTTGACGCGGATGCCCCGCCCGTCCACCACGAGGTCCGCACCCTCCTCGACACCGAGATCGACGTAGCTGCGCACGCGTTCGAGGTGCTCGCGCGTGACGAGCGGCCCCATGTCGGCGCGCTCGACGGTGCCCGGGGCGACCTTGAGCTCGGCGAGCTGCTGCTTCACGGCCTCGACCAGACGGTCGCCCGCGTCGCCGACCGCGACCGCGACCGAGATCGCCATGCAGCGCTCGCCCGCCGACCCGTAGGCCGCGCCGACCAGCGCGCTCGCGGCGTTGCGGGTGTCCGCGTCCGGCATCACGACCATGTGGTTCTTCGCGCCGCCGAGCGCCTGGACGCGCTTGCCGTGCGCCGAGGCCGTGCGGTAGATGTACTCGGCGACCGGCGTCGAGCCGACGAAGCTCACCGCCGCCACCCGCGGGTCGGTGAGCAGCGTGTCGACGGCCTCGCGGTCGCCGTTCACGATGTTGAACACGCCATCCGGCAGGCCGGCCTGTTTCAGGAATTCCGCCACGCGCATCGGCACGCTCGGATCCTTCTCCGAGGGCTTCAGCACGAACGTGTTGCCGCAGGCGATGGCGACCGGGAACATCCACATCGGCACCATGGCCGGGAAGTTGAACGGCGTGATGCCCGCGCAGACGCCGACCGGCTGGCGCATCGACCAGCTGTCCACGCCGCTGCCGACGTTCTCGGTGAAATCGCTCTTGAGGAGCTGCGGGATGCCGCAGGCGAACTCGACCACCTCGATGCCGCGCGTGAGCTCGCCGCGCGCGTCGGACAGAACCTTGCCGTGCTCCGAGGTGAGCAGCAGTGCCAGTTCGTCCGCGTGTGCCTCGAGCAGCGCCTTGAAGCGGAACATCACCCGCGCTCGCTGCAGTGGCGTGACAGCCGACCAGCCGGGCATCGCGGCCTCGGCGGCGGCGATCGCGGCGCGCGTCTCCTCCGCCGTGGCGAAGGCCACGTGACCGCGCAGCGCCCCCGTCGCAGGGTCGTGGACCGGCCCCTGGCGGGTGGACGCGCCCGCCACGTGCCGTCCCGCGACGAAGTGCCCGAGGTTGAAGCGCGCAGGCTGGGCGGCGGCGGGCGAAGGCATGCTCATCGTCAATCCTCGACGGGTCCGAACAAGTGGTCCTGCGGCAGAACGGTGTCGGCCGGGTACGGTTCCTGCCCGGCGATCTGCGCGTACAGGGGCGTGAAGTCGGGCGCCGTCTCGCGAAACAGCTGCCCGAAATCGTCGATCACGAAATACGTCTGCTGGAAGCTGTCTATTTTATAGCGGGTTCGCATGACGCGCCTGAGATCGAAACCGATGCGACGCGGCTCGGGGTTCGACACGGCATAGGACACCTCGGCGGGCGAGGAGAGGATGCCGGCGCCGTAGATCCGCAGGCCTTCAGCGGTCCGGACCAGCCCGAACTCCACCGTGTACCAGTAGAGGCGCGCCAGGTACTCGAGCGCGTGCAGCCCGTCCGCCTTCTGCCCTCCCCGTCCATACGCCTGCATGAAATCCGCGAATACGGGGTCAAACAGCAGCGGCACGTGGCCGAAGAAGTCGTGGAATACGTCGGGCTCGACGATGTAATCGAACTCGTGCTCCTCCCGGAGCCAGACGGTCACCGGAAACCGCCTGCCGGCGAGGTGGCCGAAGAACACATGTTCCGGCAGCAGGCCCGGCACGGCCACGACCTGCCACCCGGTCGCACGGTCGAGTCGCTCGTTCACCTCGTCGAACCGCGGGATGCCCGTCTCGTAGCCAAGGGTCACGAGGACCCGCAGGAACTCCGGACAGGCGCGCCCCGGCATCAGCCGGATCTGGCGCGCATGCAGGCGCCGCCAGCGGTCCTGGTCCGATTCGCGGTAGGCGGCGTAGTCCTGCAACACCGTGTAGTCCGGCCGCATGTCGCGGTAGTCGCCACGCAAGCCGTGCGTGCTGGCCCCGTACGTCGCCGGGGCTTCGGGCGCTGGCATCGGGATCTCCTCCCCCGTTGCGAGGGCGCCAAGCATAACCCCCGGCTGGCCTGGCCGGGCGGCCCGGAGCGTCTGCTATAGTTTCCCGCCCCCACATCCAGGCCCGCGGACTTCGCGGCCCCATGGCACACAGCAGAGGAATCGACATGAAGCTCTCGACCCGCCTGTCCCTGATCGCCGTCATGCTCGCGTCGGGCACCGCCGCCCACGCCGCATGCGTCTACCCTCAGGCACCGCAGCAGCTGCCGAACGGCGCGTCCGCGACCAAGGAGCAGATGCTCGCCGCGCAGGCGTCCGTCAAGGAGTACCAGAAGGCGGTCGAGGGCGTGTACCTGCCATGCCTCGACAAGGAAAAGAACGACGCGATCGCGGCCCTGAACCCGAGCGACCCGGAATACGCGCAGAAGAAGGCGGCCCTCGACGAGATGCACGCCAAGAAGAACAACGCGGCGATCGACGAGCTGCAGGCCGTCGCGACGCGCTTCAATGAAGAGATCAAGGCCTACTCGGCCGCCCAGAAGAAGTAACTTCGCCGTGGAACCGTTGCCGAAGCCGGCCGAGGCCGAGGCACGGGTCCGGGGCGGCGTGAGCCTGCTCCCGGGTCGCGTGGCGGTTGGCGACCGCCTCGGGCGCCCGATGCGCGACCTGCGCATCTCGGTCATGGACCGGTGCAACTTCCGTTGCCCGTACTGCATGCCGCGCGATGAGTTCCACGACCGGTACCGATTCCTGCGGGCCTCCGAGAGGCTGTCCTTCCCGGAGATCGTGCGCGTCGTTCGGGTCGCCGTGGGCCTCGGCGTGCGCAAGCTGCGCATCACCGGCGGCGAGCCCCTGCTGCGCTCCGGGCTCGCGGAACTCGTGGGCGAGCTTTCCACCCTCGAGGGAGTCGAGGACCTCGCGCTCACCACCAACGGCGTGCTGCTCGCGCAGCACGCGGCGGAACTCAAGGGCAACGGGCTGCATCGCGTGACGGTCAGCCTCGACTCGATCGACGAGGCGACCTTCGAGCGGATGAGCGGCGGATTCGGCGGCCTCAGCCAGGTACTCGAGGGCATCGATGCCGCGCTCGACGCAGGGCTCGCCCCCGTGAAGGTGAACACCGTGGTGAAGCGCGGCGTGAACGAGCGCGGCGTGCTGCCGCTGCTCGAGCGCTTCCGCGGCACCGGGGTCGTCGTGCGCCTGATCGAGTACATGGACGTCGGCAACCGCAATGCCTGGCGCCGCGACGAAGTCGTCCCGTCGGCCGAGCTGCTCGCCTCCATCGGCGCGCGCTGGCCGATGACTCCCGTGCCGGGCGCGCAGCACGGCGAGGTTGCGGAACGCTACGCCTACGCCGACGGCGCCGGCGAGATCGGCTTCATCTCGTCGGTGACCGCGCCGTTCTGCGGGGACTGCAACCGCGCGCGCCTCTCCTCCGAAGGAACGTTCTACACCTGCCTGTTCGCGGAACACGGCACCGAACTGCGTGCGCCGCTGCGCGCCGGGGCCGGTGACGACGAGCTCGAGGCGCTGGTCCGCCGTGCCTGGTCGCGGCGCGCGGACCGCTACAGCGAGCTGCGCGAGGCACGGCGCGACTCGGAGCAGCCCCTGCAGAAGATCGAGATGCACTACATCGGCGGGTGACCGGCATGTTCAGCCACATCGACGAGCGCGACCAGCCCACGATGGTGGACGTGAGCGGCAAGGCGGTCACGAAGCGCACGGCCGTCGCCGAGGCCCGGGTGCGCTTTCCGCAGGAAGTGGCGCAGGCCCTGCGCGACGCAGGCTTCTCGACCAGCAAGGGCCCCGTCTTCCAGACCGCCATCATCGCCGGCGTGATGGGCGCGAAGCGCACGCACGAACTGATCCCCTTCTGCCATCCGCTCGCCGTGGAGAGCTGCCGGGTGGAGATCGACATGGACGACCACGACTGCGCGATCGTGCGCTGCACCGTGAGCGTCCACCACCGCACGGGCGTCGAGATGGAGGCCCTCACGGGGGCCTCGGTCGCGGCGCTCACGGTCTATGACATGTGCAAGGCGATGTCGCACGAGATCGTGATCGGCGATGTGCGGCTGCTCGAGAAGCACGGCGGACGCCGGGACGTGGTGCAGCCATGAGCGGCCCCTCAGGTCACGCCGCCCAGCGCGAAGTCCGGGTGCAGTATTTCGCGATCCTGCGCGAGCAGGCCGGGCGGACATCCGAGGCACTGTCAACGGCGGCCGCCACGCCCGCCGAGCTGTACGAGGAGCTGCGCAAGCTGCGCGGCCTCACGCTGCCGCGCGCCATGCTGCGCGTCGCGGTCAACGAGGAGTTCTGCGACTGGGACCGCCCGCTCGCGGACGGCGACCACGTCGTGTTCATCCCACCGGTCGCGGGCGGCTGATGCAGGCGTTTTCCTTCAGCCGGACACCCCTCGAGCCGGCCGACTATGGCGAGACGCTCGGCGTGCCGGCCGCGGGCGGTTACACCGCTTTCGAAGGCTGGGTGCGCGACCACAACGAGGGTCGCCGCGTGCGGCGGCTCGAGTACGAGGCCTTCGAGCCGCTGGCCGCCAAGGAAGGCTCGCGCATCGTCGAGGAGGCCATCGCGCGATTCGGCGTCCTCAGGGCGGCCTGCGTGCACCGCATCGGCGATCTCGGCATCGGCGAACTCGCCGTGTGGGTCGGCGTGAGCGCCGCCCACCGGGACGAAGCGTTCGCCGCGTGCCGTTTCATCATCGACGAGGTGAAGCACCACGTCCCCATCTGGAAGAAGGAGCACTACGAGGACGGCGACTCCGGCTGGGTCAACTGCGAGCGCTGCGCCGAGGCACATCACCATCCCGTACCGGACTACTCTCGGCAAGTCGCGCTACCGGAGGTCGGCGTGGCTGGCCAGGCGCGACTCGGCGGGGCCTCGGTCCTCGTGATCGGCGCGGGCGGCCTTGGCACGCCGGCACTGCAGTACCTCGCCGCGGCGGGCGTCGGCCGGATCGGCATCGTCGACGGCGACGTGGTCGAACCGAGCAACCTGCATCGACAGCCGCTCTACGTTCCCGCGGACGCGGGCAAGCCGAAGGCCCTCGCCGCACGCTCGCGACTCGAGTCGATGAACGGCGACGTGAGGGTCGACGCCGTGGTGGAACACGCGTCGGCCGCCAACGTCGATGCCCTCGTCAGCCGCTACGACCTGGTGCTCGAGTGCACCGACAACCTGCGCACCAAGTTCCTGCTGAACGATGCCGTGGTGCGTGCCGGCAAGCCCGCGGTGTTCGGGAGCGTCCACCAGTACGAGGGCCAGATCCAGACCTACCTGCCGCAACCCGACTGGCCCTGCCTGCGCTGCGTGTGGCCCGAGGCCCCGCGCGACGGCGCGGTCGGCACCTGCGCCGAGGCGGGCGTGCTCGGTCCGGTACCGGGCGCGATCGGCGTGATGCAGGCCATGCAGGCGTTGCAGATCATCCTCGGCATAGGCGCCCCGCTGCGCGGCCTGGTGGCCATCGACCTCGCGACGCTCACGACGCGCGCCCTGCGCGCCCCACGGCGTGCCGACTGCGATCACGGGCACCGCACGGGCCTCGACGCGCTCGCACACGACCCGCTCGAAGTGGAGTTCGCGTCACTCGAGGAGGCGCGGGCCGCGGGCTTCGAACTCGTGGACGTCCGCGAGGCCTGGGAACGCCGCCTCGACCCGCCGGAGCACCTGATCGAACTGCACCTGCCGATGAGCGCGCTGCTCGAGGGTCGCGCCGTCTTCCCGGACCGGGGCCGCCACCTGATCGTCTGCGCCCACGGGGTGCGCAGCCTCGCGCTGGCCGAAATGCTGCGCGAGCACGGCCGCACGGGCGTCTACTCGATGCGCGGCGGGATCGCGTGCCTCAGGGCCTGACCTGTCCGGTGCCGCGCACGACGTACTTGTAGCTCGTCAACTGCTCGACGCCTACCGGCCCGCGCGCATGGAAGCGGTCCGTCGAGATGCCGATCTCCGCGCCCATGCCGAACTCCCCGCCGTCCGCGAACTGCGTGGAGGCGTTGTGCAGCACGATCGCGCTGTCGACGCCGGCGAGGAACCGTTCCGCCGCGACCGGATCCTCGGTGACGATCGACTCCGTGTGCGCGGAGCCGTAACGGCCGATGTGGTCGATGGCCGCCTCGACGCCGCTCACGACCTTCGCGGCGATGATCGCGTCCAGGTACTCGGTGTACCAGTCGTCCTCGCTCGCCGGACGCACGCGCGGGTCGACCGACTGGACTTGCGCGTCGCCCCGGACCTCGCAGCCGGCATCGAGCAGGTCGCGAACGATGGGGGCCAGGTGCGTCGCGGCGCAGCCCGCGTCTACGAGCAGCGTCTCCGCCGCGCCGCAGATGCCTGTGCGGCGAAGCTTCGCGTTTTTCACGATCGTGCGAGCCATCGACAGGTCGGCGCCGCGGTCGACGTACACGTGACAGTTGCCCTCGAGGTGCCCGATCACCGGGACGCGCGCCTCCTGCTGCACCCGCGCGATCAGGCTCTTGCCGCCGCGTGGCACCAGCACGTCGATGTAATCGCTCATCGCGGCGAGCATGTGGCCCACCGCTGCCCGGTCCGTGGTCGGCACGAGCTGGATGCTCTCCACGGGCAGGTCCGCCGCGCGCAGTCCCTCGACCAGGCAGGCGTGGATCGCCGTGCTCGAGTGATGGCTCTCGCTGCCGCCACGCAGGATCGCGGCGTTGCCCGACTTGAGGCAGAGCGCACCCGCATCGCAGGTCACGTTCGGCCGGCTCTCGTAAATGATGCCGATGACGCCGAGCGGCACGCGCACGCGCTGGATGCGCAGTCCGTTGGGACGCGTCCACTCGGCCGAAACCGTGCCCACGGGATCCGGCAGCGCGGCGACCTGCTCCACGCCCTCCGCCATCGCCTCGATGCGCGCCGGGTCGAGCTGCAGGCGATCGAGCATGGCCCCGCCGAGACCCGCGGCACGCGCCGCCGCGACGTCGCGCTCGTTTGCGGTGAGGATCTCCGACGCCCGCGCACGCAGCGCCGCGGCGGCGGCCGTGAGTGCGGCGTTCCTGCGCGCCGTGCCGGCCTGCGCGAGCACGCCCGACGCCTCGACCGCCGCGCGGCCTATGCCCTCCATCAGCGCGGCGAGGTCCATGTTCACGTCACGATCACCAGGTCGTCGCGGTGGATCATCTCGTCGCGTCCGCGGTAACCGAGCAGCGCCTCGAGCTCGCCGCTCTTGCGTCCGCACATGCGCTCGGCATCCGCGCTCGAGTAGGCCGCGAGCCCGCGCGCGACCTCGCGGCCCGCCGGGTCCTTGACGACCACCACGTCGCCACGGTCGAAGCGCCCGCTCACATGCACTACTCCCGCCGGCAGCAGGCTCTTGCCTGCGCGCAAGGCGCGCACCGCACCCTCGTCCACGCAGAGCTCGCCCGTCGGCTTCAGCATTCCCGCGATCCACTGCTTGCGTGCGGCCACGGGCGATCCATCAGCGAGGAACCACGTGCACCGTCCACCCGATTCGACGCGGCGTAGCGGGTGCGTCTCGCGGCCGGCCGCGACGCACATGTGGCAACCCGCCGCGACCGCGATCTTCGCGGCGAGCACCTTGGTCGTCATGCCGCCCGAGCCCACGTCGGAGGCCGACCCGCCGGCCATCGCCTCGACCTCGGAGGTGATGCGCAGCACCTCCGGGATGAATCGCGCGTCCGGATCGCGCGTGGGGTCGGCCGTGTAGAGGCCGTCGACGTCGGAGAGCAGCACCAGACAGTCGGCGCTCACCATCTGCGCGACGCGCGCGGCGAGACGGTCGTTGTCGCCGTAGCGGATCTCCGCGGTCGCAACCGTGTCATTCTCGTTGATGACCGGGATCGAGCCGAGCTTGATGAGCGTCGTGAGCGTGCTGCGGGCGTTCAGGTAACGGCGCCGCTGCTCGGTGTCGCCGAGCGTCAGCAGCACCTGCGCCACCGTGGCTCCGTGGCTCTCGAGGACTTCCTTCCACGCATGGGCGAGGCGGATCTGGCCCACGGCCGCGGCCGCCTGGCTTTCCTCGAGCCTGAGCGCACCCGGCGCGAGCCCGAGCTGGCGCCGGCCGAGCGCAATTGCGCCGGAGGAGACGAGCACGACTTCCTGCCCGCGCGAGCGCAACCGCGCGATGTCCTCGGCAAGCGCCTCGAGCCAGGACCGGTTCACGCGGCCGGTCGATCGCTCGACCAGCAGCGCGGAACCGATCTTGACGACGACCCGTCGGGCCGTGGCGAGGCGAGACTTGCCAGCCGCGGCCGAAGGGGTCATGCGAACGCGAAGTGCTCGGCCGGCAGATTCATGAGGCCGGCGGCACCCGCGCGCGCCGCGGCCGCATGGGCGTCCACGCGCGGCAGGATGCGGTCGAAGTAGTACCGGGCCGTCAAGAGCTTCGCGTTGTAGAAGTCGGGGTCGGGCGCACCCGCCGCGAGCTTCCTGGCTGCGACGCCGGCCGACGCGAGCCAGCACCAGCCGAGGGTCACGTAGCCCGAGAACGCGAGATAGTCTGCCGCCGCGGCGCCGACTTCCTCGCGATCCTTCATGGCGGCCGCGCCGAGCTCCATCGTGAGCTTGCCCCACTGCTCCAGCCGGCGCCCGAGCTCGTTCGCCATCGGCGCGACCTCGGGCAGGTCGCTGAACCTGGTGATGGCTTCGCGGATGCGCTCGACCATCATCTGCACGCTCTTGCCGCCCGTGCCGAACACCTTGCGGCCCAGCAGGTCGAGCGCCTGGATCCCGTTCGTGCCTTCGTAGATCGGCGTGATGCGGGCGTCGCGCATCAACTGCTCGACGCCGGTCTCGCGGATGAACCCGTGGCCGCCGTGGATCTGCACGGCGAGGCTCGTGACCTCCATGGAGGCGTCGGTGAGGAACGCCTTCACGATCGGCGTGAGGAACGCCACGAGGTCGTTCGAGCGCCTGCGGGCCGCCTCGTCGACGTTCATGTGCGAGCTGTCGATCTCGCGCCCCGTGAGGAAGCACAGCACGCGACCGCCTTCCACGAACGCCTTCTGCATGAGCAGCATGCGGCGCACGTCCGGGTGCACGATGATCGGATCGGCCGGCTTGCCCGGGAGTTTGGCGCCCGTGAGCGAGCGGCCCTGCAGGCGGTCGTTCGCGTAGGCGATCGACGCCTGGAAGGCGAGTTCCGAGAGACCCTGCCCCTGGAGGCCGACCCCGAGGCGCGCGTGGTTCATCATCGTGAACATGCACGCGAGTCCCTCGTTCGCCTTGCCGAGCAGCCAGCCCACCGACTCGTTGAAGTGCATGACGCAGGTCGGCGAGGCGTGGATGCCCATCTTGTGCTCGATCGAGCCACAGCTCACGCCGTTCGCGGCCCCGACCATGCCGTCCTCGTCCGGCAGGAACTTGGGCACCACGAACAGGCTGATACCCTTCGTCCCCGGAGGCGCGTCCGGCAGGCGGGCGAGCACGAGGTGCACGATGTTCTCGGTGAGATCGTGCTCGCCGGCACTGATGAAGATCTTCGTGCCGGTCACGGCGTAGCTGCCGTCGCCGCGCGGCTCGGCCCTGGTGCGCAGGATGCCGAGGTCGCTGCCCGAGTGGGCCTCGGTGAGGCACATCGTCCCCGCCCACTGGCCCGAGACCATCTTCGGCAGGTAGCGCTGCTTCAGCTCGTCGCTGCCGTGGGCGGCGATCGTGAGGCCGGCGCTCTCGGTGAGACCCGAGTACATCTTCCAGGCCATGTTGCCGGAGCAGAGCATTTCGCCGAAGGCGAGCGCGAAGCCGGCAGGCAGGCCCTGCCCGCCCCAGTCCGGGTCGGCCGTCATCGTGATCCAGCCGTCGTCGCAGTACCGGTCGTAGGCCTCCTTGAACCCCGGAGGCGTGTGGACCTTCCCGTTCTCGAACCGCAATCCGTGCTCGTCGCCGATGCGGTTGGTGGGCGCGAGGACGTTCTCGGCGAACCGGGCGCCCTCCTCGAGGATGCCTTCGAGCAGGTCGCGGTTGAGGTCGTCGCGGCCGAACGTCTTGTAATGGTCGACGAAGTCCAGGACCTCGTGGACGACGAAACGGATGTCACGGAGCGGTGCGCGGTACGAGTACACGGTCTGACCTTCCTGTTCTGTGCCTTTGTGGCCGATTTTACGCGAGCCGGGGCGCCGTGGCCGTAGGTGAGTTCCGGTTGCCTGTCGTCGCGCGCGGCCCGTATAGTTGTTCGCACTCGTTTTCGACGAAGATTCATGAAAATGCCGCCGAGGACGCCAGCGTGAGCCGCGATTACGACCCGGAACCGGGGCAGTGGTACGAAGATCTCGAGAGTGAGGACCTGTTCAAGGTCCTCTCCGTGGACCCGGACGAGGAAATCGTCCGTATCCAGTGGCTTGACAGCGAAATCGAGGACATCGACCTCGACGCCTGGAACGAGCTGGACCTCGAGCTGGCCGAGGAGCCGGAAGGCTGGGTCGACGAAACCCCGGAAGAGGATGACGAAGAGGACCTCGAGGACGAGGACTGGGACGATGACGACGAGGACGACGATTGGGACGACGACGAGGATGACGAGGACTACGACGACGACGACGACGAATACCGCGACCGCGAGTGAACGACTCGCCCGACGTTCCCCCGCCCGAACTCCCGGCCGGCTACCCGGCTGAACTGCAACGCTCCTGGCTCGCGTCCGACGGCACTTCCGTGCGGCTGCGAGCCCTGTACCCCGGCGACATCGACCGGGAACTCAGCTTCGCCAACGGCCTGTCCGACCGGACCATCCAGATGCGCATGCAGTATGCGACGAAGGGCATCACCCGCGAGGATGCCGCCAGGCTGCTGACGCTGGATTATGTGGACACGCTCGCCATTGGCGCTTTCGTCGAGGGGCCGGCGGGAGAGGAGCTTGTCGGCGTGAGCCGTTACGCCCGCGAACCCGGTAGCGACCGTGCCGAGTGCGCGATCGTGGTCGCCGACGCCTGGCAGGGACGCGGGCTCGGGACCGAACTCATGAGGAGCCTCGGTCTCGCCGCACGGGATCGCGGCATTCGCCGGCTCGAAGGGTCGAGCCTCGCCATCAACCAGCGCATCCACGACTGGGCCCGCCGCTTCGGCTTCGAGGTGCGCACCGAGCCGAATTCCGGCGGCGAAGTCCGGGTCACGGTGGACCTGTCCGCCTTTCCGTCCTGAGGGCACGGGTGGCCTTGCGCCACTCGGCATAGGCGGGCAGGACCTTCCTCGCACGGCTCGCGGCCTGCCTGCGCAGCCTCCTGGCCCGGCGCTGGAGCAGGCGCTGCAGCCGATCGGCCAGCGGCTCCCCGAGCAACGGCGCGTTCGCCGCCACCCACTGCTCCGCCAGCACGGTGTCGCGGTGGTCGCCGATCCGGTCCTGTGCCGCCCGCAGGCGCCTGAGCAGCCGCCGCGCAGCGGCCGGCTCGAGATCCGCCACCGGCTCGAGTGCATAGCGGCAATGCTTGAGAGAGAGCCGCAGATCATGGAGTTCCGCGGCCTCAGTCGGCTCGCGTTTCATGAGGCGAACGGCTGGCTTCCAAGAGTCATCGACCCTCGCGAGCAGCGATGCCAGAGTCGTGTCACGGCGAATGCGCAGCCTGCCGAGCGCGGCCGCGGACTGCAGGGACCTGAGCCGTCGCTCCCAGGCGGGCGCGGCGGCCAGCAGCCGGAGTTCATCGGACGCGGCCTGACGGGTCTCGCCGAGTCGCGTGTCGAGCCGCCGGCGTTCCACCCGGGTGAGCGCTGGCTCCCCCTCGATGAGCGCAGTCAGCAGGTCGCGGCGCACGTCCGCCTCACGCACGGCGCCGAGCGAGCTTGCGAACTCGCGCAACTCTGCGCGCATGCGTCGCGACTGCTGGTCGTCGAGGAGCGGGCGCAATGTCTTCAGCAAGGAGCGCAGCCGTCGCGCGGCAACCCGGCTGTCGTGCACCGCCGCACCGTCGCCAGTCACGGCCCTCAATGCCGTCGCCCCGAGTTGCCGCTGCTGCCCGTGCAGCGCTGCCTCGATACGCCGGGCGCCCTCCGCCCGCTCGACCCGCGATTGACGCAAGGAGCGCCGGATTCTGCGTGTCATGGTCCTGCTCGTATAACATGCGGGCGTGACCGACGAAACCTTCAGCCCGGCCGCGGCGAAGCATTGAGCAGCCGGGGCCGAGGTTGCGCCCGGTCGTACCGGTGACGGGCCTTGAAACCCGCCCCGGCAACCCCACCGTCGGCTCGAGCCTCGTTACCACGCCCAGGAGAGACCGCCAGATGAAAAGGATCCTGCTGTTCCTCGCCACCAACCTCGCCATCGTCGTGCTGCTCGGGATCGTGCTCCGGCTGCTCGGCATCGAGAGCATCCTGGACGCGCAGGGGAGCAACCTCGATCTCGGCAAGCTGCTCGTCTTCGCCGCGGTCGTGGGCTTCATGGGCTCCTTCATCTCGCTCGCCATGTCCAAATGGACGGCGAAGCGGATGATGGGGGTCAAGGTCATCTCGCAGCCCTCCAATTCGATGGAGAGCTGGCTCCTGAACACGGTCCAGCGCCAGGCCAAGGAAGCCGGAATCGGCATGCCCGAGGTCGGCATCTTCGACTCGCCGCAGCCGAACGCGTTCGCCACGGGTGCGCGTCGCGACGCGTCGCTCGTGGCGGTGAGTACCGGGCTCCTGCAGAGCATGAGCCAGCAGGAGGCCGAGGCCGTGCTCGCCCACGAGGTGAGTCACGTCGCCAATGGCGACATGGTGACACTGGCGCTGATCCAGGGCGTCGTGAACACGTTTGTGATCTTCCTCGCGCGCATCATCGGGCACACCGTCGACCGCGTCGTCTTCCGCAACGAGGAGGGCCACGGCCCGGCGTTCTGGGTCACGACGATCATCGCGGAACTCGTGCTCGGCCTGTTCGCGACGATGATCGTGATGTGGTTCTCGCGGCAGCGCGAATTCCGGGCCGACGCGGGCGGTGCCCGTCTCGCCACCCGGCAGGCCATGATCGGCGCGCTCGAGCGGCTGCAGCAGCGTCACGCGGGCCCGCTGCCGGACAAGATGGCGGCTTTCGGCATCGCCGGGGGCTCGGTGTCCGGCCTCAAGCGTCTGTTCATGAGCCACCCGCCGCTCGAGGAGCGCATCGCGGCGCTCCGCGCGCAGGCCGGCTGAGGTCTCCAGGGACCGGCCCGGTCCGGCAGCCCCGGACCGGGCCGTTTTCTTCCTCCGCATGAGCGACAGCCCGACGACCCTGGTCTGGTTTCGCCGCGACCTGCGGCTCGCGGACAACCCGGCCCTCGCCGCGGCCTGCGAGGGCGGCAGGCGGGTCGTCCTCGCGTATGTCCACGCCCCCGAGGAGGAAGGGGACTGGTCGCCCGGGGCTGCAAGTCGCTGGTGGCTGCACCATAGCCTCACTCGGCTCTCGGACGCCCTCCGCAAGCGCGGTGCGACACTGCAACTGCGCCGCGGCCCGTCGGCCGAGGCATTGCGTTCGCTCGCGCGTGAAACGGGCGCCAGTCGGGTCGTCTGGAACCGTCTCTACGAACCCGCGATCGCCACCCGGGATGCCAGCGTCGAACACGACCTTCGCTCGGCAGGCCTCGAGGTCGAGACGTTCAACGCGGCGCTCTTCTTCGAGCCCTGGCACACGCAGACGGCCCAGGGTGGCGCCTACCGGGTCTTCACGCCGTTCTGGCGAGCCTGCGCAGCGCGACTCGAAACACTGCCCCCGCCGCAGCCCGCGCCTCGGCGTATCGACTGTGTCGAGGTGCCATCTGCCGGGATGACGGTGCCCGATCTCTGTCTGCTGCCCGAGATACGCTGGGACTCGGGCCTCGCCGCCACGTGGGCGCCCGGCGAGGACGGCGCGCAGCGACGCCTCGAGGAATTCAGTGCAGGGGCGATCGACGGCTATGACACCGGGAGAAACCGGCCGGACCAGTCCGGCTCGTCCCGACTCTCGCCTTTCCTGCATTTCGGCGAAATCGGTCCACGCCAGTGTCTGGCCGCCGTCCGCGGCGCCCTGGTGGATCGTCCGGCGGCTCGGGCCGCAGCCGACAGCTTCGTGCGCGAACTCGGCTGGCGCGAATTCGCGCATCACCTGCTGCACCACTTCCCCTACACCGCGACCGAGCCCCTCGACACCCGCTTCGCCGCCTTTCCCTGGGAGCCCGATCCGCGGTGGCTGGCCGCGTGGCAGCGCGGCCGCACCGGCTACCCGATCATCGATGCGGGCATGCGCGAGCTCTGGTCCACCGGCTGGATGCACAACCGGGTACGCATGGTGGTCGCCTCGTTCCTCACCAAGAACCTGCGCCAGCCGTGGCTGGCCGGCGCACGCTGGTTCTGGGACACGCTCGTCGATGCAGACCTCGCGAACAACACGCTTGGCTGGCAGTGGACCGCGGGCTGCGGCGCCGACGCGGCCCCGTACTTCCGCATCTTCAACCCCGAACTGCAGGCCGCCCGGCATGATCCTGACGGCAAATACGTGCGGCGCTGGCTGCCGGATCCGCTCGGGGACTTCCCGCCCCCGGTCGTCGACTTCCGCGAGAGCCGGGCCGCCGCCCTCGCCGCCTACGCGACCATCAAGTCCCCGCGCTGAGCGCGCTGAATCCGGGCCGCGGCGCAGGGCGAATCGCCTGCCATGCGACGTGCCCCGACACTCGCCCGTGTCCTGCTGCTGCTCGCCAGCCTGGGCGCCGGGTCGGCCCTCGCCTCGACCGGGCTGCCCGAGCCGTTGCCCGAGCGCGACGGGCTGCGCAAGGTGGGCGGCGGGCAACTGACGTGGCTCGGCCTCGGGATCTACGACGCGAGCCTGTGGACCGCGACCGGGCGCTACTCCGGGCTCGCCAAGGGCGAGACCGTTGCGCTCAGCCTCTGGTACCAGCGTGAGTTCTCCCGCGATCAGCTGCTCAAGATCACCGACACGGCGTGGCGAAAGCTCGGCCGGGACGCCGCCAGCCGCGAACTCTGGCTGGCCCAGCTCAGGCCGCTCTGGTCGGACGTGAGGCCCGGCGACAATGTCACGACCGTCGTCGAGGCCGGCGGCCCCACGCGGTTCTACAGTCAGTCGCGCCTCCTCGGTGCGGTCGACGACCCCGAGTTCGGGCCTGCGTTCCTGTCGATCTGGCTCGATCCGCGCAGCGTGGTCCGCGACCTGAGGGCGCAGCTCCTCGGGGCGAGCCCATGAACCGCCTGTTCGGTTCGCTGGTGCGGTGGTTCGACACCGGGTCGACCACCGCCGCCCCGGATTCGCCTGCCGCCGATTCGGTCGACTGGGCGCGGATCGTGCCCTTTGCCGGCATGCACCTGGCGTGTCTCGGCGTGTTGTGGGTCGGCGCGAGCCCCGTGGCGGTCGGCACCGCCGTTGCGCTGTACCTGCTCAGGATGTTCGCCATCACGGGCTTCTATCACCGCTATTTTTCGCACCGCACGTTCAGGACCTCGCGCGCGACGCAGCTCGTGTTCGCGCTCATCGGCGCCTCGGCGGTGCAGCGGGGCCCGATCTGGTGGGCTGCCCACCATCGTCACCACCACGCGCATTCCGACCGGCCCGAGGACGCGCACTCTCCCCTGCAGCACGGGTTCCTCTGGGCCCACATGGGATGGTTCCTGTCTCGCCGTCACTTCGCGCCAGACCTCGGACGGGTGCGCGACCTCCTGCGCTATCCCGAATTGCGCTGGCTCGACCGTTTCGACATCCTGGTGCCCTCCCTGCTAGCGCTTGGCCTGCTCGGCCTCGGGCGCTTCCTCGATGCGCGCTGGCCCGAGCTCGGCACCAGCGGAACGCAGATGCTGGTCTGGGGCTTCTTCATCTCGACGGTGGCCTGCTATCACGGCACCTACACCATCAATTCCCTTTGCCACGTCTGGGGCCGGCGTCGTTACGCGACCGGCGACGGCAGCCGCAACAACTTCCTGCTCGCGATCCTTACCCTCGGGGAGGGCTGGCATAACAACCACCACCGCTACCCGATGTCCGCACGACAGGGCTTTTACTGGTGGGAGGTCGATCTCACCTACTACGGACTGCGGGCGCTCGCAGCGCTCGGACTCATCGAGGACCTGAAACCCGTGCCACCGGAGATCCGCGCGGCCCACACGGCGGTGACTCAGTGAGAATCGCAGTCGTCGGCGCCGGCGTGGCCGGCCTGTACGCGGCGTGGCGCCTCTCCCGCGACCACGAAGTGACCGTTTTCGAGGCCAACGATTACGCGGGCGGCCACACTCATACGGTCGACGTGGAACTCGGCGGGCGCAGCTGGGCGATCGACACGGGGTTCATCGTCTTCAACGACTGGACCTACCCGAACTTCATCGCGATGCTGAGCGAGCTCGGGGTCGGCTGGCAGTCCTCGAACATGAGCTTCAGCCTGCGCTGCGAGCGCACCGGCCTCGAGTACAACGGGACCTCGGTGAACTCGCTCTTCGCGCAGCGCCGCAACCTCGTACGTCCGTCTTTCCTGCGCATGATCGCCGACATCCTGCGGTTCAATGCGCGCGCCAGGGAGCTCGTCGGGCGCGGCGACGAGTCGCTCACTCTCGGCGAGTACCTGCGCGACGGCGGCTACTCGCGGCAGTTCATCGAGCACTACATCGTGCCGATGGGCCGCGCCATCTGGTCGGCCGAGGCCGGCGCGATGCTCGAGTTCCCGGCGCGGTTCTTCGTCGAGTTCTTTGACCGCCACGGGTTCCTGTCGGTCGACGACCGCCCGGTGTGGCAGGTCGTGCGGGGCGGCTCACGCGCATACGTCGAGCGACTGCTCGGTCAGATGCGCGGCCGGCTCTGCCTTGCGACGCCCGTGCGGTCGATTCGCCGCCAGCCCGACCGGGTCATCGTTCGCACGGCACAAGGCGACGTGTCGAGCTTCGATCACGTGTTCCTCGCCTGCCACTCGGACCATGCACTCGCGCTGCTCGAGTCGCCGACCCCGGCCGAGCAGGAGGTGCTCGGCGCCATGCCGTATGCGGCGAACGAGGCGATCCTGCACACCGACGAGCGGCTGCTGCCGCGCCGTCCGCTCGCGCGGGCGGCGTGGAACTATCACCTGCTCGCCGACGCGCAGGAACCGGTGGCGCTCACCTACGACATGAACGTCCTGCAGTCGATCGACGCGCCGGTTCGCTTCCTCGTCACGCTGAACCACCGCCGGGCCATCGACGAGCGGCGCATCCTCGGCACGTACTCGTACCACCACCCGGTCTACCGGCCCGAGGGCGTCGCCGCACAGAAGCGGCACCGTGAACTCGACGGCGCGCGCCGAACGTATTTCTGCGGCGCCTACTGGCGCTGCGGCTTCCACGAGGACGGCGTGGTGAGCGCGCAGCAAGCCCTCGCACATTTCGCGGAGGACCATGGGCGTGCAGAGCTGCCTGTACAAAGGGTGGGTTAGGCACCGCCGGCACGCGCCGCGCGCGCACGAGTTCCGCTACGAGGTCTGCCTCCTCTATCTCGACCTCGCGGAACTGCCGCAGGTCTTCGGCCGTCACTGGTTCTGGTCCACGCGACGGCCGGCCCTGGCACGCTGGCACCGTCGCGACCACTTTGGCGACCCGGACGCACCGCTCGATATGAGCATCCGCTCGCTCGTCGAGGAGCGCGGTGCGCCGCGCCCCGGCGGGCCGATCCGGCTGCTCACGAACCCCCGCTACTTCGGCTACGGATTCAATCCGGTCAGTTTCTATTACTGCTTCGACGTCGCGGACGCGCGCGTCGAGACCGTGGTCGCCGAGGTGAACAACACGCCCTGGGGGGAGCGTCACTGCTACGTGCTGCCCGCCGCGGCGAACCTCGGGTCCCCGGAGAAGATGCGATTCCGCTTCGGCAAGGAATTCCACGTCTCGCCCTTCATGCCCATGGACATGGACTACGACTGGCGCTTCGGGGCGCCAGGCGGGCGCCTGCTGGTGCACTTGGAGAACTGGCGCGAAGGCCGCGCCGTATTCGACGCCACGATGTCCCTCGAGCGAGAGCCGATCGGGTCGCGCTCGCTGGCGGGCGCCCTCGCGGGCTACCCGTTCATGACCGCCAGGGTCGTCACCGCGATCTACTGGCAGGCGTTCCGGCTCTGGCTGAAGCGAATCCCGTTCCACACCCACCCGGCCGGCGTCGAGGCCGCGCACCCCGTTGCGGAGAGACCATCGCCATGAATACCCGAGAGAGCATCGCCCCGGCACCCGCCGCGGGCGTCGCCGACACAGGGCCCAACGCGCTGCAGCGGCTCGGGCGTCGGCTGTTCCTCGCCCGCCTGGAGCGGCTCGCGCGGGGGGAGCTGACGCTGGTGGAGAACGGCGAGCGGCGTACTTTCGGCCGCCGCGACGCGGATTGCGACCTGCGCGCGACCATCGAGATCCTGCATCCGCAGACCTACGCCGACACGGCCTTCGGCGGGACGGTTGGCGGTGCCGAGGCGTTCATGCAGGGTCACTGGCGGACCGATGACCTCACCTCGCTCATACGCCTGTTCATCGTCAATCGCGACGTCATGGAGTCCGTCGAGGGCGGCGCCGCGCTCGCAAGCGTGCCCCTGCGCCGTGCCCTGCACTGGCTCAATCGCAACAGCCGCGACGGAAGCCGCCGTAACATCTCGGCCCACTACGACCTCGGCAACGACCTCTTCGCGCTCTTCCTCGACGAGACCATGGCCTACTCCTGCGGGGTGTTCGAGCGCGCGGACGCCACGCTCCACGATGCGCAGGTCGCCAAGTTCGAGCGCATCTGCCGGCGCCTGCGCCTCGCGCCCGGGGACCACCTGCTCGAGATCGGCACGGGCTGGGGTGGGTTCGCGATACACGCGGCGTCGCGCTACGGCTGCCGCGTCACGACGACGACGATCTCGAGGGAACAGCACGCCTGGGCTGCGCAACGGATCCGCGCCGCCGGCCTCGAGGACCGCGTCACTCTGCTGCTCGACGACTACCGCGATCTCCGCGGCCGCTACGACAAGCTCGTCTCGATCGAGATGATCGAGGCGGTTGGGCACCAGTACCTCGACACCTACACCGCCCAGTGCTCGCGATTGCTCGAGCCCCACGGCGCCATGCTCCTGCAGGCCATCACCATCCAGGACCAGATCTACGAGGAAGCCCTCCGGTCCGTCGACTTCATCCAGCGCTACATCTTCCCGGGCAGCTTCATCCCTTCGGTGACGGCGATCGCGGACTCGGTACGGCGCGCGACGGACATGAAGGTGTTCCACCTCGAGGACATCGGCGCGCACTACGCCACGACGCTCAGCCACTGGCGCAGGAACTTCTTTGCACGGATCGACGCCGTCCACCGGCTCGGCTACCCCGAGTCGTTCGTCCGCATGTGGGACTTCTACCTCTGCTACTGCGAGGGAGGGTTCCTCGAGCGACAGCTCGGCGACGTGCAGATGCTGCTCACCAAGCCCCGCTGCCGCCTGCCGGCGCCGCTCTAGCGGGTTTCACCTACTACCGCGCCGCGCGGCATCCCGCGAGAATCCGCAGATCCCCAGCGGCATTGCGGAGCGCGCAACATGACCGAAGCCGGCATTTTCGAAGGCCTCAGTACGTCCAGGCTGGCCATCGAGCTGAACGACGAGGAGCGGCGCACGCTCGCACGTGCAATGACCCTGCGCGACCTCAGGCACGGCGAAGTGCTGATCCGCGAGGGATCCGCGGACGATCACCTCTACGTGGTCGTGAGCGGCGTACTCGGCGTCATCAGGGGCGTCGGCATGGAGGAAGAGGTCACCCTGAACGCGATCCGCCCCGGCGACGTCGTCGGCGAACTCTCGTTCCTCGACGGGGCGACGCGCTACGCCTCCCTGGTCGCGCTCAGCGACACGCGGGTCCTCGGTCTCAGCCGCAGTTCGCTCGAGGGCCTGCTCGACACCCACCCGAAGGTGGTCTACCACGTGATGCGGGCCATCGTCAGGGTCGTGCACGAAATCCAGCGCCGGCTCTCGATGCAGACCGCGGAGCTCACGAACTACCTCTACAAGACCCACGGTCGCTACTGAGGCGTCGCACCATCCTGGTGCCCGGCCCCGCTTCCGAGCCCACGGGGCCGCACCAGTCGGGGGCACCGGGCGGCCTGGCCGCAGGCGCGGCGGTGTTGGCACGGAATTCGCTTGTGTGGGGAGGGAGGAACCTCCCCTGATGGCTCGCACCCCGACAATCTACGATGAGATGTACGCCGAGGACGGCCGCGTGCGGCCGCACTACGCCGCGTACTCGGACTGGCTGCTGCGGCAGCCCGACGACGCCCTGCGCCAGAAGCGGGCCGAGGCCGACAGCCTGTTCCACCGGGTCGGGATCACCTTTGCCGTCTACGGCGAGCAGGAGGGCAACGAGCGGCTGATCCCCTTCGACATCGTGCCGCGCATCCTCTCGGCCGCCGAGTGGCGGCGGCTCGCGGCCGGACTCGAGCAGCGCGTGCGTGCGCTCAACGCCTTCGTCGCCGATATCTATCACGGCCAGGACATCGTGCGGGCCGGCCTGATCGCACCCGAGCAGATCTTCTGCAACCCGCAGTACCGGCCCGAGATGCAGGGGCTCGACGTTCCCGGGGGCATCTACGCGCACATCGCGGGCATCGACGTGGTGCGCGCTGGCCGCGGCGAGTTCTACGTTCTCGAGGACAACCTGCGCGTGCCATCGGGCGTCTCCTACATGCTCGAGGACCGCAAGATGACCATGCGGCTCTTCCCCGAGCTCTTCGCGCTCAACCGGGTCGCACCCGTCGAGCATTACCCGGACCGGCTTTTCGAGAATCTCCTGAGCGTGGCCCCGGAAGGCGTCGCCGACCCGGTCGTCGTCGTGCTGACGCCGGGCGCCAACAACAGCGCCTACTTCGAGCACGCGTTCCTCGCGCAGCAGATGGGCGTCGAACTCGTCGAGGGCCAGGATCTCTTCGTGCGCGACGGCTTCGTCTTCATGCGCACGACCCGCGGACCGCAGCGCGTCGACGTGATCTACCGCCGCATCGACGACGACTTCCTCGATCCGCTGGTGTTCCGGCCCGACTCGGTGCTCGGCGTACCGGGGCTCATGGCCGCCTACCGCGCCGGGCGCGTCACGGTGGCGAACGCAATGGGCACCGGCATTGCGGACGACAAGTCGATCTACCCGTATGTCCCGGAGATGATCACGTTCTATCTCGGCGAGGCGCCTCTGCTCGAAAACGTGCCGACGCGCGTGCTGCGCCGCCCCGACGATCTCGCCTACACGCTCGCGCACCTGGAGGAACTCGTCGTCAAGGAAGTCCACGGCTCGGGCGGCTACGGCATGCTGGTCGGGCCGACGGCTTCCGAGGCCGAGCGCGAGGATTTCCGGTTACGGATCCTCGCAACGCCGGAGAAGTACATCGCGCAGCCCACGCTCGCGCTCTCGACCTGCCCGACCTTCGTCGAGCAGGGCGTCGCGCCGCGCCACATCGACCTCCGGCCCTTCGTGCTGTCGGGCCGCGAGGTGCACATCGTGCCGGGCGGCCTGACGCGGGTGGCGCTGCGCGCCGGCTCCCTCGTGGTCAACTCCTCGCAGGGCGGCGGCACCAAGGACACCTGGGTGCTGGAGGACTGACTCGTGCTGAGCCGAACTGCCGACCACGTTTACTGGCTCGGCCGCTACGCCGAGCGCGCGGAGAACCTGGCCCGCACGCTCGACACGCAGTACCGCCTGTCGCTCCTGCCGCACGAGGTGCAGTCGGACGGGGCAGCGTGGCAGCGCATGCTGGGCACGCTCGGTCTCGACGCCGCATACGCCGAGCGCCACGCGACGGTCGAGGCGCACCGTGTGATCGACTTCCTCGCATTCGACCGGGGCAATCCCTCGAGCATACTCAACTGCCTGCGCGCGGCCCGCGAGAACGCCCGCGCAGTGCGCGGCACGATCTCCTCCGAGATGTGGGAGACCTTCAACTCGACCTGGCTCGAAGCCCGGGCTACCGCTCCGTCGCGCTTCAGCGCCCGGAACGTCGCCGAGTTCGTCGACTGGGTGAAGTACCGGGCACACCTCGCACGGGGCGTCGTGCTCGGTTCCATGCTGCGCGACGAGGGCTATCACTTCATGCAGATCGGCACGTTCCTCGAACGCGCCGACGGCGTCGTCCGCCTGCTGCTGACCCGACTCGCCTGCGAGGCCGGCGGCGGCGACGGGCGCCCGAAGGCCCACGACTACTATCCCTGGAGCGTCCTGCTGCGCTCGCTCTCGGCCTTCGAGATCTTCCGCCGCGTTTCGCGCGACAGCGTGACCCCGACCAACGTGCTCGGATTCGCAATCTTCCACCGCGACGTGCCGCGTTCCGTCTACCGGTCGGCCGCCCTCGTCTACGAGAACCTGCAGGAAGTCGCCAACACCCAGTCCGCGGAAGCCGAGCGCCGGGCCGGGCGGCTGCACGCGGAACTCCGCTTCGGCACGCTCGACTCCGTGGCGTCCGCGGGCGTGAGCGAGTACCTGCACGGGATCCTCGCGACCACGGCCGACCTGAGCGAGCGCATCGGTCGGGACTTCCTCGGCCACGCGCCCGCCGCCTGACGCGACATGCAACTGCACGTCCGCCACGAGACCCTTTACGTCTACGACGAGCCGGTGAGCTACAGCATCCAGGCGCTGAAGCTCACGCCGCGGCAAGACCCCGGGCAGCGCATCGTCGGCTGGAAGGTCGCCTCGCCCGGCGAGCGGCTCGAGCAACTCGACCCGTACGGCAACATGACGCACTTCGTGACGCTCGAGCAGCCGCACCGCGAATTGCGTATCGTGGTCGAGGGCGTGGCCGAGATCGACCCGAGCCTGGCGACCGGCGCCGACGTATCCGGGCTGTCGCCTCTCGCCTACCTCGCGCAGACGCCGCTCACGCGCGCGGACGAGGCCCTGCGCAGGCTGTCGGAGCGCTGCCTCGGGCGGCACCCCGCCTCGCGGGCGAGCCTCTCCGACCTCGTCGAATCCGTGCGCAGCGCGGTCGCCTATCAGCCGGGGATCACCGACGTGACGCATGGCGCGGCCGAGGCGCTCGAACTCGGAGTCGGGGTGTGCCAGGACCAGTCGCACGTGCTCATCGCCTGCTGCCGCGCGGCCCGCGTCCCGGCCCGTTACGTCAGCGGCTACTTCCACGGCGGAGAACCCGGGGAAGTCGCGAGCCACGCCTGGGCGGACGTGTGGGTCGCCGACGAGGCACGCTGGGTCAGCCTCGACGTGACCCACGCCGAGGAGGCCGGCGGCCGCCACTGCCGGCTGGCGGTCGGCCGCGACTACCTTGACGCCGCCCCGGTGAGGGGGGTAAGACGCGGCGGCGGCCAGGAGTCCATGTCGGTCGCAGTGCGAATCACGACCGTACAGGCTGCCCAGCAATGACCTATTGCGTCGCCATGCTCCTCGATGCGGGGATCGTCTTCCTGTCCGATTCCCGCACCAACGCCGGCGTCGACCAGATCAGCACCTTCCGCAAGACCACGGTCTTCGAACGGCCTGGCGACCGGGTGCTCGTGCTGCAGTCCTCGGGCAACCTCGCGGTCTCCCAGGGCGTCCTCAACCTGCTCCTCGAACGGATCGCGAACCAGGAGGGCGACGGCCAGAACCTCTACGGCTGCCCGAACATGTTCGAGGTTGCCCGCTGCGTCGGCGACGCCGTGCGCGAGATGCACGCGAGGGACGCCGAGGCGCTGCGCCTGCAGGGAGTGGAGTTCAACGCCACGTTCATCATCGGCGGGCAGATCCGCGGCGAGGCGCCGCGCCTGTTCCACGTCTACCCCGCCGGCAATTTCATCGAGGCCACCCCCGAGACGACTTACTTCCAGATCGGAGAGTCCAAGTACGGCAAGCCGATCATCGACCGCGTGACGCGGCGGAGCATGCCGCTCAGCGAGGCCGCGAAGTGCGCGCTCATCTCCATGGACTCGACCATTCGCTCGAACCTGTCGGTGGGCCCGCCGCTCGACCTCGTCGTCCTGCGACGCGACGAGTACCGCGTGGCGATCCACGTCGACATCGACGCCGACAACCGTTATTTCCAGATGATCCGCAACGGCTGGGGCGAGGCGCTGCGCGAGGCGTTCAGTGCCCTCCCGAACCCCGACTGGCTGGGGCTCCGGTAGCGCCATCGGTAGAAAACCGGAGCTGGCTGCGGAACGTCCCCGGTATCATTCGCGGGTCTCTGGCTCCCCGTCGCGCAACATGTCCCAGACCCGGCTCGGTGTCCTCGCCTTCCTGTTGTTCCTGCTGCTGTCGCCCTTCGCCGGAGCCGACGCGCCCGATCCTGCCTCGGACGAGTTCTGGTACGGGACGACCGCGGACGGCACGCCGACGGTCCGGCTCTGGTACTTCTTCTCGCCCACCTGCCCCCACTGCCAGGCGGCCAGGCCCTTCCTCGACGAGATGGCCGCCCGCAAGCCCTGGCTCGAAATCAAGCGCTACGTGGTCAAGGACAACCGGGCGAATGCGAAATTCTATTTCGAGACAGCGAAGTCGCTCGGGATCGAGGCGCTCTCGGTCCCGGGCTTCATCTGGTGCCGCCAGGTCCTGATCGGCTTCGACAGCGCCGGGACCACCGGTGCACAGATCGAGAAGGCGCTCGACGCCTGTCACGCGGCGCGCCTCGCCAACCCGGACGGACCGGCCGCGCCCGCGGCCGCTGGCTATGGAGCCTCGGGCGGCACCACCGCACTCGAGGGCGAGGCCGCCACCAGGGTGAACCTGCCGTTCGTCGGCAGCGTCGATGCGCAGGCCCTCTCCCTGCCGCTCCTGACGCTGGTGCTCGCTGGCATGGACGCCTTCAACCCCTGCGCGTTCTTCGTGCTGCTCTTCCTGCTCAGCCTGCTCGTGCACGCGAAGAGCCGCACGCGCATGCTGATCGTCGGCGGCACCTTCGTGATGTTCTCCGGCATCGTGTACTTCGTGTTCATGGCCGCCTGGCTGAACGTCTTCCTGATCGCAGGCGAACTGCGGCTGATGACGGTCGTCGCCGGCCTGATCGCCCTTGCGGTCGCGGCGCTGAACATCAAGGACTATTTCTGGTTCAAGGCCGGCCCGAGTCTCTCGATCCCGGAATCCGCCAAGCCCGGCCTCTTCAAGCGCATGCGCGAGGTGGTCACCTCCGGCAGCATGGGCCCGATGCTCCTGAGCACGGTGCTGCTTGCGATCGTGGCGAACTCCTACGAGCTCCTCTGCACCGCCGGCTTCCCGATGGTCTACACGCGCGCCCTCACGCTCGCGAATCTCGAGTCGTGGCAGCACTACGCCTGGCTCGCGGTCTACAACGTGATCTACGTTCTGCCGCTGCTCGCCATCGTGCTGGTGTTCACCAGGACCATGGGGGCGCGCAAGCTGACCGAGTCCGAGGGCCGAATCCTCAAGCTCGTATCGGGCTTCATGATGCTCGGCTTCGGCCTCGTGCTGCTCTTCGCGCCGAACCTGCTCACGAACACGCTGGCCTCGATCCTCGTCCTGGGGCTCGCAGTCGCGGCGTCGCTCGTCATCGCCCGCTTCGCGACCCCGAAGACGGCTTGACGGGGGCGGCCGGGCCCCGCCATCGTGGGGCCATGCCGAGCCCCCAGCGACCCGCCGTCGAGGCCACCGTCGAGCGCATCCGCCGCGCGCTCGGGCCTGCGGGTTGCCTCGAATCGGCGGATCGCGTAGCTCCCTACCTCGTCGATTTCCGCGGCCTGTATCGGGGAGCTACGCCGCTCGTCGCCTGCCCGGCCTCGACGTCCGAGGCGGCCGCCGTGCTCGCGATCTGCAACGAGGCGGGCACGGGAGTGGTCCCGCACGGAGGCAACACGAGCTACTGCGGCGGTGCGACACCGAGTGCGGACGGCTCGCAGATCGTCCTTTCGCTGCACCGGATGAATCGCATCCGCGAAGTCGACGCGGCGAACTTCTCCATGGTCGCCGAAGCCGGCTGCGTCCTCGCCGACGTGCAGGCCGCGGCCGAGGCGGCCGACCGCTTCTTTCCCCTGTCGCTCGGCGCGCAAGGCAGCTGCCAGATCGGCGGCAACCTTTCGACCAATGCCGGGGGGCTCAACGCGCTCCGCTACGGCGTCGCCCGCGAACTCGCGCTCGGGCTCGAGGTCGTGCTGGCGGACGGGCGCGTGCTCGACGGACTCTCGAGCCTGCGCAAGGACAACACGGGCTACGATCTGCGTGACCTCTTCATCGGGGCCGAGGGTACGCTCGGACTCATCACCGCAGCGAGCCTCAAACTCTTCCCGCGCCCGAGGACAATCGAGACGGCCTTCGTCGCGCTGCGCGATCCAGCGGCCGCGGTCGAACTGCTCGGCCGCCTGCGCACGGCGACCGGCGACTCTGTGTCGAGCTTCGAATACCTGCCGCGACTTGCCGTCGAGTTCACCGTGCGCCACATCCCGGGTGTCGCCAATCCGCTCGGGCGGCTCCACGAGCACTGCGTGCTCTGCGAGATCTCCTCGCCCCGCGAGGACCCCGCCCTGCGCGGCCTGCTCGAGACCGAACTCGAACACGCGCTCGGCGAAGGACTCGTGCTCGACGCGGCACTGGCGGAATCACTTCAGCAGCACGACGCGCTGTGGCGGCTGCGCGAGTCCGTGCCCGAGGCGCAGCGGGCGGAAGGCGCGAGCATCAAGCACGACGTCGCGGTGCCCGTCGCCGCGCTGCCGGAATTCATGCGCGAGGCCACGGCGGCCGTCCTCGCGATCGTGCCCGACGGGCGCATGGTCGCCTACGGCCACGTCGGCGACGGCAACCTCCACTTCAACGTGAGCGAACCCGCCGGCGGCGACCGCGCGGCATTCCTGGCGCGCGAGGCCGAGATGCACGCGCGCGTGCACGAGGTGGTGCGCAGGTTCCGCGGCAGCATCAGCGCCGAGCACGGCATCGGCCGCCTGAAGCGCGCGGCGCTCGCAATGCATGAGGGGCCGGTCGCGATCGACGTGATGCGGGCGCTCAAGCGCGCGCTCGATCCGAATGGCATCATGAATCCGGGCAAGGTCCTGCCCGGGCCGGGCACATGAGCGAAAATGCACCCCGCCGCGCCTTCTTCCCGACGCACGTGGCCGTGTATTGCCGCGATCGTCCGGACTCGCAGGCCGCCCGCAAGGCTGCGGCGCAGGACCACCTGCGCTACGTCGAGGGAGTCCTCGACCGGATCGCCCTCGCCGGCCCGCTCTTCTCGGATGACGGCCTGCAGATGAACGGCAGCCTCTACGTGTTCCGCACGTCCAGCGTCGCGGAGGCGCGGCGCTGGCTCGAGGCGGACCCTTATTTCGCGGCCGGATTCTGGGCGTCGGTCGAGTACCGCCCCTTCCTGCCTGCCGCCGGCGACTTCGTCGGCGGCACGATCTGGTAGAAAGACGTCATGGCACAAACCACCCCCGGGATCTCGACCGTTCGCCCCAGTTGCGTGGGCGGCCTTTACGAACTCTGCGTCGGGGTGCCCGACCTCGCGGAATCCATCGCGTACTACGAGCGGTTCGGCTGCCGGGCCGGCCGCTTCGGGTCGCTCGACTCGGCCGCGGCCCTCGCGCTCTACGGTGTCGACTCGGCGCTGCGCTCGGTCCGGCTGCACCACCTCGACGCCGACCACGGGCTGGTGCGGCTGATGCAATGGGAGCGGCCACGGAACGACGGCCTCGGCGTCGACCCGAACCTGCGTTGCGTCGGCAGCCGCTGGGGCGTGCGCCTCACGGCGAGCGTGCTCAACGTCGCGAACCATGCCGCCCGCGCGAAGGAACTCGGCCAGCCCATCGCACTCATCGACCCGATCCTCGCGGTCATCGGCGAGGTCACGGGCGAGGCCGCGGCCCGGCCGTTCGCCGAGCCGATCGTCGGCGTGCGCGAGATGGTGGTGATCCAGCCCCTGTACCGGCAGGTCTTCTTCGAGCGCTTCGGCTACCAGAGCCCACTCTATGGCCGCGTGGATCCGGGCTGCGTCATGCAGACGAGCCAGCACACCCACGCGGGGCTCATGATCGCCAACGACGACCACCAGGTGCTGCGCTTCTACGACGAGGTGCTCGGGCTCAAGCGGTGGTTCGACGCCGAGCGGCCTTACGAGCAGGCGACCGGATCGCGGACGATCTTCGGCCTCGAGCCCGGGGAGACCCACTGGATGGTGGATTTCGACGATCCCCGATCGGGCCACTCGCTCGAGGAGCGCCGCTCCGGCAAGCTGAAGATCGTGCGTTTCGCGAAGTCGAGCCGGGTCGCGGACAAGCTCGATCGCTCACGACCCGGGTGTCTCGGCTACTCGCTCTACACCTGGCGGGTCAACGACCTCGAAGGCATGTGGAAGCGTGTCCAGGCCGGCGGCGCTACCACCGTGAGCGACGTGCGGACCGACGAATTCGGCGCCCGCGCCTTCTCGTTCGTCGCCCCCGACGGCTATTCGTGGACACTGCTGCAGGCCTGAGCTTGTTTCAGCAACCCCCGAGCCGTTAGATTGCGGCCCGGGGGCCGGGACTGGAAGTACCAACTGCAGGGGAGCGACTCATGCCCATGCCCAAGAAACTCGCCGCCGAATTCATCGGCACGTTCTGGCTCGTACTCGGCGGCTGCGGCAGCGCCGTGCTCGCGGCCGCGTTCCCGGACGTCGGCATCGGCCTGCTTGGGGTCTCGCTGGCCTTCGGCCTCACGGTGCTGACGATGGCTTTTGCCATCGGGCACATCTCGGGCTGCCACCTGAACCCGGCCGTGACGATCGGACTCTGGGCCGGCGGACGCCATCCCGTTGGAGAGGTGCTGCCGTACGTCGTAGCACAGGTGCTCGGCGCGATCGCGGGTGCTTTCGTCCTCTTCATGATTGCCTCGGGCAAGGCCGGATTCGACCTGGGCGGCGGCCTCGCTTCGAACGGCTACGGCGCGCACTCCCCCGGGGGCTACTCGCTCGCGTCGGGATTCCTCACCGAGGTCGTGATGACGATGATGTTCCTGCTGATCATCCTCGGGGCGACCGACAAGCGTGCTCCCGCTGGATTTGCGCCAATCGCCATCGGTCTCGGATTGACGCTCATCCACCTGATCAGCATCCCCGTGACCAACACCTCGGTGAACCCGGCGCGCAGCACCGGGCCGGCCCTGATCGTCGGCGACTGGGCGCTCGGGCAGCTGTGGCTCTTCTGGGTCGCACCGATCCTCGGCGCGCTGATCGCCGGCTACGTGTACCGCTGGCTCGGCGAACACAAGTGACCTGAGGCGGGGGGCGGGCCGGAACGAAGCCGCCCGTCCCGCCTCGACCGCGCACGGGAATGCGTAACCTGCTCAAGTCGAAGCTGGCGTGGGCCGCCGTGGCCGTCGCGGCGCTCGTCGGCCTGTACGCGCTCCTGGGTTACAAGCTTGCTCCGGGCGTGGTGCGCGACCAGGCCGTGAAGTTCGTCCGCGAGACCTACGGCCGCGAACTCGCCGTCGGCGAGGTCCGGATCGACCCGTTCAAGCTGCAGGCCGAGGTCCGCGATCTCGCGCTGCCCGATGCGGACGGCGAGCGGATGCTCGCCTTCAGGCGCCTGTTCGTGGACTTCGAACTGGCCTCGCTCTGGAAGCGGACGATCATCTTCAAGGACGTGATCCTGGAGGCACCCTTCGTGCGCGCCGTGATCCGCCCCGGCGGCGCGATCAACCTTCTCGATCTCGTGCCGCCCGCGGATCCCGCCGAGAAGCCCTCCCCGCCGCCGAGCCTCTGGCTGAAGTCCTTCGAGCTCCGCGACGGTCGCATCGAGGCCGCCGACCTCGCCCGCCGTCGGCCCTTCGTCCGCGGCTTCGAGCCTGTTCACTTCCACCTCAAGGACTTTAGAACCACTCCGGAAGGCGGCGGATTCAAGCTCGCCGCCGTGGGCGAGACGGGCGAGACCTTCGACTGGAGCGGCCGCTTCTCTATCGCACCGATGCTCGCTTCTCAGGGCGAGTTCACGCTTGGCAGGATCCCGGCGACGCTGGTCGCCGAGTACCTCGGCGATGCCCTGCCCTTCGACCTGACGGCGGGCCTGATCGGGCTCGGCGGTCGCTACAGCTTCGCGTACGACGAGAAGCTGGCCCTCGACCTGGAACTGCCGAAGATGGATCTCGCCGGCCTCGGACTGCGCGCCCGCGGCGCAGACGCCGACTGGGTCAAGGTGCCGGACGTCCTCATCGAGAACACCAGGGTCGCGCTGCCCGCCCAGACCGTCGATATAGCCGGCATCAAGGTCTCGGGGCTCGAGGCTCAGGCCTGGATGGATGCGGACGGCGCGATCAACCTGGTGTCCCTGGTGGCGCCAGCCGAGCCGGCGGCACCCTCACCCGCGGCGGCTCCGGCCAGCGGCGGGGCCGGGCCCGCGGCCAACGTGCCAGCCGTCGCACGCAACACGGAGCTGCCGAATCCCTGGCAGGTCCGCGTCGGTTCGCTCGACGTCGCCGCGGCCTCGATCGACTTCGAGGACCGCATGATTGCGCCGGTCACGAAGTTCCGCTTTGCGCCCGTGAACCTGCAGCTGAAGGACGCCAGCCTCGACCTCGCGAAACCGCTACCGGTCACCCTCGACGCGGTCATCAACGACCATGCGTCATTCCGGGCCGACGGTACGGTGACGCCGGACCCGCTCGCGGCGAATCTCGCAATCGCGCTCACCAAGGCGCGCATGACCATCCTGCAGCCTTACGTGCTTCCGCTTGCCGACCTCACCATCACCGGCGGGGAACTCGACGTGCGCGGCCGCGCGAAGCTCGACCCGCCCGACGCGCCCGGCCCGGAGATTGGCTTTGAAGGCGACGTCACGGTCAGCGACTTCGCTTCGGTGGACAACGCCCTGAAGCGTGACCTGGTGAACTTCCGCGAAGTGAAGGTCGCGAAGCTCCGCCACGCGATGGCGCCGGACTCGGTCGCCATCGAGCGCATCACGGTGGATGGGCCCTACGCACGCGTCATCGTGACGGAGGACCGGTTGCTCAACATCGCCATGGTGCTCGACCCGAAGGGCACTGCTGCCGAGCTCGAGGCACGCCGCGCCGCCGCGGCGGCCGAGGCGAAACTCACGGCTGCCGAAAAGCGCCAGCGCGAACGCGAGCAGAAGGCGGCCGAGAAAGCCGCGGCGAAGGCCCGCAAGGCCACAAAGGCGACGGCGCCCGTCGAACCCGCGCCTCTGGCGGAGGAAGGCCTGCCGATCCGCATCGGCGAAGTGCGGATCGCTGACGGCACGATGGACTTCACCGACCTGTGGGTGCAGCCGAACTTCTCCGCGACGATCCAGAAGCTCGGTGGGACGATCACGGGTCTCTCGAGCGACCCGCGGGAGCGCGCGAAGATCGACTTCAAGGGCGAGATCGACACCTATTCGCCGGTGACGATCGCGGGCGAGATCCAGCCCTTCGCATTCGAGCGCTTCACCGACGTCGGCATGAAGTTCGAGAACATCTCGCTGCCGATCTTCAACCCGTATTCGGGACAGATCGCGGGTTACAGCATCGCGAAAGGCAAGCTCACCACCGACCTGCACTACCTCATCGAGGACAAGAAGCTCGATGCGCAGCACAGGATCCGCATCGACCAGCTCGAATGGGGCGAACCGACGGCGACGAAGGGCGAGGCGACGCTGCCGGTGAAGTTCGCGACCGCGCTGCTCAAGGACGCGGACGGCGTGATCAGCCTTGACGTGCCGGTCAGCGGCACGATCGACGACCCGAAGTTCCGCATCGGCCCGATCATCTGGCAGGTGATCAAGAACATCCTCACGAAGGCCGTCACGGCGCCGTTCAAGCTGCTCGGGGCGCTGTTCGAGGGAGCCGAGGACGCGCAGTTCGTCGATTTCCCGCCGGGCAGCGCCGAACTGGATGGTGCCACCGCCGAACGGCTCGCGGCGCTCGCCAAGAGCCTGCTGCAGCGGCCGGAAATCAGGCTCGACGTCCCCATCGGCGCGCTCGCGGACGTCGACGGCCCGGCCCTCGCAGAGCGCGCCTACCTCGCGCAGCGGGCCGAGGCGCTCGCGGCGACGAAGCTCGAGGGACGGTACGATGCCGCGCCACCCGCATTCGACGCGCTCGAACCGCGGGACCGGATCGCAGTGCTCAAGACCTTGCTCGAGCGCCAGACCGGCGCACCGGCCACGATCCCCGAGCCACCGGCTCCTCCTGAGGGCGCGCCGAAGGACGAGGCCAAGGCCCTGCGACAGGCGTCGACGCTCGAGTACCTCGAGAGTGAGACGCGGCGGCGCGCGACCGCACCCGAGACGGACCTCGCGCGACTCGGAGAGGAGCGGGCCAGGGAGGTGCAGCGCGTACTCCTCGAAGGCACGACGCTCGAGCCAACCCGGGTGTTCCTGACCAAGGACGGCAAGTTCACCGCCCAGGACGGCAAGGTCCGCTTCGAAATTGGCCTGCAGTAGGCACGAAGAAGGGTCTCACTCGTCCTTGTCGCCGCCTCGTTTCGGTGGCAGGTGCATGCGCGCGGTGTACTTGAGCGGCATGAGCGCGCCGACGAGGATCAGCACGACGAGCGCGATGAGTCCGAGGGCCTTCAGCACGGGCGTCTCCTAGCTCCCGACCCGGCCGCCGCCGCGCTTGCGGATCGCGATGACCGACGGCCGGGGCGGCCGGCCATCACCGTCCGGCCAGTCGCTCACGGGGCGCGCGAGGGTGCCGCCCTCCCCCGGATGCTGGACGGAAAGGAACAGCGTCTCGCCGTCGGGCGTGAACTCGCAACCGCAGATCTCGGCCCCGCGTGGCCCGCTCATGAACTGCCTCAGCAGGCCCCGATCCGGCCCCTCGATCGGGACGACGAATGCGCCGTTGTTGTCGCCGCGCGGCTGCGCGCCGTCCGTGACGATCCAGAGGTTCCCGTGGCCGTCGAGTCCGAGGTTGTCCGGACAGCCGATCGGCGCGAGTTCACGGTGCTGCGGGTGACCCGCGAAATACGTGTCGCCGGACGACAGTCGCCCGGGGACGAGGTCGGCGGCGTCGACGAGGTATCGCGCATCGGAAGCCTGCGGGTCGCCTGCGAGCAGGAACACGTTCCATCGAAAAGTCCGCGACCCCACGTCCTCCCCGTCCTCGACGATCTCGATCACGTGACCGAAACCGTTGGCCGGCCGCGGGTTCGCCGCATCGACCCGTCCCTCGAACTCGCGGCCGTCCAGCACCGCGCGCTTCGATTCGAGCGTGCGGTCGTCGTTCTTGGTGAATGCGACGTACACGCGGCCGCGGCCCGCGCCGGCCTCGACGTCCTCGGGTCGATCCATCGGGGTGGCGCCGAGCAGGTCCGCGGCGGCGCGCGCCCGGATCACGACCTCACCCTGGTCCGCAAAACCAGCCTGCGCCGTCAGTGGCCCCTGGCCGTGCACGAGAGGCAGCCACTCGCCGGTCCCGTCCGCGTCGAATCGCGCGACGTGCAGCCTGCCGTGGTCGAGCAGGTCGCGGTTGGCCTCGCGACGACGGTCATCGAAGCGGTCGCGCGTGACGAACTTGTAGAGGTACTCGAACTTGTCGTCGTCCCCCGAATACACGGCCACACGGCCGTCCTTCGCCACCGCGCAGCTGGCGCCCTCGTGCGAGAAACGCCCGAGCGCGGTGCGCTTCTTCGGCGCGGCGGCCGGCTCGAGCGGGTCGATCTCGACGATCCAGCCGAAGCGGAGGGCTTCTGTCGGCTCGCGGCGCACGTCGAAGCGCTCGAGCGTATGCTCCCAGCCGTGATAGCTGTGCTCGAGCAGCGGCAAGCGCGACAGCGCCCGCAGGACGCGCGGATCGGCCCCGGCCGACTCGCGATACGACTTGTAGCCGCCGAAGTAGTCGTCGATGTTCTCCTCTGCCGTGAGGTAGGTGCCCCAGGGCGTGCGGCCGCCGGCGCAATTGGCGAGCGTGCCGAGCACCCGCGTGCCCGAGGGGTCCACCCGCGTGCGGAGCAGCGCGTGTCCACGGGCCGGACCGGCCACCTCGATCGGTGATGCCCCGGTGATGCGGCGCGATCGTTGCGACGCCGCGGGTCGCCACTCCCCGGCGCCCAGCCCGATCTCGACCACCGATACGCCGTGCGCGGCGATTTCGAGCCGCGCCGCCTCGGGATTGCGCCGGTTCCAGTCCGCCATGCGCTCGGCGCCCTCGCGACCGAGGCCGATCCGGTCCGGGAACAGGAGCTCGTCGTTGGTGTACTCGTTGTTGACGCACAGCACGCCGCGCTTGCCGTCGCGGGCGAGCGGGAAAAAGGCGATCGCGTCGCAGTTGTAGCCGAAGCAGCGAGCCTGCAGCGCAGCGGAGCCCGCGCGGAGGAGCGAGCCCCGCTCGAGCCCGGCCGTGTCGATCGAGCGGCCGCCTGGATCGAGTGCGTCGCCCCAACGCACCACCACCTGGCTCGTGTAACCCTCGGGCACGCGGACGGCATCCGCCCGACTGCCCGGGATCGCGCGGAAGGTCGGCGCACGCGCGGCCTGGACCGACTGCGCTGTCCGGCCCGGGACCGGCAGCCAGGCCGCGGCGACACCACCGGCCAGGCCGACGACCAGCAGTTCGCGCCTCGACAGCCGGCGCGACAGTATGGACTCGAACGGTTCAGTCACGGCTGGCCGGTGCTCGAGAGCAGGTATGCGATCACGGCCGCGCGGTCGGTATCGCTCGCGATCCCGGGGAACGCCATGCCGTTGCCCGGGATCATGGCACCGGGTTGCTTCAGCCAGGTGTCCATCGTCCCCGGCGTCCAGACGACGCCGGACTTCGCCATCGCGTCCGTGAACCTGAAGCCGGGCGCCGCTCCGGCCGTGCGTCCGAAGATCCCGTTGAGGTTCGGCCCCACCTTGTGCGGAACGCCTGCCTCCACGTCGTGGCAGGCCTTGCACTGCAGGTAGAGCAGCTGGCCGCGCTTCGGGTTCGCGGCCGAAATGCGGTCCTCGAGTTCGCCGGCCCGCGGCGCGCCGGATCCGAGCACGACCACGGCCATGAGTACCGTCGTGAAAGCACGCATCGTCAGCTCCTCGTCCTCATGAGTCCCTCCTGGGCGGTGCTCGCGACGAGCCGGCCGGCGCGGTCGAAGATGCGGCCGAAGGCGAGGCCGCGCGCACCGGTGCTGCTCGGGCTGATGAGCGCGTACAGCAGCCACTCGTCGACGCGCAGCGGGCGGTGGAACCACATCGCGTGGTCGATGCTCGCGAGCGTGACTTCGCCCGAGCGGTACGCGAGGCCGTGCGGCAGCGTCGCGGTCTCGAGCAGGTGGTAGTCGGACATGTAGGCGAGCAGGCAGCGGTGCAGCACCGGGTCGTCCGGGCAGCGGTCGATCAGGCGGAACCAGAGGTTGCGCACGCCGGGCCGCGGCTCGCCGGCCTGCACCGCCTCGACGGACCGGAACTCGAACGGCCGGTCGAGCGACCAGAAGCGGCGCCGCTCGGCGGGCATGGTCGAGAGGTGCTTGCGCACCTCGGCGGCAAGGTCCGGAAGGTCCTCCGGCGGCGCGACCTCGGGCATCGGCACCTGGTGATCAGGACCCTCCTCCTCGATCTGGAAGGAGGCGGCCATGTGGAACACCTGCTGGCCGTGCTGGATCGCCACGACGCGCCGGCTGCTGAAGCTCGCGCCGTCGCGGCTGCGATCGACCTCGTAGACGATCGGCGCGTTGAAGTCGCCACGCCGCAGGAAGTACGCGTGCAGGGAGTGCGGCAGCCGCCCGTCGGCGGTGCGACTCGCCGCCATGAGCGCCTGCCCGAGCACCTGCCCGCCGAACACCTGCGGGCTGCCGATGTCGCGGCTCTCGCCGCGGAACAGGTTGATCTCGAGCCGCTCGAGGTCGAGCAGCCGGATCAGGTCGGCGAGCCGCTGGTCCATTTCGCGCCCGCCTCCGTCACTCCGACACGCCGAGACGTTTCTGCATGATCGGGCTCGTGGTCGTGTACTGCAGGTGCACCTTCTTCGCCGGGTTGAGGTGCTCGGCGATCGCGAACGCCGCGAGCGCGGCCTCGTGGAATCCGCTGAGGATGAGCTTCTTCTTGCCGGGGTAGGTATTGATGTCGCCGATCGCGAAGATGCCCGGCACGCTCGTCTGGAACTTCGCCGTATCCACCTTGAGCGCCTTCTTGTCGAGCTCGATGCCCCACTCGGCGATGGGGCCGAGCTTCGGGTGCAGGCCGAAGAATGCGAGGACGTGGTCGGCGTCGAAGTCCGTCGTCGAGCCGTCCGGGCGCTTCACGGTGACACCCGTGAGCCGGCCGCCTTCCGTCCGGATCGCGGAAGCGATGCCTTCGACATAGGTCATCCGCCCTTCGGCAACGAGTTCCCGCATCCGCGCGACCGAGGCGGGCGCGGCGCGAAACTCCGGCCGGCGGTGCACGTGCACGATGCTCCTGGCCTTGCCGTTCAGGTCGATCACCCAGTCGAGCGCCGAGTCGCCGCCGCCGAAGATCACGAGCCGCTGGCCGTGGAACTCCGCGGCATTGCGCACCCGGTAGTGCACCTGCCGGTCCTCGAGCGCGTCCGCGCCCTCGACGCCGAGCCTGCGTGGCTGGAAGGATCCGAGGCCGGCGGCGATCACCACGGTCTTCGCAACGAACCTCGTACCCGTCGACGTCTCGAGCCGGAACGTACCGTCGGCCAGAGGCTCGAGGGCACAGACCTCCTGACCGAAATGGAACTGCGGCTCGAAAGGCCTGACCTGCTGCAGCAGGCGGTCGACGAGTTCCTGGGCCCCGCAGACGGGGAGCGCCGGGATGTCGTAGATCGGCTTGTCCGGGTAGAGCTCCGCGCACTGCCCTCCCGGATGCTTCAGGGTGTCGACGACGTGCGCCTTGATCCCGAGCAACCCGAGTTCGAACACCGCGAACAGGCCGGCCGGGCCGGCGCCGACGACGAGGGTGTCTGCTGCAATGGGCTCGCCCGCCAGGGCGGCGGTACCTGGTTCGTTCGTGGTCAAGGGGCTCTCCGGCGAAAGCGGCGGGGAAGGCTGGAATTCTAGCGGATCCGGGCGGCCCGGGACCGCCCCCCTATCCGCGGTGCCGGGACCGCGACTATCCTTCGGCTTGTACCAATCGCCGGTCGGCGCGGCATTCCCATCCTTGACGCACGTCAAGGCGGGGGGACCCGCCGCAGCGCAGGCTCGGCACGCAGTTTGCCCTCAGGGACGCAGATGAACTCGCACCAGATCCGGTTCGACCTCGAACTCATCCGCCGCTACGACCGGTCGGGGCCGCGCTATACGTCGTACCCGACGGCGGTGCAGTTTACGGACAAGTTCGGCCTGAACGAATACAAGGCGGCGGCCCTCGCGAGCAACCAGGACCCGATCCCGCGACCCCTGTCGCTGTACGTCCACATCCCCTTCTGCTCGAGCCCCTGCTTCTACTGCGGCTGCACCAAGGTCATCACGCGCAACCACGAGAAGGCGGAAGCGTACCTGTACCGGCTGCACCGCGAGATCGAGCTGCAGGGCCAGCTGTACGACCGCGACCGCGACGTCGAGCAACTGCACTTCGGCGGCGGCACGCCGACATTCCTTACCTCGCTCGAGATCGACCGGCTGGTCGAGAAGCTCGGCAGCCACTTCAAGCTGTCGAGCGACCCGGGCCGCGAGTACTCGATCGAGCTCGACCCGCGCACCATCACTCGCGACACGCTGCGCGACCTCGCGAACGTCGGCTTCAACCGCTGCAGCCTCGGCATCCAGGACTTCGACCCCCTGGTGCAGGAGGCGGTCAACCGCATCCAGTCCGTCCCGGACACGTTGCGGCTGATCCGCGAGGCCCGTGAATTCGGCTTCGGTTCCGTGAGCGTGGACCTGATCTACGGCTTGCCGAAGCAGAGCGTCGAAGGCTTCGCCAGGACGCTCGACACGGTGCTCTCCGCCCGGCCGGACCGCTTCGCCGTGTACGCCTACGCGCACCTGCCGCAGATGTTCAAGGCGCAGCGGCAGCTCAATGCGGAATTTCTGCCGACCCCCGAGGTCCGCCTGCAACTGCTCGGGCTCACGATCGAGAAGCTCTCGGGCGCAGGCTACGTGTACATCGGCATGGACCACTTCGCGCTGCCGCAGGACGAGCTCGTGCTCGCGCAGGAGAACGGCACGCTGCACCGCAATTTCCAGGGCTATTCCACACGCGGCTACTGCGACCTGATCGGCCTCGGGGTGAGTTCGATCGGCAAGGTTGGCGACAACTTCGCGCAGAACCTGAAGACGCTGCCGGAATACTACGGCGCGCTCGATCGCGGCGAGCTCGCCGTGCACCGCGGCCTCACCCTGACGCGCGACGACATCATCCGCCGCGACGTGATCCAGCAGATCATGTGCTACGGCGTGCTCGACTTCGACGCCACGGGCAGGCGCTTCGACATCGACTTCCGCGGCTATTTCGCCAGCGAGCTCGTGGCGCTCGAGCCCCTGGTGGCCGACGGCCTCGCCGGGTTCGCCGATCCCGGGCTCAGGGTGCTCCCCGCCGGACGCCTGCTGCTCCGCCACCTCGCGATGGCCTTCGACGCGCACCTGTCCGCAGCGCAGGCCGCGCAGCAGCGCTTCAGCAAGGCGATCTGACCCGACGCCGGATTTCCATCCGCGATCGGCAGCTCTGGACGGACAACGCGGCCTCGCGCGGGCCCTGGCATTTCGTGCGGTGTCAGCCGGCCCAGGACGCCTCGTCGCACGTTAGCGCCTTTCCTGTCGCTGCGGCTGTCGGTATCGTGCAGTCAGCGCGCAACTTTAAGACCGGCAGTCCACCGTGCAGACCGTCATTCGGCTCTTTCGCGAAGCGCGCCGCCGCAAGGTGTTCCGCACGGCGGCGCTCTACCTTGTCGCCGCCTGGGTCACGCTGCAGGTCGCCGACGTGCTGTTCCCGGCCTTCGGCATCCCGGAGACGGCCATCTCGGCGCTGGTGTGGGCGGCAATGCTGGGCCTCCCGGTGGCGATCGTGTTCGGCTGGCTGTTCGAGGTCGGCCATGGCGGCATCCGCCGTACGCCGCCCCCGGACGCACAGCAGCAGGTCGAGGCGCTGCCGCTCGCGCGGCGCGACTACCTGCTGCTCGCGGCGCTGGCGACGATCGCCACCGTGTTGGCGGTCCGCGCGGTCCGCGACATCCGTGAAACTCCCTCCGTGGCGGTTCCCGCTGAAGCGATGCAACCTCCGGGGCAGGTCGACCGCCTCGCCAACTCGGTCGCAGTGCTGCCTTTCACCAACATCAGCAACGATCCCGAAAACGAGTACTTCTGCGACGGGGTGTCCGAGGAGATCCTGAACGAGATGTCCAGCGTACGGCAGTTGAACGTGATCGGGAGGACGAGCTCGTTTGCGTTCAAAGGCAGCAACGCGGGCATCGAGAAGATCAGCGCCCTGCTCGGGGTCCGGTACGTGCTGCAGGGCAGCGTGCGCAAGGCAGGCAACCAGTTGCGCATCTCCGCGCAGCTGCTCGACCAGCGCGGACGGCAGGTCTGGACACAGACCTTCGATCGCGAGCTGGCCAACGTGTTCGACATCCAGGACGAGATCGCGCAGGCGGTCGTCGAGCGGGTGGCCCGGGAGGTCATCGCCCATCCCGAAACCGGGCGCCGCCCGAACCTCGAGGCTTACGACCACTACCTGGCCGGGCGCGACCTGCTGCACCGGCGCGAAAGGGGCGCGGCGCTGTCGCGCCTCGCGCGCGCGATCGAGCTCGATCCAGGGTTCGCGGAGGCCCACGCCGAGTGGGCGATCGCCCGCCTGATCGGAGGTCCAACCAGGGACCAGCTCGGCGCGGCCGACGCCGCGATCGAACGCGCGCTCGAACTCAAGCCGCAGCTGCTGCGCGCCCAGGCTGCGCGGGCACTGTTGCTGATGGAATCGAATCCGCCCGATCTGGCTGGCGCCGAGACGGTGCTGCGCGCCGTGCTCGAGCAGGATCCAAACTTGAGCGATGCGTTGCTGTGGCTGGCCAGCGTGCTGGATAAGCAGAACCGGACCGAAGAGAGCATCGAGATCCTGCAGCGCGCCCACCGCATCGATCCATTGCACCCCTCGATCGCGGCCAATCTTGCCGACGGACTCATGGAGCAAGGCAGGGATGAAGATGCGCAGCGGGTATTCGACAGCATCGTGCAAGCACCCAATCCGCGTCCCGTGGCTCTGTTAGGGGTCATGCAGGCTCATGTCGACGTTGGGCGGCTGGTGGAGTCCAACAGCGTGGCCAAGGCGATCGCCCTCCACCGATTCAACGGGTACGTCAATCTGGGGCAGAGCTATGCGCTGCTCGGCGACTTCTCCACCGCCGAGTACTGGATGGAGCGCTCGACGCGTGACCAGCCGGAGTGGGAACGCAGCCACTACAACCCTGTGTTCGCTCCCCAGTGGCGTGGCGACCTGGAACTCGCGCAGCAGCTACTCGAGAAGGCCATGAAATCGAAGGGCATCCGGATCGAGGATGAAGCGCCACAACCCCAGACCTACTACGCGTCGCTGCTCGCACGAAACGGGCACTACGCCCGGGCCATCGAGGTACTCGAGCCTCTGACCACCGGCGAACCGAGCTTACGTTCAGTGACCGTCGTACTCGAGCCCTGGGCGGACGTCTGGCACGCGCTCGCCTGGTCGTATCTGCGAACGGGCGCAGACGCGAAGGCGAACCGGATCCTCTCGTCGCTGGCGGAGCAGTGCCAGGGCGAGCTGGCCGACGAGCACAGGCGCGCGTCCAGCAACGTGCTGCATCTCTGTGCCGAGAACGCGCTGCTGAGGGGCGATTCCGGGCAGGCCCTCTCCCTGCTCGAACGCGCCATCGAAGCCGGTTGGCGCGACTACTACCGGCGTCGCAACGACCCGTTCTGGGCCGCGCTCGCGGATGATTCCCGCTACCGCGCGCTGATGGCGCGCGTGAAGGCGGACGTCGATCGCCAGCGCGCCGAAGTTGAGCGTATCGACGCCACCGACGACTTCAAGGCCAGGCTCGATGCGGCCGTGGCTGCGAGGCATGAAGCCGGAACGCCGTCGGAGGCGGCTGTTCGGTAGCGCGCACGGGATGTCATCCGATGATTGGCTTGCCTGCCCCGTCGGTCCGGATGGCGGCCATCGTCCTCTTTCGCGCGCAATCGGGGCCGACCATTCCTCGCTTGACCTCCGTCAAGGCGCGCCGCTCTGGCGCACCGCAGCATTGCACCCATGCCGCGGTTGCGCCGCGGGTTGCCATCGGAGATCAAAGTGAACAATACGAGCCGACTGTGGAAGGTGCTTGCGACGCTGCTGGTAGTGTCGTTCGGCATCCTTCTTTATTACGGTCGCGAGATCTATCTCGCGGCACCGCCCGTCCCCACCGCGGTCAAGACCACGACGGGCGAGACGCTATACACCCGCGGGGACATCGAGCTGGGCCGCCAGGTCTGGCAGTCGATCGGCGGGCACCAGATGGGGTCGATCTGGGGCCACGGCAGCTACGTCGCGCCGGACTGGTCAGCGGACTGGCTGCACCGCGAGGCCACGGCCGTACTCGACCTCTGGTCACAGCGCGAGACGGGCAAGCCTTACGCATCGCTGGATGCCGCCCAGCAGGCGGCACTGCGCGCGCGGCTGGTGCCGGAGATGCGCACCAACACGTACAACCCCGACA
>Ga0114939_10000296_pt1 | contig 43112 bp, 27 predicted proteins | sample AshMeaCrysSpring_FD_87196 | JGI IMG/M metagenome (GOLD analysis project Ga0114939, IMG submission 87196) | Groundwater microbial communities from Big Spring, Nevada to study Microbial Dark Matter (Phase II) - Ash Meadows Crystal Spring | ecosystem: Environmental > Aquatic > Deep subsurface >...
GACATTACCGACCCCCAAAACATACGGGTAGGCAACCCAACGCTGAGGCCAGAATTTACCAACAGCTTTGAGGCTAACTACAACTGGCAGTACCCCAAAGGCAACCTGCTGGTATCATCGTACTTCCGCAACAACACGGCCGACATTACCCAATACACCGACACCATTAGCCAGCAGCGCCTTGCCGATCTCAACAACGCTGCCGTTTCGCCCAATGCCCTGATAACTACCTTTATCAATGCGGACCGCACCAACCGTATGGGCCTCGAAGTAGCCCTGCAACATAAGTTTCGCGAAGGCTATGAAATCATGCCGAGCCTCAACCTCCAATACCGCGATGTAAAAGCCACCGTAAACGACCTGAACCTGAGTAATTCAGGCTTTAACTGGGATGCCGACCTTACGGCCAGTTACAAAATTGTAAAGCCCGACAGCAAACTGTGGAACAACCTGAGTTTCCAGTTGAACGGCGAATACGAAGGCCGCCGCGTGATTCCGCAGGGCCGCCAAAAAGCGCAGGCAAGCATGGACTTTGCCATTCGTAAAGACCTCCTTAAGAATAACGCCGGAACCATCGTTTTCAACATCAATGACGTATTTAACAGCCGTGTTAGGGGCAGCATTACCGAAACAGACAATTTTTACCAGGATGCCTATCGCCGGTGGAGTGTGCGCACCATCCGCCTAACATTCAGCTACCGTTTTGGCAACAAAGACCTCCAAATATTCAAGCGTCGCGAGGGCGGCGAAGATGGTGAAGGTGGCGAAGGTTAAGCCCGTAGGTGCTGAACGGTCTATTGAGGAGGACCACTGCTTGAAAAACCGCCACCTGCTATTTGTTCATCAATCCACTTCGTCCATATGGCCTGTTTTTCGCGGTTGCGTACATGTTCTGTTTCGCGGTCGTAGCGTAAGCTGAGCTCCTTGTAACGCCCGGCTATTGACGTAGTAAGGTCGTCAACCACTTTCTACAGATTTTTCCTCGTTACGGTAGCGTGGCTCAAGCGGTCGTCCATTTCGCGGGCACACAGCACAAACAGGTCAATGTGCCCCTGCTCGTGCTGCAGCAAGTCAGCCGTGCGCCTGTTGGGTTTTGCCCAGGTTTTCAGCGAATCAACCTCTACCCGCACTTCCAGGTATTCCAGGCGCATGGTATCGCTTTTGGTACCGGCATGCCGCATACGGGGCACCACGTTTACCGATGTATTTGCATCAAAACGTGTGCTTTCCGGAACCTTACCGGTAAAATCCTCCCAGCTCAGCTTGCCGCTATGAGCTTTACCGCCAACATACACCTGCTGTGCACTCACTCCAATATGAATAATGAATGAAACCAGAATAAGTAATGAAGCGGCTTTCTGCATAAATGAAAATATAGGCTTTTGCGAATGTCAGGCCGGTTCCTGAAAAACAGGAAAAGGCATCCTACACCAGCACATGCGTTTCCTTAATCACCCCCATCACAAACACGCTCTGTATGTTGCCAATATTCTCCACTTCGCCCAGGCGGTTTACATGAAAATCGTAGTAGGCATTCATGTTTTCGGCTACGATTTTGAGCATGAAGTCGAACTCGCCGCTTATGTTGTAACATTCCACCACCTCGGGCATCTCCAGGATGCGCTGAATGAATTTTGAGCCTGCCTGCTTGCTGTGCTGTTTCAGGCTTACGTAGCAAATCACCTTGAGGCCCTTTTTCACCCTGTCGGCATCCAGCAAGGTGGCGTATTGCCTGATTACCCCGGCTTCCTCGAGGCGCTTGATGCGCTCGTGCACGGGGGTGGTGCTCAGGAGTACCTGTTCGGAAATTTCCTTTACAGTGGCCCTTGCATTGTGCTGCAGTACCCGCAAAATGGCCAGATCCTTAGCATCGAGGGCAAGGGCAGTAGTGGAATTTTCTGTTTTGGAGGCATTTGGCATAGCAAACAGTTCATTTATGCTTCAAATATCCGTCATTAGGAATGATAATTCTGTTTTTTGTACACAATATGGGATATTATTCTACATTTCTACCTTTACAACCTAATACAGAAAACTATGTCAGCAACACTAGCTACTCAAATTGATTTCAGCCTTCCCTACAAGGTGAAGGACCTTAGCCTGGCCGAATGGGGCCGCAAAGAAATACGCCTTGCCGAGGCCGAAATGCCGGGCCTGATGGCCATTCGCGAAGAATATGGCGCCAGCCAGCCCCTGAAAGGCGCCCGCATTGCCGGCTGCCTGCATATGACCGTGCAAACGGCTGTACTCATCGAAACCCTGGTAAGCCTGGGCGCCGAAGTAAAGTGGAGCAGTTGCAACATCTTCAGCACGCAGGACCATGCCGCAGCAGCCATAGCAGCCGCCGGTATTGGCGTATTTGCCTGGAAGGGCCAAACCCTGGAAGAAGCCGATTGGTGCATTGAGCAAACCCTGTTTTTTGGCAGCGCACAGCGCCCTTTGAACATGATACTTGATGATGGTGGCGACCTTACCAACATGGTGTTCGACAAATACCCCGAACTCATTCAGCATATCAAAGGCCTGAGCGAAGAAACCACCACAGGCGTACACCGCCTGTACGAACGCATGGCCAAAGGCACGCTGCCCATACCCGCCATTAACGTAAACGACAGCGTAACCAAGAGCAAGTTCGACAACAAATACGGCTGCCAGGAAAGCCTGGTAGACGCCATTCGCCGCGCTACCGATGTAATGATGGCCGGCAAGGTGGCCGTAGTGGGTGGATATGGCGATGTAGGCAAGGGCTCGGCCGCAAGCCTGCGTGGGGCCGGTTGCCGCGTAATTGTAACTGAAATAGACCCCATTTGTGCCCTGCAGGCCGCAATGGACGGCTATGAGGTGAAGCGCATGAAAGATGCCGTAAAAGAAGCCGACATTGTAGTAACGGCCTCGGGTTGCCGCGACCTGATCACCGGCGAACACTTCAAACTGATGAAGGATAAAGCCATTGTATGCAACATTGGTCACTTTGATATCGAGATAGACGTAGCCTGGCTGAACCAGAACTACGGTCATACCAAAGACACCATTAAGCCGCAGGTAGACCTGTACAATATTGATGGCAAAGACATCATTCTGCTGGCAGAAGGCCGCCTAGTTAACCTGGGTTGCGCTACGGGCCACCCCAGCTTTGTGATGAGCAACAGTTTCAGCAACCAAACATTGGCGCAGATAGAACTGTGGACCAACCACACCAATTACGAAAACAAGGTGTATGTGCTGCCCAAGCACCTCGATGAAAAGGTAGCCCGCCTGCACTTGTCGAAAATTGGCGCACAGCTGGACGAACTGACCAATGCACAGTCCGAATACCTGGGCATACCCCAAAATGGTCCGTTTAAGGCTGAGCATTACAGGTACTAAGGATTTCGGATGTCGGATTTCAGATCTCTGATTTCTGATCTAACATTCCTGATCTCTGATTTGAGTAATAAACGTCCCGCTTCAGGAAACTGGAGCGGGATTTTATTTTGACTACTGAATGGTGCAGTAACCAACTAGCAATCCAATTTCTGTTTGCCTGTACCTTAACTTGCAATACTATCACGATAGATACTCAGCAACCACATGAAAAACCGCTTCATCTTCCCTGCATTGACTTTCTTCTTTTTCGCTTTCATTCCATTGGCCGGTAATACCCAAGATGCCCCGCCTGTGCAACTGCGCCCCCTGCCCCGCCCCATTAAGCTGGAAGGGCTTAAAGTGAAGCCTGTGCGCCTGCTGCCACCCCTTGTTACCAAAAATTACACCCGGCCAGAGGCGCCTATGCCTGTGCAAATGGTGGCCGCAGCCAACAGGCCCGCTACGGTACAGGTGATTGCCAATTTTGTGGGCCGAATTCAGTATCAAAAGCTACTGGTGTACACCAACAACCTGCAGCAAGCCGTTAATGCAGTTGAGCAAAGTGCTGCTCTTGGGCAAATACCCAACGACAACGCCAACAAACTGCTGGCATTACTCAACATCATTAGTGAGAACATTGGCGGCTACCTGCTGGCCGACAACAACATTACTGAAGAAAATCTGGACCTGGGCGCCACGGGCTCCGGGCTTATAGTAACCCCACAGGGGCATGTGGTAACCAATGCACACGTGGTAGCGGCCGACGAACCCAGCATCAAATTAAACCTGCTGATAAAAAGCATTAAAAACCGAAGTGGCGAACTGGGCAATTTTCTGCAACGCACCTATCCGCAACCCAATGGTATGCCACAAGAGGCACAAGAACTGCTTTTCAGCATCATGGAACAGTTTTATGGCAATGCTTATTTCAACCTGATTGATGTGACAGGATTGTACTTTGTACGTACAGGCAACGCACTGCAAAATGCAAACGAACGTACCCCCGCCACCCTTATAGCCAGCGGCCAGCCCATACCGGGCAAAGATGTGGCCGTGCTTAAAATGAACGGCGTATTCAACAACCTGCCTACTATTGCCTTTGGCAGCGACAAAGAATTGCGCCCCGGCGATGATATTTACGTGCTGGGCTACCCCGGCGTTGTGGACGCCAATGATGTGCTGGCCCAGGGCGTGATGCGCGAACCCAGCTTTACTGAAGGCAAAATGAGTGCACGGCAGCAAACCAGCGGCAGTTGGGAAGCCATACAGGTGAGTGCTGCGGTAGGCCACGGCAACAGCGGCGGGCCAGTTTTCAACAAATATGGAGAAGTGGTAGGACTGCTCACCTTTGGCAGCGAAGACAAAAGCCAACCCGGCAACCTCATTCAGGGCTTCAATTTTATTGTACCCAACACGGTGGTTAACGAATTTATTGCCGAAGCCGGCGTAACCCCCGAAATGTCCGCATCCAGTATGAAATTCCGGGAGGCGCTGCTATTGCAAACCGATGAAAAATTCAAAAAGGCTGTAGCTGCCATGGAAGAAGTGCAGAGCATGAACCGCACATTTCCATACCTCAATCGTGAACTGGCCGATGCGCGTACAAAAGTGTCTGCCAATAGCAACTGGTTCCTGGATATTTGGGATTATATGGACACCAAAGCACGCATAATTGCAGGTATTGTGGCATTGTCGGCCCTGGTGTGGGGCGGGCGAAAAATTTTCGGGTAACCCACCACCTCCATTTACCAGTTAAGCCTGACTTTAGACATAGTTGCACCATTTTGCATTTGGTACCTTTAGCATGGCCATGTGCCGGCGGGCTCACCACTCCCCCCTTGGCGCAGCATCCATGACCTTTGGGCAGCAATTGGTTGATTTTTTCGACGAAATGGGCGATTTGGCGCGCTTTACCGGGCGCTTCTTTCGCGAAGTGTTCCGGCCCAGATACGAAGTAGCCGAACTGCTGAGGCAATGCTACAAAATCGGCAATTTGTCGCTGCCTCTTATTGCCCTCACCTCCTTTATTATGGGCGTGGTGCTTACCATGCAAATTAGGCCTACGATGGTAACGTATGGCGTGGAAAGTAAAATTCCCGACATGATTGCCATTGCCGTGATTCGCGAAATAGGCCCGGTAATCATATCCCTCATTTTCGCAGGCAAAATAGGCAGCAGTATAGGCGCAGAACTGGGCAGCATGAAGGTAACCGAACAGATAGACGCCATGGAAGTTTCGGGCACCAACCCCTTCAAATACCTGGTGGTTACCCGAGTACTGGCTACTACCCTTATGTTGCCAATGCTCATAATGCTTGGCGACACCATCATGCTGCTTGGCGGTTATGTAGGCATCAACCTGGGAACCTACAACAGCCTGCAGATGTATTTGTATCAAACCACGCAGGCCCTAACGCTATACGATTTTGTGCCGGCCTTTGTTAAGACTTTCTTTTTTGGGTTTGCCATTGGCACCATTGGCTGTTTTAAGGGATATACCAGCAGCAAAGGAACCGAAGGCGTAGGCATATCGGCCAACTCCGCCGTGGTAGTAAGCTCTGTATGGGTGTTTATACTGGATCTGCTGGCTGTGCAAATAACCGATGTACTAGGCTATAATTAGTACCTGATGACACCACTGAAAACCATAGCACCTTTTGCTCCCGATAAGCTGGCTGCGGAGGTAGTAATAGAGGCAACACATTTGCACAAAGCATTCGGCAGCAACATGGTGCTCAACGATTTTGATTTTGAACTGCACAAAGGCGAGAACGTGGTAATATTGGGCAAATCGGGTTCGGGCAAATCAGTATTTATAAAATGCCTGATTGGATTACTGCAACCCGATGCCGGCTCCATCATTGTATTGAATAAAAACGTAATGGAATTAAGTCACGATGCCTTGGACAGGTTGCGCGCCCGCATAGGCTTTCTTTTTCAAAGCAATGCACTGTACGACTCAATGACCGTACGCGAAAATCTGGAGTTTCCATTACGCCGCCACTGGATAAAAAGTGACCAGGTAAAAGTAAACACCATGGTGCAGGAAGTGCTGGAAAACGTAGGCCTGGCTCATACCATCAATATGATGCCTTCCGAACTTTCGGGCGGCATGCGCAAACGTATAGCCCTGGCCCGCACCCTTATTCTCAACCCCGAAATTATTTTGTACGACGAACCCACCACCGGCCTCGATCCCATTACAGCCCGCGAAATAAGCGACCTGATGCTGGACCTGGGTGAAAAATACAACACTTCATCGGTCATCATTTCGCACGACATGAACTGTATAAGGCAAACCGCAGATCGTATTGTATTGCTCTACAACGGCCGCGCCCAAGCCAACGGCACGTACCACCAACTCAGTCAAAGCGACGACTATATTGTAAAGCAGTTTTTTCAATAATATGCACTTATGCGCAAGAGCTATTTCAACAATATCAAACTCGGCATCTTTGTCATCAGCGGCCTCATTATACTTATTCTGGGCCTTTACTATATTGGCAAAGACACTAACCTCTTCGGCAAAACTTATACCCTGCGCGTAATAATACCCGATGTACAAGGCCTGATAGCAGGCAACAATGTGCGTTATGCCGGCATACAGGTAGGCACGGTACGCAGCGTAGAAATATTAAGCGATACCGCCATTGAGGTGACCATGGCTATAGACGAAAAGATGAAAATACATATACGTAGGAATGACGAAGTAAGCCTGGGCTCCGATGCCCTTATTGGCAATCGCATCCTCATTATTTCACCTTCGCAATATGGCCCGCATGCAGAAGACGGAGATATACTACACGCCAAACCCATCATCAGCACCAACAATATGCTTGAAATGGCAGCGCAAACCAACCGCAACCTGGTGGACATATCAGAAAGACTGAAGACCACCGTTGACAACATAAACAACAGCACAGCCTTGTGGAGCATGCTGCGCGATCCTGCGCTGCCGACAAACGTGCGGGCATCGATTGAAAACATACGCCTTACAACCGAAAAAGCCAACCTGGTCGCCAGCGAACTTCAGCTAATACTGGCTGGTGCAAGAGCCGGCAAGGGCACTGCAGGCGCATTGCTAAGCGATACAAGTTTTGCAGCCGAATTGCGCAATGCAGTGGCAGGCATCCACGCAGTTGAGGAAAAAGCACAAAACCTGGCCGCCGAATTAAGTACCCTTTCCCAATGCCTGCAAACAGATGTGCAGGAGGCCCGGGGGCCTTACTATTCCGTATTGAAAGACACAGCTCAAGCAGCCAAAATAAACCGAACCCTAACCAACATTGAAACGGGTACAGCCTCCTTCAACCAAAATATGGAAGCCATGAAGCACAACTTTTTGCTTAGGGGCTATTTCAAAAAACAGAACCGACAACAAGAAAAAGAAACAAAGCGAAGTATGCAAAACTGATACCAGAACTAAACAATGAGTTAACGCAACTTCCTAATTGTCACACGTTTTGATAGCTTTATAAGAAAACAATTCGTAGAATGAATCGGTAAAACTGTAGTATCAAAAGCTAAACCCATTACAATACCCAATAAAGAAACAGAGTTGCAGGCTGCAATTTATTACACTCAATTATTACCTCCAGCCAAAGGCCGCTCCACTCTATTTGTTATATGGCCATCAGTCCGCTAAGATAGGAAATAGCCAAATAGATTTTGCTGGGTAGGTGCCAGCCATAATAAACCGTTCTAACTAGTAAGACAGTCGATAGTGATTACAAATGACGAAATTGAATTATTGCTGCATTTATTTACAGCGAATAATTATGAATGTACCAATGATTACAGTATATTAGGCCAATTGAACAGGTCTATCGTAATACCATCAATGGCGTTTCAGTTTTAATACGGTTAGCAATCGAAAGTACTTTATGCTTTGAACATAACTTATGGCAACGTTGAATTAGTCTATCCAAACCAATTCATCTATAGCCGCTACTATTTATCTGGTTTCCCTGCAAACGATTTAATTATTTATACTATACTTCTTGATTTTACCTTCTATTGCATTAACTTATTATATATATATATCTTCTAGTAATACTCACTTCTCATAAGCTTTTCTATGAAAAGAGGATTGATCGGGCTGGCAGTTTTAAGTCACCTCTACTCAGGTGGACAGATATCCATAAAACTACCCAAAACTGATTCGGTTAAAGCGGGCTCTTCATACCTGCAACTCAAAGATTTCACCACTACATACATTACCAACCCGGGATTTGAAGACGGTCTTTTTGGATGGACAACAGTCGGGACAGCTTTTACCCAAATTGTAGGTGGCAACATGATCAGTTCCGAGAGGGTCCGGGCCGAAATGCTGCTTGAAAAAGGTGGCATTGGAGGTGACTACTGGAAAAATATGGCATATCCAATTGGATCAAAAGGACAACGATGGCTGGGAAGTTTTGAAAGAGGGAATGGAGACGCTGCCGTAGGTTCAATTACTTCCGAGCCATTCAAAATGAACAAACGATTTCTAAGTTTTTTGCTTGGCGGTGGCAGCAGCGCTGATCACTTGTATGTAGAACTTCAGATAAAAGGCAGTTCAACCATAGGATATGGATCAACTGCCGATGGTTATGCGACCGTCAAGAGAATCACTCCGGAAATAAACAGCGATGAACTTTTTCGTTACCAGTTTGATTTGGCACAAATTACCGGAATACCAATGGATAGTATAAGAAGAAGTCCACCAACTGTAAGAATTTCCATTGTAGATGCTGAATCTTCAGGACCCTGGGGCCATATCAATGTAGATGATTTTCTACTGAGTGATTGTGCAGATAATTATCTCAAGATATCAAGAGAAGGAAAAACGCTGCTAGCTGACAAAGACAAGCCTGTTTGGGGATTTGTTGATACACATACACATCCAATGGCTCATCTTGCGTTTGGGGGCAAGACAATGACAGGTGAACCAGAAGGGCCAATGGATATAGCGTTGGCAACAGCACAATGCGTAGATAACAATCATCAACCGGGAAATGGTCTTGGTTTTATTTCCATTCAAGGTTACAACTGGCATTTGCCTCAAGGCTATCCTACATTTTCCGGTTGGCCAAAATTCAACGTACAACTTCATCAGCCTATGCATATCGAATGGATAAAACGAGCTTATGAAGGCGGGTTGAAATTAATATGTGTTCTAGGCGTTACCAATATGTTTTGGGCCTCCAGGGCATTGGGACCTGGTGTAAAGCCAGACCTTCCCCTTGATGACGAATCTGTAGCACTGAACAGTATCAAACAGTTCAGCGATCTCGTTTTGCGAAACAGCGATTGGATGGAGGTGGCCCTTAGTGCGCAAGATGCCAGGAGGATTATACTCTCAAACAAGCTTGCCGTGGTATTGGGTGTAGAAATGGACAATTTCGGCAACTTTAAGGATGCAAGCTATGTTTACCGCGAACCTTACCCTACGCCGCCATCCAAACAATTGGAGATATTATCAGGAGACACGAATACTGCAAGAATCCAGATAAAGAAAAAAATTCATGACTATTTCAATCTTGGTGTAAGGCAGGTAACCCCGTTGCATTATATATCTGGACTATTTGGGGATACATCCGTATTCCGCTACCAGTTTGGCATGATACAAAGCGCTTTTACAGGCAAACCATATTTATTAAATGAAGGTAGATTTGAAGGTGTCAATTACAACCTTACAAAAGACATACAGGCGTTTCAGGCCATCATGGGATCTGCCGGGGAATATCTCAGTGGCGATGTAAAAGCCTTTTTTACCTGCGACCCGGCAGGTTTAATCAATCCAGACCCACTGAACCCCAGATGCGAAAGCCGCTATTCAACCGTAAACGGGCAAGGCATGTCCATAAGAGGAACTCAACTGTATGATGAACTCATGAAAAAAGGAATAGTGATAGATGTGGATCACTCCTCCCACATAACATCTGCCCAACTTTTCAGATTAGCTGAAAAAAGAAGGTATCCGTTGCTTTCATCACATTCGGATCCTGCCGAAACATGCCTTGGACCCAATCCTTATTACTTCAAAGGCAGTTGGATACAGGATAACCATGAATCCAACTACAGGAATTACGGCACTACCATCGTAGGCAACCTTTCTACAGAAATGACACCGCAAAAAAGTTATTACCAGGCTATAGCCAACAGCGGTGGCATGACAGGATTATTCACCTTTCCGTTCAGGAAAAAGAATGAACCAATAATCGACAAATCAGTTGAAAACGATTGTGACGGATCCTCAAAATCATGGGCACAAAATTATCTATATACCATTCAAACTATGCCAGGTAAAGGTATTGGACTTGCTACTGATAAAGGGTTTACTGAAGGCGTTGGGCCGAGGTTCGGAGCCTTTGCTTCGTACAAACTGATAGAGGAAGAAAATGATTATCTGAAGCAGACTTTGCGCAGGCAGCAAAGAATGGCACAGGATAATGCGGTTAAATATGATATCGCATTTCAGGATTGGAACCCAGTAAGGTATGAGATGGGGAAGTTGGATACGTTTGAAGATGGAATATTTGAGGAAGACTTGTTAAAAGCACTCGCATTTTGGACAACGCACCCGCAACTCCAGGTTCCAAAACCGGCAGAGCACCCTGAGATTACCAATGTACTTCCAAGCCAATTTCTTTTGCAAACAGACAGAGTAAAACACCTGGTAATAGGACTTTCTATTACAGACGCTGCCAACCTGCTACCTACAGGAGTCCTTTCAGGGGCAGATCAACCCTGGCAACAGGCAATTACCTATTGCTTTAGTCACAATACCCTGCCAGGAAATTTGCCAAGAGAGAAATACGCCGGTGACTACCTCAACATTGTGCAGCAGAAATATGAAAAGTGGAAGCCTGTATACGATTTGTGGATCAGAATGCTGAACGGCAAAAATGAACCGCTCAGGAAAATAGTGAACGGCAACAGGGACTGGGACTATAACCTGGATGGTATGGCACACTATGGTATGATTCCTGACTTTATCCAGGATCTTAAAAATGTTGGTATCAGGTCGGACCAAATGATCCCGCTTTTTTCTTCTGCTGAAGAATACATTCGAATGTGGGAGAAAGCTGATTCCGCATCGGGCAGCAAACCAAGTTGCAGCGCAACTGCTTCATCCATAAATGAAACCGGTTGCAATGCTTATACAAGCCCCAGCGGCAAATACAAATGGACAAGTTCCGGTACATATAAGGACACCTTGCTGAACACCTCTTGCTGCGACAGTGTGATAACGATCAATCTTACAATCAGTAAAGTAGATACAACCGTTCAAGCGCTAAGCAATGCGCTTACTGCAAAGGCGCAGAATGCTACATTTCAGTGGATAAATTGCAGCACAAGGTCAGCATTACCAAACGCAACATCACCAGCACTTTCAATTGGGGCCGGCACCTATGCTGTAATCGTTACCCAAAATGGGTGCTCTGCAACTTCATCTTGCTATTCAATTGCACCCTTAGAAGCAAAACCACCGGTGAAATCAATGAGCCTTCCGGTTCAGAAATATTCCGGCGCTTTAAAACTGGTAGCAAACGATAGAAAGAATAACTCTGAGTTTGGCAAGTCTGTTTCTGTAAGCGGTAACTATGCAGTTATTGGCGTTCCGTACGAAAGGACTGATGCAAATAATCAAAACGAAATGATGCAGGCAGGCGCTGTATATGTTTTTGAAAAAAACACGGATAGCACTTGGAAACAGATCCAAAAAATTGTGGCTTCAGACAGAACACCCGGCGATCATTTCGGATGGTCAGTTGCCATTAGTGAAAATTATTTTGTTGCCGGCTCTGTTTACGATCGGAAAGATGAGCGAGGCAACAACATGGGGGTCTCAGCGGGTTCAGCTTACGTTTTTCAAAGAAATACAAATGGTACCTGGTCACAGGTAAAAAAGATTGGTCCATCCCCCTGGGATAGTTACAGCTACTTTGGCTATGCTGTTGCTTTAGAGGGCAATACAATCGTTGTGGGAGCTATAGGTCACTCCAAAGACACTACCAATGACCAACATAGCGGTTATGTTGGTGATGCTGGTGCTGTTTTTGTGTATGAAGGCTCAGGCAGCAAATGGGAGTTCAAACAAAAGCTGATTGCAAAAGACCGTACCCAGGCCAATCACGGTGAAGGACTTGGCAATGCGGTTTCCATCAGCGGTAATTTTATCATAGCTGGCGCCACCGGATCGGGGTACGATGTAAACGATGCCAGCAATTTCATATCAGCAGGTGCTGCCTATATTTTTGAGCGTACTGGCGACCAATGGACTGCTGTTCAGAAACTGGTAGCAAGCGACCGTAGCCCTTTTGATGAATTCGGATATAGCGTGGCAATCAGTGGTAACAATGCCATTGTAGGTGCTAAAAGTACAACCCTGGATAATGATGAAAATAGCAACAGTTACGCAGGCACTGCCTATATCTTTTCGCGCAGCCAAACCGGTAAATGGGATGAAGTTTTGAAAGTAGTTCCCGAAGACAGAAAGCCCGGTGATCTTCTGGGTTCATCCGTTGGTATCCGTGGCGATTATGCCATTGTAGGGTCTCCCCGTAATCAGGTGACCAATGCCGGCGAGGGAGCTGTTTACGTTTACTGGCTTAATGGCGAAGGCAAATGGACACCGCTGCAGAAGCTTTCCTCAACAGATCATGGCACTTATGCCAGCATGGGTGGTTCTGTTGGCATAAGCGACTATTTCGTAATTGCGGGGGCCAGAATTGAGCACAGAGATCTAATGGGCAAAAATGAATTATCCAATGCAGGAGCAGTCTATATTTTTCAAAAACCAACAGGACTTAAGCCCCTGACTGAAATACCCGACACCAGGATTAAAAACAAGTAGCCAATTGCCAAAAAGGCTTCCGTGCAAAATTGAAAAGCACATGTTGTTATGCTGCTGTCAGGTTTTTCTGCTTTCTTTGGAAGCACTTATCTATATGGCTTTCTGGCGGAGGCTTAATTTACTCCTGATCACCATACGGATACCGGTTTTGGTTCATGCTGAATCCTGTAGTTTGAAAATTAGAAGATAAATATCCTCTGGTCAAATATTTGAATCTGACGTTGCCTTACCAAATTCGGTTCATCTCTGGCTTCATAAAGATGCACACATGCAGTTGTATGCAGCTACTTGAACCATCAATAAAAATTACTTTATGTTCTGATGCATAAAATGACAATAGTAATATGTGTTTGTTGACCAACCGCTGGCCCGAACGGTTGGGAAAGGAATTTAATAAAAGGCCATTTTTACTTTATGACCAAAAAAAGCCCCATGAAACCTCATGGCGGACAACTGCGGCAGTTCGCGTTAGTTCATATTGCCATTTTCATTTGATTTGCATGTATAAATACACGCCTGCCATGAGAAGAATTGTTTTGTTGCCGGTAGTGTCCTTGGTGACACTATTTGTAATTGCACAAGAAAAGAAAGCCATTACCCACGAAAGTATGTGGGCCATGAAGCGTGTGGGCGCCCCCGAACTTAGCCCCGATGGTCAAACAGTGGTTTACCAACTGCAGGAAGCAGCCTACGACAGCAAAGAAAGCGTAACCGACCTATGGATTGTGCCCGCCGACGGAAGCACTAAGCCACGCCGCCTTACAGCCACCAAAGCCGGCGAAAGCGCCTACCAATGGAGCCCCGATGGCAAATACCTTGCATTTGTGGCCAAACGCGATGGCGATGAAGAAAGCCAGATTTACCTGCTCAACATGCGCGAAGGCGGCGAAGCCCAGCGCCTCACCAACCTGAGTACAGGTGCAGCCGCACCCAAATGGAGCCCCAATGGCAAATCGATCCTGTTTACAAGCAATGTATATGCCGGATGCTTTAATGACAGCCTGAGCAAAAAGGCAGCCGAAGAACGCAAAAAGACTAAACACAACGCCCGGGTGTACACCAGCTTCCCGGTACGCGATTTCGACCATTGGATAGATGAAAAGCAAACACATGTGTACGTACAGTCCATTGAGCCGGGAAGCAAGCCGCGCAACCTGATGGAGCAAACAACCCTTACCCAAAAAGCAGGCTACAAACTGGGTACCGGTATGTGCTTTGCCTCTGATAGCCGCGGGGTAGTGCTTAGCTTAACCACCGATCTGAATACCGCCGCCTGGCAGGAGCCCACCTACAACCTGTACCTGGTAAGCCTTGATGGAGGCGATGCCAGGCAACTCACCAGCGATGGCAACGATTATGCAGCACCCGAGTTTTCGCCCGATGGCAAATACCTGGTTTGCCGCAGCAGTGCCAACAACAACTACAAAGTGTACAACCTCGATAAGCTTACCCGCTTCGACTGGCCGGCCATGACGAATAGAACACTGCTGACCCCCACTCTGGACAGACCGGTGAACAGTTTTAAAATGGCGGGCAACACCGTTTACATGAGCGTAGAAGACCAGGGGCGTGACAAACTAATGCAGATGACATTGGCCGGTGGGCAAGTGACGCCCATTACGAGTGGCGCCCGCGGTTGCTACAACGCCGTAAGCGTATCCAACACCGGCAATAATGTGGTAATTGTTAGCACTTATGAAGATGCTTCGGCACCACCGGAAATTGTACACATTAACCCGGGTGCCAAAGATCATACAATGCTGAGCCATGCCAATACCGATGCGCTAAGCAAACTGGATTTACCCTACCCCGAAGAAGTATGGACCACCAGCAGCAGGGGCAAAAAAATACGCAGCCTGCTGGTGAAGCCCGCCGGTTTTGACCCGGCAAAAAAATACCCCCTGTTCGTAGTTATGCACGGCGGGCCCGCAGGCGCCTGGAAGGAAAACTGGGGCTACCGCTGGAACTACCACCTGTTGGCTGCTCCGGGGTACGTACTTGTAATGACGGATTACACGGGCTCTACCGGCTATGGCGAAAAATTTGCCCAGGATATTCAGTTCGATCCCTTCAAGGGGCCTGGAACAGAGATAAATGAAGCAGCGGCTGATGTTGTAAAGCGCTTTTCGTTTATTGACGGTACAAGGCAAGCCGCAGGCGGCGCCAGCTACGGCGGCCACATGGCAAGCTGGATGCAGGCTACCACCAGCCACTACAAATGCCTGGTAAACCATGCTGGCCTGGTGAACAGCGAGGCGCAATGGGGAACCAGCGACATTGCCTGGGGCCGCGAAGTAATGAATGGCGGAGCGCCATGGACTGATGCCAAAACCTGGAAAGAGCAAAACCCGGTGCGCATGGCGGCCAACTTCAAAACGCCCATGCTGCTTACCGTAGGCGAGCTCGACTACAGGGTACCGCTCAATAACACCCTAGAAAACTGGGTGATTCATCAACGACTCAAGATTCCGTCAAAACTGGTAGTGTTCCCCGACGAATACCACTGGATATTGAAAGGTGAAAACAGCCGGTTTTTCTTCAAAACCCTGCACGAGTGGCTGGCTACATACCTGAAATAGGCAAATTGCGTTTGAGGGACTAAGACACCTGCCACCTTATCCCTTCTGCACATCTGCATAAGGGTTTTTGAAGTTCTGCAGGCTGCTATTGAAACAATAACACGGCTTTTGCGTATTTTAATGGTTACTTTCAACCAGATAATCAGCCATCCAACCTATCTGTTTCATGAGGCGGTATATTATCCTTGTAATCTGCATGCTGGCAAGTACCATGGCCAGCGCCGACCATATAACGGGAGGGCAGATGTATTACAAGGTGAGCGACGATGGCGCCGGTCTGTTCAGGTACGACGTAACCTGGATGCTGTACATGCGTTGCAATAGTGGGCGCACGTTTATCAACCCCAACCTCGTGGCTGTATACAATAAACGAACCGGCGCAAAAATTACCGATACCACTATTTCGCTCAGCGAAACCAAACGCATAGAACTTAACAATAGTAACCCCTGCATCAGCAATGCACCTGAAGTGTGCTACGATGTGGGCTTCTACAATTTTTCGCTATTGCTACCCCCATCACCCGATGGCTATGTTATTGTTGGCCAGGTAGTATTCCGCATCAACTCCATTCGCAATTTTTCGCCGGGCTACAGCAATATCGGTGCCACTTATACGGCAGAAATACCCGGCACCAATGTGGCGCCAAACGGGCACCTCAACAACAGTGCTCAGTTTACCGGCAACGACCTGGTAATTGTATGCGCCAACGAGCCCTTTACCTACAGCTTTGCCGCCACCGACAAAGATGGCGACGAACTGAGCTATACCTTTTGCGAAGCATACCGGCAGGCCACGGAAACCACAGGCATTACTGCCGCTATACCTGGCCCACCCCCATACAACCACGTGCCCTACGGAAACGGTTTTTCGGGTGAATTTCCGTTAGGTGGTAATGTAAAAATCGACCCGAAAACAGGCATCATTACCGGAATTGCACCGGCTTCGGGCATTTACGTAGTAACCGTGTGCGTAAATGAAATCAGAAATAACAGGGTGATTGCCACACAGCGTAAAGAACTGCAGATAAATGTGGCTGCCTGCACCATTACTGCCGCCCGTTTACCAGCAGAAATTCAGTTGTGCCAAAACACTACCAGCATCACTTTTACCAACCAAAGCACAAGCGCCCTCATTGGTTCGTATAGCTGGGAATTGGCCAATCGTAGCGGTCAAACCATTTTTTCGTCGGTAGCGCCGACTCCGCAATTCAACTTTGCCGATACAGGACTTTACCGAATGAAGCTCGCTATCAATCGCGGCCAAACCTGTCCCGACTCAGCCACAACCCTTATTCGTGTCTATCCGGGTTTTAAACCTGACTTTACGGCAAATGGCAACTGCCTGCAGCGCCCCACCATTTTTGCCGATGCCACCACCACCCGCTATGGCACCGTAAACGGATGGTATTGGGATTTTGGCGAACTTACTACACGGGCCGACACCAGCAGGCTTCAAAACCCATCTTATACCTATCCATCGCCCGGCAGCAGGCAAATAGTCCTCACTGCTTACAACAGCAACGGATGTACCGATACTGTAAGCCAGTTCGTGACCATCAACCCAGGCCAACCTATAGCCATGGCCTATCGCGACACCCTTATATGCTTAAACGACACACTACGGCTGCGGGCAAGTGGCACAGGTAATTTTGATTGGAAGCCGGCTGCGCTTGGAACAAACAGTCCTACCCCACTGGTACAGCCATTAACAACAACCACCTATACAGTAACCCTCGAAAACGATGGCTGTATTAGCACCGACTCGGTAAGGGTAAGGGTAACAGACCAGGTAAACCTGCAGCTGCAACGCGACACTACTATTTGCCTTGGCGACAGCACCATTGTCCGCGCCTCGGGCAACGCCACCCGCTACGCCTGGCAACCTGCAACCTGGTTTAACAACAATGGTCTTGCCTCCCCAACAGTTCTGGTTCGCGGGTCGGGCAGGCTGTTCGTATCAGCAACCATAGGCAACTGCAGCGCAACCGATTCCATTAGCGTAACTGCCATTCCCTATCCGATTGCTGAAGCCGGCAACGACACTACCATTTGCTCCGGCAGCCGCATACAACTCAATGGGCAAAGTGATGGGTATAGTGTGAAGTGGTCGCCGGCAACAGGATTATTGGGCAATGGCATAATAAATCCGGCTGTACAGCCTCCGACAACCATTACCTATACCCTTACCGCATTGGACAACCGCGGATGTCCCAAGCCAGCGTTTGACTCGGTAACCATAACGGTTTTGCCCCGGGTAAGGGCATTTGCCGGGCGCGATACAAGTATAGTGTTGGGGCAGCCCCTGCAACTTGCTGCCACGGGGGGCTTACGTTACCAATGGATACCTGCCACAGGCCTGAGTGATGCAAACATTGCTAACCCCGTAGCCAATCATACAAACCCGGCCGATAGAATTCAATACAAAGTAATGGTGTACAACGAAGCTGGCTGTGCCGACTCTGCCTACGTTAATGTGCGGATTTTCAACGGCGCACCCACCGTGTATGTTCCTACCGCATTTACCCCCAATGCCGATGGTAAAAACGATGTGCTGCGCCCCATACTAGCCGGTATACAGGAACTAGGGCAGTTTGCCATCTTTAATCGCCTGGGCCAAATGGTGTTCACCACATCGCAACAAGGCTTTGGTTGGGACGGACGCCTGAACGGTGTACTGCAGCCAAACGGCGCCTTTGTGTGGATGGTGAAAGCATTGGACTACAAAGGCAATCATATTGTGAAAAAAGGTACGGCAGTGCTGATCAGGTAAGGATCGGCTTTGCTAACTTCACACGCTTTACAATTATTGATTATCCAGGAATTGCATACCCATTTACATTATGAGTAAAACTTATCTAATCCTAGTATTTGCGCTGGCGTCTGCCCAATCGTTTGCCCAAAAAACATTGCGCCCTATGAAGCCTGCCGACCTGTACAAACTTGCCGCCCTAAGCGACCCGCAGGTTTCGCCCGACGGGCAATGGGTGGCTTACACCGTGAGCACCATTGACAGCACAAAAGACAGCAGGAGCAGTGATATATGGATGATTAGCTGGGATGGCAAAACCAACCTGCAGCTCACCTTTAGCCCCGAAAGTGAAAACAGCCCGCGCTGGAGCCCCGATGGCAAATACCTTAGTTTCTTGAGCAGCCGGCAAGAAGGCAAGGGCAGCCAACTTTGGCTGATGGATCGCCGGGGTGGTGAGGCAAAACGCGTAACTACTTATAAAAGCGGCATTAGCGCCCATGCCTGGAGCCCCGACAGTAGAAAGCTGCTGCTAACCATTACCGACCCTGAACCGGAAGACACATCCAAAGCCAAAACACCCAAACCCATGGTGATGGACCGATATCATTTTAAACAGGATGTGGAAGGCTACAGGCATAAAAAACTTTACAGCCACCTGTACCTGTTTGACGTAGCCGGCAAAAAAACCGATACCCTCACCAAAGGCAACTTTAACCATAGCAGCGCTATATGGGACCCCAATGGCAGCATGATTGCCTTTGTAAGCAACCATACCGAGGACCCCGACAAAAATGCCAATACCGACATTTATGTAATGGAAGCGAAACCTGGCAGCCAGCCTAAGCAAATAACCACCTGGACAGGCCGCGATGCCTCGCCGCAATGGAGCCCCGACGGCGATTGGATTGCATACACCCGCAGCACAAGCCCCGATAACTACATCATGTACGACCAGCCCATACTGGCAGTGGTGAGCAAAAACGGTGGTGAACCGAGGCTGCTCAGCAAAGACCTGGACAGGCCCATAGGTGCAGCCCGCTGGAATAAAGATGGAAAAGCGTTGATGGCCACCGTAACCGACGACCGCGAGCAATACCTGGCACGGTTTGACGCAGCCACCGGACGCATGACCCGCCTCACCCATGGCAACCATGTGGTAACTGCAACGCATGCTGCCATGGACAAATGGGCCTTGCTGGCTTCCTTTCCTGACAAGCCCACCGAACTGTACGCCTACGAAAACAATGCCCTGCGCAAGCTTACCGTGCAGACCGACAGCTTTTTGGCGCCCCTGAAACTGGCACGTGTGGAAGGTGTAACTGCTACTGCAAAAGACGGCAACGTAGTAAATGGCATATTGTACCGCCCGGCCGATAGCGCCGAAAACAAGCCGCTGCCCCTACTGGTGATTATCCATGGCGGGCCCGTGGCGCAAGACGATTACGGTTTCGATATGCAGGCGCAAATGCTGGCTGCCGCAGGCTATGCTGTGGTAACGGTAAACTACAGGGGCAGCAGCGGGCGCGGCCTGGTGTACTGCAAAGCCATATCGGGCGATTGGGGCAACCTGGAAGTGGCAGACCTGCATGCTATTACCGATGAACTGGTAAAACAAGGAGTAGCCGACCCCAACCGGTTGGGCGTGGGAGGCTGGAGCTACGGCGGCATCCTTACCGACTACCTCATTGCCAGCGATACCCGCTTTAAGGCAGCCGTTAGCGGTGCCGGCGTGGCTTTTCCATTGGCCTTATATGGCGTAGACCAGTACATCATGCAGTACGACAACGAATTAGGCCCCCCCTGGAAAAACCTGGACAAATACCTGAAAATATCGTACCCCTTTCTGCATGCCGACCGCATTAGAACTCCCACCCTGTTTATGGTTGGCGAAAAAGACTTTAATGTACCGGCAGTGGGCAGTGAGCAAATGTACCAGGCACTTCGCAGCCAGGGAGTTCCTACTCAATACGTGGTGTACCCGGGTCAGTTTCACGGCATTTCGGTACCAAGCTATCAGCGCGACAGGATGGAGCGATATATTGGATGGTTTAATAAGTATTTGAAGTGAGTCGGTTGAGGGTTGTCGGTTGTGGGTTGTCGGTTGTGGGTTGTCGGTTGTGGGTTGTGGGTTGCGGGTTGTCAGTTGTCGGTTCTGGGTTTGTCAGCTGTCGGTTGCGGTTTGTCGTTGTGTCAACATTGCTCAATCTCAACCTCCCCAAAGAAGTCCATCTGACAACCTCAACCTTATCCTAAGCTTGAGCCTTATCCCCTCCAAAGGAGTCCTTCGGACAACCTCAACCTCAACCCAACTTACCGGCGCACAAACATCACTTAGAACTGAACACCTTTACCCAATCTACCTGCATGGTGCCGGATTGAATGAGTGCAGGATTGAGGGTACTAAAATATACTCCTCCAACGGCTACGTTGAGGGTTATGCGTTCGGTTTTACCAAAAAATTGGGCACATAGCTATTTGTATTTGTTTTCACCACAACACCATCCAGCAAATAGGTTAATGCATCCTTGCTCTAGATAACCTAGTACACATGCCAGCAATCCTGCAAGCTTGTTTGGCTGCTAACAAAGCCTTCGGCACCACTTACCAGGTTTACGTTTGCCCTGCGGCCATAGATAAAGTTGGTTTAGTATTGAAAAGGCTCCTGCCCCCGGGCTTCCAAAATATCTATTTCACCCTGCGTGGGCCAGGGGTCGCCATAGCTCCAAAAAGCGGGCCACATGCCATAGCCGGCTGGAAGTTTAATGCGGGTAGCCATACGTATTCTTGGGTTGCTTTTGCTGGCCGAAACATTGGATTTGCACTCAATGCGCCCGCAGGTGTAGTTAAAAGTTTTGTGCGTGGCATCCCATGGGTTCACCTGCCCTGTTACTGTTTCATTTTTCGCACTTATCAGAAATGCACCGCCCGTTACCTGCAGGTTGGAGGCCTGATAATGTTGCAATTCACTATTGAACGTACCACCGGTCCATATATTCCAATTAGACAAATCGCTGCCAAACGGCTCTTCAAATATTTTCGTCCATCCAGCATTGGTGAGGCTTCCCTCATTTTGGTCAAAATCGCACACACCTGCTGCGGAGACTTCTGCTGCTGTAGCCGAACCAGCAACAGGCTCCAAATTGCGCATACATGAAGAAAAAATTGCTTTGGCTAAAATGGTATTTGCTATTTTGGAAAAGTTGTGAATCATGTTAGTTGTATGGAAAATTGAGGAAGACTAGTATTAATATATTAAAACATTATAATTATATATTACGGAATGTTATTTGCATCCGGTGCTAATCATTTTCAAGATGTTTCATTTATCATTTTCCCAGTATTGTGCACCTGGGTATGAACCTGATCCCCGATTTTGTTTAACCTAGCGTAAGATTCATTCAGAAACGATCTGCATTTCGATTTCATGCTGACACTATGCCTTATTATGCCAAAAGCCTGAAGAATAGAAATCTATTTCTATGGAATTTTAAGAATCCTTTTGCAATTAAACATTAAACCATTATTGCCTTTGGTATAACCTACTGTTAATTTACCTTGCCGTAGTAGTTTAAGGTGTCCTGCGGGTTGGATATTTGCAAGCTAATAGTGAAATGCCCATGTTGCAGAGTTGGCTTTTAAGCGGATTAGTTGGATTAGGCGGCCTTATTTTCGGCGGCTGCAACCCTTCGGCCGTAAATACACAAGCCTTTGCCGGCCAAATTGTAAACGATTATAGTGCCATGAAATTAGATACAGCCACGTTTGGAAGCGGTTGCTTTTGGTGTACCGAAGCAGTTTTTCAGCAACTTAAAGGAGTAGAAAAAGTAACAAGTGGCTACAGTGGTGGCTTTGTAAAAAACCCTACCTATGAGCAGGTATGCGAAAAAAATACCGGGCATGCTGAAGTTACACAAATCGTATTCAACCCCAATGAAATTAGCTTTGATGAACTGCTTGAAGTTTTTTGGAAAACACACGATCCTACCACGCCCAATAGGCAGGGAAACGATGTTGGGCCCCAATATCGCAGCGTGGTTTTTTGTCACAACCCCGAGCAGCAGCAGAAAGCCTTGGCATACAAAGAAGAATTGGACAAAAGCGGAGCTTTTGATGCCCCTATTGTCACCGAAATAGAGCCTTTTAAAAACTTCTACCCTGCCGAAGCCTATCATCAGAATTTTTACAGCAACAACCCCAATTATGGGTACTGCTCCTATGTAATTCGTCCCAAACTCGACAAGTTCGAAAAAGTTTTTAAAGACAAGCTGCGAAAGAACCGAGGCTCCGGCCAATGAAACCTAATGTAATCAGTCACCCGGTTTCAGAAAATTATTCGTCAATTTATTCATCCATAATTCTGGCGGCCAAAATTTCAGCTACCATCAATAGATGGATGCCAACTATTTACCCTATTAGCCTTCTGATTTCAAGGAAGAGTACTCAATTCCATTGCATCTTTTTCCATAGCAGTATTGAGCTATTTTTAGGCTATGAAACAAGATGATTTACACTGGAAGGGCATTATTGAAGACATGCCTGCTCACTTTCTTCAGTTCTCCTTTCCCGAAGCGATAAGCATGCTGGACTTTTCAAAGGAATTTGATTTTCTGGATAAGTAACTGGAGGAGCTTTTTCCGGTTGATTCACTTAATTATCCCAGGTTTGTAGATAAACTCATTTAAGCATTTACAAAAGAGGGCCAGGAAGAATGGATACTCATCCACATAGAAGTTCAGGGATATGAGGATAGCGCATTTGGCCAGCGAATGTTTACTTATTTCTACCGATTGCTGGATCGGTATAACAAATCTGTAACCGGTCTTGCCATTTTTACGGATGTTAATAGATCTTACAAACCCAATTGTTTTGAATTTCAATTTCTTGGAACCTCGCAGCGCTATTAATTTAATACGTATAAAATATTGGATCAGGATGAGGATAGCCTTCTAAACCAACCTAACCCTTTTGCGCTGGTCGTGCTCACCGTTTTGCTTGCCTTAAAAAACAAAAAAGGTGGCGATGATGTGCTGCTAAACATCAAAATCAAAATGTTCAGGCTGCTTCATAGTCGCAATATGGATAAGCAAACCATCAGGGCACTGGCGAATTTTCTAAAAATGTATGTCCATTTTTAAAAGCCCGAAACCCAACGTATATTTGACATGGCAACAAAGGCCATCACAAACGACATTTCTACTATGGGTATTGAAGACCTGATATTGCAACGTGCCAAGCAAGAGGGCCTAGAGCAGGGTATCGAAAGAGGTATCGAAAAAGTGAAAGCCGAAGTGGTAAGAAACCTTTTGGAAAAAATGGGGCTGAATGATGAGCAAGCAGCGGATATTACTGGTGTTTCCGTAGCCTTTGTAACACAATAAGGCAGGAAATGGGCAAATAAAATCTTGCCTTTTTCCATACCTTCCCTCAATGATTTTCTCTACTAACCATACCAGGACATTAGTATCCAGCATTCTCTTTATTTTATTTTGGTTTATCAGTTGTTTTTATTTTGAAGGAGTCGCACAATTAAATTCTCAAAAAAAACAATTCACCCGAGCTGATACCCTGCGCGGCAGCCTCAATGCCAACCGAACCTGGTGGAATGTACTGCGTTACGACCTGGACGTTAGGCCTGATTATGTAAGCAAATCCATCACCGGACGCAATACCATCAAGTTTTCCGGTTCAGGCGGTTCCACCATGCAAATAGACCTGCAACAGCCACTGACTATAGACAGCGTGATTTTCGGAAATAAACACCTGTCCTTCAAACACGATGGAAATGTTTGCCTTGTTTATTTTGACGGCGTAAAACAACAGTCGGTGAACTTCATTTCCATTTACTACCATGGCAAGCCGGTAGAGGCAAAGCGCCCCCCCTGGGATGGTGGCTGGATATGGACCAAAGATGCGAAAGGCCGCCCATGGATGAGCGTTGCATGCCAGGGCCTGGGCGCCAGCGTATGGTACCCCTGCAAAGACCACCAAAGCGACGAGCCCGACGAAGGAGCCTCTCTTACCATTCAGGTGCCCGACACCCTGATGGCAGTGGCCAATGGTCGTTTGGAAAGTAAAACAGACTTGGGCAAAAGTTCAATTTACCGCTGGGAAGTACGCAACCCCATCAACAGTTACAACCTGGTTCCTTACATTGGATTTTATACAAGTTTTGGCGAAGTGTACTCCAGCGAAGAAGGAAATCTAAGTTGCACCTACTGGGTACTTGATTACAATGTTGAAAAAGCTAAAGAGCAGTTTAAACAGGTAAAGCCCATGCTTGCCTGCTTCGAGCACTGGTTTGGCCCCTACCCCTGGTACGAAGATGGGTATCAACTGGTTGAATCGCCTCACCTGGGCATGGAGCATCAAAGCGCGGTGGCTTATGGCAATGGCTTCATAAACGGCTACCGCGGCCGCGATATGAGTGGCTCCGGATGGGGCAACAAATGGGATTTTATTATCATTCACGAAAGCGGCCACGAGTGGTTTGGAAATAGCATAACTACCAACGACATTGCCGATATGTGGGTACATGAGGGTTTTACCAACTACAGCGAAACCCTGTTTACCGAATGCCAGTATGGCAAAAAAGCCGGCGAAGAATACCTGCAAGGCATCAGGCGTGGCATACGAAACGACCGACCCATCATTGGCCCCTACGGCGTAAATGAAGAAGGAAGCGGCGATATGTACCCCAAGGGCGCCAACCTGCTGCATACCATCCGTACCATCATCAACAACGATAGTCTTTTCAGGCAAATACTGCTTGGACTTAACCAATCGTTTTTCCGGAAAACAACCACAAGTAGCGAGGTGGAGCAGTACCTTTCTGCAAAAGCAGGCTACAATTTCAGCCGTATTTTCGACCAATACCTGCGCACTATTCAGGTACCGGTGGTAGAGTGGAAAATAAGCAATGGCAACCTGCAGGCACGCCTTGCCAATTGCCTGCCCGACCTTACTATGCCTGTGTGGCTACCCACCGCTGCAGGAAACGGAAAGTGGGTGCCCCTAAGCACAAACAATTGGCAAAAAGTATCATGCACGCTAAGCGAAACCATTGCAGAGAATGAATTCAATAGAAATCTATATGTAGATTATAAGGTGGTGACCCCCTAACGCAACATGGCATAAGAATGGCTGCGCGCCTATGGCAACGGAAAATCAGTTAAGTTGAAAAGCACCCAATAAACTCACTTTCATAGTGGCATTGGCAATACGTCGGGCGCCCAAAAAACGGGCACTCCAATACTTGTCGGTGAGATCGCTAATGCTAACCCCTAGCGTGCTGCTGCTATGTACAAACTTGTTGTTGCTGAGATACATGCCCACATGGCTGATACCCCCGCGGGTGTTGAAGAATACAAAGTCGCCCTCTTTCAGTTCAGCAGGCGAAATGCGGGCCATGGTATAAAACTGCTCGCGGGCTGTGCGTGGAAGCATCCAGCCAAAAGCATACCCACCCAGCACCTGCATAAAGGCACTACAATCAATGCCTTTGGTGGTAGTTCCGCCGTAACGATAGCGGGTTCCAAACCATTCATCAATGGTTTTGTACAGCAGTACATTGGTTAGCTTTTCTACCGACTCGTTCAGCAATATGGCATACTTAAACTGAAACGGTAAAAAAGACTCTAGGGCATAGCCCAAGGTTTGCCTGATGTTTTGTTCAATAGACGTTTCAGCGCCACGCTTTGAACTGTCGGCGCCTTCCTTTACGTTCATATTAAATGCCTGCAAGGGGTTGAACGATGAAATGGAAGATCTGCTCTGGCCAAAAACCCCCATCATGATCATGCAGGCAACACAAAAAACAAATCCTTTTTTCAGCATAACCCTTTTCCGCAATTTGTTAACAATGTACAATGCACGAGTAGCGCAAAAATATGGGATAAGGCCATAAGAAACTATAATGGAAATCACAACTTTTATACTGTTGGTAATCAATTACTTATACCTGTACGGTTTGATTTTTTATCCCCCAAGCATCTGCAAGGTGTGTGGAAAATAACAATGGTAGAAAGCTCTGGGTTTCACCAAATTTGCTTCCCCACTAAACTTTTTTGATGCCTATGTGCCGCTTTTCGCATTTGCATGTTCATACACAGTATTCCTTGCTCGATGGGGCAGCCTCTATTGAAAGCCTTTATGCCAAAGCTGCCAAACACAATATGCCCGGCCTTGCCATAACCGACCATGGCAATATGTTTGGCGCTTTTGAATTTGTGAACCAGGCATGGAAGAAAACCAAAGTGGTGGGCAAATGCGAAAATGGAAGAGACATAGAAGAACCGGTAATAAAACCCATTGTAGGCTGCGAATTTTATGTGGTAAAGGATAGGAACCGTAAAATTTTTACTAAGGAACAGAAAGACGACCGCTTCCACCAGGTATTGCTGGCCAAAAACAAACAAGGCTACCAGAACCTGATAAAACTCACCTCGCTGGGCTATTTAGAAGGCTATTATAGCAAGTACCCGCGCATTGACAAAGAACTCATTGAAAAATACCACGAAGGCCTGATAGCCACCACTTGTTGTATTGGTGCTTATGTGCCGCAAATCATTTTGCTCGAAGGCGAGGAAGCCGGAGAGGCTGAATTCAAATGGTGGCTAAACATGTTTGGCAACGACTACTTTATTGAGCTGCAACGCCACAATATTGAGGACCAGGAAAAAGTGAACGAGGTGCTGTTGCGTTTTGCCAATAAGTATAAAGTACCTATTATAGCCACTAATGACAGCCACTACACCGAACGCGACGATTATAATGCGCACGACATTTTGCTATGCATTAATACCGGTGAAAAGCAAACCACACCCGGCTACGATGATTTTGTAAACGATGATACCCAGCTCAAAAACAGGCGGTTCAAATTTCCCAACGACCAGTTTTATTTTAAGACGCCTTCGGAAATGCAAGACCTGTTTCACGACCTGCCGCAAGCGCTTGATAATACCGGTATGATTGTTGACCGGGTAGAAGTACTCAATCTGAAAAAAGATATTCTGCTGCCTGCCTTTCCTATACCCGACAGCTTCAAAATGCACAAAGACGACAACCTGAACCAGTGGGAGTACCTGAAGCACCTCACCTATGAAGGCGCTAAACAACGCTACGGCCTGCCGGATGCGGACGCCTGGGAGCGCATAGATTTTGAGTTGGGCGTAATACGAACCATGGGCTTTGCGGGATATTTTCTTATTGTAAGCGACTTTATCAGAGCCGGGCGCGACATGGGCGTTTTTGTTGGGCCTGGCAGGGGTTCGGCCGCAGGCAGCGTGGTGGCTTATTGCATTGGCATCACCAATATTGACCCCATTAAGTACAACCTGCTGTTCGAACGCTTTTTGAACCCAAGCCGCAAAAGTATGCCCGATATAGACACCGACTTTGACGATGAAGGCAGGCAACGCGTACTGGATTATGTTGTGGAAAAATATGGTAAAGCACAGGTAGCCCAAATCATTACCTATGGCACCATGGCCGCCAAAATGAGCATTAAAGACGTGGCACGGGTGCTGGATTTACCCCTTGCCGAAAGTAATGCCCTTGCCAAACTGGTGCCCGATAAACCAGGCATTAACCTGGGTAGAATACTGCACGCCCCGCTTACTAAAAAAGAAGGCGAAAAATCGCTGGAAGAAAAAGAAGGGCTGCAAGCCGAAGATTTGGACAAAGCCCGGAAACTGCGGGAAATTTTGGAAGGTACCGATATAAGGGGGCAGGTACTCAAAGAAGCAGAAAGGCTGGAAGGCTCGGTGCGAAATACTGGTATACATGCAGCAGGTATCATTATTGCCCCCAAAGATTTGACCGAACTGATACCGGTAGCCACCAGCAAAGACTCCACCCTTTGGGTAACCCAAATAGAAGGCGGCGTAATTGAAGAAGCCGGTGTAATTAAAATGGACTTCCTGGGCTTGAAAACACTGTCTATTTTGAAAACAGCCCTGGAACTAATAAGAGAAAACCACGGAGTGGAAATAGACCTTGACACACTACCCCTTGACGATGCAAAAACCTTTAAGCTTTACCAAAAAGGCGAAACAAACGGCACGTTTCAATTTGAAAGTACCGGTATGCAGAAATACCTGCGCGAACTAAAACCCGACAAGTTTGACGACCTGATAGCCATGAATGCCCTGTACCGGCCGGGGCCTCTACAATATATCCCCAACTTTATAGCCCGCAAGCACGGCAACGAGGCAATTACCTACGACCTGCCCGAAATGGAGGAATTCCTGGCCGATACATACGGCATTACCGTGTACCAGGAGCAGGTGATGCTGCTGAGCCAAAAGCTTGCCGGGTTCGACAAAGGCGATGCCGACAACCTGCGCAAGGCAATGGGTAAAAAGGACCGCAAAAAACTGGACAGTATGAAAACCCAGTTTATGGATGGCGGTACCACGAAAGGCCTGGCTGCAGAAAAACTGGAAAAAGTATGGACCGACTGGGAAGCATTTGCGCAGTATGCCTTCAACAAATCGCATAGTACCTGCTATGCTTTTGTAGCCTACCAAACGGCCTACCTGAAGGCCCACTACCCCAGCGAGTACATGGCAGCCGTGCTCAACCATGCGGGAGCTATAGAAAAAATAACCTTCTTTATGGAGGAGTGCAAGCGCATGGGTATAAAAGTACTGGGGCCCGATATTAACGAATCCAAGAAAGGCTTTGCAGTAAACAAGAGCAGCGAAATACGCTTTGGCCTTGGCGGCCTGAAAGGCGTGGGCGAAGCGGCCATCGAAAGCATAATGGGAGAACGTAATGCAAGAGGCATCTTTACAACAGTATTCGATTTCATTAAACGGGTAAACCAGCGTACGGTAAACAAAAAATCGCTGGAATGCCTGGTGTATTCCGGAGCCTTCGACCTTTTTAGCGAATACCACCGGGCGCAGTACTTTGCCATTGCCAAAGGCGATACCATGACGGGCCTTGAAAAGATCATACGCTATGGCAACAGCCTGCAGCAAAGCAGCGATCAAATGGCGAATACCCTATTTGGCAACCTGAACGATGCCATTGAAATAGCCGTGCCAAAAATTCCGCCCTGCGAAGCCTGGACACTTACCGAACAGCTCAATCACGAAAAAGACGTAACAGGCATGTACATCAGCGGCCACCCGCTAGATCATTTCAAGTTTGAGCTTAAATATTTTGGCATTATACCCATTAGCGAATACCACGAAATGGAAGAGGCCATAACTGTGGGCTTACTTGCCAACCCCGGACGCACTATTAAGTTAGCCGGCCTGGTGGTTAGCGCCATGCACCGCACTACCCGCACCGGCAAAAACTATGCTAACCTGGCCATCGAAGATTATAGCGGTAAAATGGAAGTGACCTTATGGAGCCAGGATTATGCCCGCTTTTCTAATTTTCTTAACCCCGGTATGACGCTGTACGTTGCCGGCAACTTTAAACCCCGCATGCGCCGCAATGGCGAAGAAATGGTACAGGACGGCTGGGAGTTTCAGGTAAAAACCATGCAGCTGCTCGAAACCTTGCGCACACAGGCACAACGGCTGGAAATGACAATCGCGTCGCACCACCTAAGCCGCACCCTGGTTGAGTTTTTCGACAAAAACATCCGTAAACATCATGGAAGCACAGCTATAAAGTTCCTTATAAAAGATGAAGCACTCAACTGTGAAGTAGAAATGGTGGCAGAACGTGGCGTGGCACTCAACGATGACCTTGCTAATTTCCTGTACGAACGGGATGACGTACAACTTAAAATAATTGCCAATGGAAATGCCTGACCATGTAGAATGCCGCCTAGCAACCATGGAGGATGTTCCTGCCCTAGTAGCCCTGGTAAACAGTGCCTACCGTGGCGATAGCAGCCGGCGGGGCTGGACCACAGAGGCCGACATACTTGGCGGGATACGCATTGACGCCACTGGCATCGAAGAAATACTCAGCGATCCTCATGCCGCCATTCACACCTTTTGTATAGGCGCTGAGAATTTGGTGGCATGCGTGTACCTGAAAAAAGAACCTGATCATTTATACCTGGGCATGCTAAGTGTGCGCCCTACCCTGCAGGCATTGAGCATGGGCAAGCATATACTGAAACACGCAGAAAATGAAGCCTTGCAAAATGGGCTGCAACGGATACGCATGACCGTTATTGATTGCCGAACCGAACTGATAGCCTGGTACAACCGTCATGGTTATTTACCTACCGGCGAAACCGAACCCTGGATAGATGATATACATGTAGGCCTTCGCCAACGCGACTTTCAGTTCATAGTTTTGGTGAAACGCCTGTAAAGAAAGCTACCTAATTCAAGCTTCTGAAATCCACCGGCACCAGCCTGCTAACGCCAGCCTCCTGCATGGTTACACCGTAAATTACATCCACGGTGCTCATGGTTTGTTTGTTGTGCGTAACAATGATGAACTGACTATTTTCGCTAAACTGCCTGATCATATTGGTAAACTTACCCACGTTGGCATCGTCCAGTGGCGCATCCACTTCATCCAATATACAGAAGGGCGCTGGCTTAATGAGGTAAATGGCGAACAGCAAGGCGGTGGCCGTTAGGGTCTTCTCACCGCCGCTCAGCTGTGTAATACTGCTGGGGCGTTTGCCTTTTGGCTTTGCTACAATATCAATGCTTGTTTCGGCCAAGTTATCAGGCGTTTCCAGTACCATGTCGGCCGTATCTTCCTCGGTAAACAAGGCCTTGAATACCTTCTGGAAATTTTCGCGCACCGCATTGAACGTATCCAGAAACTGCTGGTTGGCCGTTGCTTCTACCTCTTGTATGGTTTGCAGCAGGCTTTCTTTTGCGTTTACAAGGTCGTTCTTTTGCTCCAATATAAACTCGTAGCGCTTCTTCATTTCCTGGAAGGCCTCAATAGCAGTCGGGTTCACTTCGCCCAGGTTTTCCAGCCGCTTTTTCATACGGTCGGCCTGAGCCTGCAGTTCTTCTACCGGCGTGTCGTTTTCGCGGTCTTGATCAATAATGTCATCAATATTTAAACGAAACTCCACATCCAGTCGCTCTTTCATACCGGCAAGCTGCAGTTTCAGGTTAGTGAGTTTGTCTTTTATTTCATTCAGCAAATGGTCAATCAGTTCACGGGCCTTCACCTTGTGCCGCAATTCGCTTTCGCGATCTGTTATGGTGTTACGGTGATTGTAATAAGCCTGGTCTGCTTCATTCAGCGATTTTTCATCAATTTCTTTTTGCCGCATCAGATCAAGCAGCAGTTGTTCGGCTTCGGCCAGGGTGGTGCGGTTTTGTTCTATTTGTTCTCCTGCTACCCCAAGCTGATTGGTACTGTCGGCAATTTGCTCCTGCAGGTTAGTTACCTGTTGGCGCTTAAATGCCAGTTCCTGCTGCTGTGTGTTAATGGTGCTTTGCTGGCGTGTAAGGGCCAGGTTGCCTTCGTTGTAGGCGCCGGCAGCCTGCTGGTATTCGGCCTCGGCCAGGCGGTAGTGATCATCGCGGGTTTGTATGGCTGCCTGTAGTTCCTGCAGCTCGTACACCAGCGCATCCAGATTTTCGCGTACGCTGGCAATGCCATCGTACTGTTCTGCCAGTTGAACTTCATATTGGGCAAGCTTGGCTGCAGCCTGCGTTTGCGAACCATGCAGGTTTTCTATTTTGTTTCTGTCGGCAAACACTGCATTGGTCACCTGCAATATTTCCTGTTCGGTTTGGCGTATGGCATGTTCTTTCAAATGCTCGTTGAAGCCAATTACTTCGGCATGCTTACGGCTTATTTGTTGCCTCAAATCATCCACTTTTGCCTCTTGCGCCTGGATGTCGGTCAGCATTTTTTCCAGATTTTTGGCCCGGCCAATTTTTTTGCCTTCGAACAAGCCTACGCTACCGCCGCCCAGGGTGTATTTGCCCTTTACATATTTGCCCGATTTTTCGAGGACGATATGGCCGCTGCTGTTTTGCAGAGCCCTTTCATCTTCGGCAATAAACACATTACCCAGCAGGTGCAGCGCCAGGTGCCGATAGCGTTGGTCAACCTCTATAACCTCCATGGCCGGTATGGTGCCGGGCAAAAAGAGGCCGTGGGCCGTATTGGTTTGGCGTGTATCGGCTTCTACAAAAGCATTGATTTCGTTTAGCAGGAAGAAATTTGCTTTGCCCTTTTGATTGGCCTCCAGCAGGTTTACGGCCTGCATGCCTTCAGCCAGGTCGCCTACTACATAATAGTTAAGGTAGGGCTCCAGCACGTTTTCCACCGCTGCACGATATTGCTCTTTCACATAAATAATGTCGCTGAGTATGGGGGCATTGTAGCTCCAGTTGGGGTTGTTGTGCAAAAACTTCACACTATCGGGGTAGCCTTCCATGCTGTCTATCAGGCTTTTCAGCAGGTCGTATTCGTTGCGCCGTGCATCCAGTTTGCGGTTTTCATCTACCAGGCGGCTGCGTAGCTGTTCCAGTTCGCCCTGACCGGCCAGTATTTGCTCCTTGGTTTGCTGGTGTTGTATTTGAAGTTCTTCCAAAAACTGCTGTTTATCGGCCAGTTCAGTTTCGCGGGCCTGCCGCTCCCTTTCTACACGAGCAGTTTCGTCGCGGCGGTTCTCCTGCTCTTCCTGCAGTTGGGCAATGCTGCGCTGCAGGTTGGTAATGCTGGTATCGGCTACAGCTACCTGTTTTTCGGCCTCAAACTGCCTGCGCTGCAGGGCCTGTAGGTCGCTGCGCCCGGCATCCAGTTCGCGGCGCTTTTCGTCGTACACGGCCCGCTTTTCGTCCAGTACAGCCTTTAATTGTTCTTGTTGTACCAGCAGTTCGTCCAGTTTCCCTTGTTCCACCTCCAACTGCTGCTGCGATTGGCGGGCAGCATCTTCCAGGGTCTCCAGTTGTCCTTCGCTGCGCTGCAAAAAATCGCGCAGGCTGGTTTCTTTTTCAGTAAGAAAGCGGAGTTGCTGACCGGCCAGGTTGCGCTCATTTTCGCGGCTGCGGATGTTTTGCACCAGGTCGTTGAACGTATGCTGCATTACCTGCAGGGCGCGTTCCTGCTCAATGAAACCGGCTCGTTCGCTTTCAAGGTCTGCTTCCTCCTTGTTTATGATGGCATCCAACTCGAAGCGCTTATCCGTTTCGGCATCATACTGTTCGTTCAGTTCCTTGTACTGCAGGTTGAAACCCTGCAGCGAAGCCTTGGCCAGTTCTACGCTAACCTGGCGGTAATCCTTTTTAATTTCGTAATACTTCTCGGCCTTTTTTGCCTGATTTTCAAGGCTTTTGAGCTGATTATTAATTTCAAACAGCAGGTCTTCAATACGGGCAAGGTCCTGCTCGGTGGCATCAAGCTTCAGCTTGGCTTCCTTTTTCCGGGTTTTGTAAATGGAAATGCCGGCGGCCTGTTCCAGCATTTTACGGCGGCTGTTGTCTTTGTCCTTTATGATATCGTCCACCATCCCCAACTCTATGATGGCATAGCTATCGGTACTAACGCCGGTATCCAAAAAGAGGTTGTGGATGTCTTTGAGGCGGCACTGAACATCGTTGAGCCTGTACTCGCTGTCGCCGCTTTTGTAGAAACGGCGAGTAATGGTAACGTTATTAAACTCAGTGGGCAGCAGGTTGCGGGTGTTTTCGAACGTGAGGCTTACTTCGGCCAAACCGCTGGCACTTCGGCTTTTGCTACCGTTAAATACCAGGCTGTCGAGGTTCTCGCTGCGCAGGTTGCTTATCTTCTGTTCGCCTATCACCCAACGGATGCTGTCAACAATATTGCTTTTGCCACATCCATTGGGTCCAATGATACCAGTTATACCCTCATCGAAGTTAATAACAGTTTTGTCGGCAAAACTTTTGAATCCTTTGATTTCCAAACTCTTAAGACGCACTGTTCAATGTTTTAGTGTGAACTTTATTGGGATTATTGTTTGTTTCTGCACAAGCCGGTCAGGGTTTTGCAGGGCGACAAATATACCCTTATGGCTTACCACTTGAACGTGAATTTGCCGGGTTCATTTTCCCCTTTTTTCGCACGGGTTATGCACAGCAAAGTGGCGGCATCAGAACGAAGTCACGATCAATTGATTATGTGGTGCAAGACAAACCTAGCGCCTACAGTTCGCACTATTTTGGCCAATTGGCCATACTAATATTATTTGCACCTACAAATCATAATACTGGCAAGGATGGATAACTACTACAAACCCGAAGGACAAACCGATTTATTGCCGCACCTGGATGAGGCGCCCGAAATGAAGCATGCCGGATTCTGGCTACGTTTTGCCGCATATGTTATAGATGCAGTGGCTGTTTACGCGGCCGTTTTTATGATAGCCCTGATACTGGGCGTTAGCTTCTCCTTTTTCGACGATAGCCGCGACGAGCAATTGAGCCCGTTACTCGTATTGATGTACCTCCCCATCATTCTGTATTTCCCCTTAATGGAAAGCTCTGCCTGGCAGGCCACCCTGGGTAAACGGGCAGTAAACATTAAAGTGACCGATACGGATGGCAACCGGATTAGTTTTGGCAAGGCCCTCGGCCGCTTTTTTGCTAAAATCCTGTCGGCGGCAATCCTGTACATCGGCTTCTTTATGGCAGGCTTTACCGAACGTAAACAGGCACTGCGCGATATGGTGGTAGGCACGCTGGTTGTTGGAAGTTAATTCCGGAGTTTGAATGTTTATGATTTCGCCTTATACTCAACCTTAACCTCAACCTTTTCCAAAAAATGGCCGAAGACCTACAAATAGCCACAGGTTCCAAACAAGAACAGTACGAAGCATTGTTGCCGCAAATAGAAGCCCTGCTGATGGGAGAACCCGACCTGGTGGCCAACCTGGCAAACGTAGCAGCTGCGCTCAAAGAACAGTTCAAGTGGTGGTGGGTGGGTTTTTACCTGGTAAAGGATGGCGAACTGGTATTAGGACCATTTCAAGGCCCTGTGGCGTGCACACGCATACGCAAAGGCAGCGGGGTGTGCGGCACAAGCTGGCAAAAGGCGCAAACACTCATTGTGCCGGATGTTGAACAATTTCCCGGGCATATTGCCTGCAGCAGCCTGAGCAAGAGCGAAATAGTAGTGCCGCTGATAAAGGATGGCGCAGTATGGGGTGTGCTGGATGTGGATAGCGAGTTTCCCGATTTTTTCGACACCACAGACCAGCGCTTTTTGGAACAAATAGCCGGCCTGCTCCACTAAAAATTCCTAAGAATTAGCAGCGAAATTTAAGATGCTTTAATTTGCATTGCGTAAAGTTTACACATCAATTAAAAACGTTTGGTATGATTAGAATTTCTACACTTTTTATTGCCCTTGTTGTTGGCAGTTTTTCAGTAATCCAAGCTCAAGCACCAGTGATAGACGGTGTGTACAATGCCGGCGAAGGCTGGATGCTGGCTGGGCAGGGCGATGCTAATGCAGGCTGGGCGGGCGCCACAGCAAAAAAGCTTTATGCGGCTTTCGATGGTAATTACGCCTATTTTGGCGCTGAAGTAAAGGCCGATGACTGGATGCAGTACATTTTTGTGGTTAACACCAAAGATGGTGGTGGCAGCACCGATGCCTGGGGCCGTACCATTAGCTACAACCATGCCAATAAGCCCGATTATCTTTTCAGGGGCGATATTGGAAAGAGTAACTACAGCGAATGGCATGCTTGGAATGGCACGCAGTGGACTGGCACCGGAACCGCAGTAAACGGAGCTGGCACCGAAGCAAAAAGCACTTTTGATGCCAATCGAGACGGCTTCATCGAAATAAGGGTGCCCCGCAGCATTATTGGCTTTCCCGGGCTGGCCGATATTCAATTTGTAATTACCGGCAACAATGGTGGCGAGCAAAGCGGCCACGGCAACTTCGACTCGGCCCCTACCGATAATGTGTCTACCTCGTGGAATGCCCCGGGCAACGCCACCTCCATTAGCATCTATGCCAGTCCGGCCATTTTGCCGGCTACTCTGGCCGCTTTTGCCGGCGAACAGCGCAATGGTACCGTGCAGCTTTCGTGGAAAACGCTCAGCGAAACCAACCTGGCCGCATTTGACATAGAGCAAAGCACCGATGGCCGCACTTGGGCACGCACCGGCAGCCTCAAAAGCAAAGAGGCACGAAACGGCAGCAGCTACGATTTTGCCATTAACAGGTTCACCCAATCGTTTGCCATTTTCCGGTTGAAACTGATTGGCAAAGGAGGTGAAGTATCGTACAGCAACCAGGTAACTATCAAATCCAAAGCCAACGCCAATATTGAACTAATTGGCAACCCCGCACGTGGAGCAGTAAAAGTGGGCATTCACCAAAGCAAGGCGGAAACCATTACCGGCGAACTGCTGAATATGCAGGGTGGCAGAATCAGCACCGTACATCACAATCATGGTGGCGGCTCCTCGGTAATGAGCCTGAGCGTGAGTGGCTTAGCGGCTGGCAATTACCTGATGCGGGTAACCACCGGCGATGGCGCTCAAACCATGAAAGTAATAGTGCAATAATCATTAATAAGTAAATTTGCAAACGGCCTCCTGCCCCCCGGCAGGAGGCTTTTTTATTGTGGCTGGCATGCAACAATTGGCCTCCCGCAGGTGTAAAAAGGTGCAACATATTTTACCCGCCACATGGTTCAGGCTTATAACTTTTTGGCTGCATGGCAGCTTTTTCCCGAAAAATGCGATTACCAGCATGGCACTGTGCCCAAAAGTGGCAATTGCAAAATGGATACCGATCCGGCAGGCCATCAGCTTATTATTACCAGCAATTGGGTGACGCTCGATAACAGTGCTTTCTTTAGCGAATACAGGCTCACCCCCGACGACAACGACCATCCCTTTGAAAACCAGGATATGGCCGATACCATACGGGGAGCATTCGTAAATGCTTCGTGCCTTGAAATTACCTTTCTCAAGAACCAAGTACAGGTGCTGCACCTGCGCAAAGAAATACTTGCCAATGGGTACCTGAAAATTACGCACCGTGGCAATACCCCGGAAGGCAACCCGTTTACCAACACCGAAGTGTACCATAAGCAGCTCAGCGTGTTGCCATACGCCAGCAGCGTAGGCAGCGTAGCCATCAGACCCACCGAAGAAGGCGCCATCAAGCACAAAGCCCTGCTGGCCATGGAGCAGCAAACCGATATGCAGCTAGACCAAATACGGCAACAAATAGAACTGCTGGCCCGGCAGGCACAGGAACTGCGGAAACGAAAAGAATTGAGCCTGATGATATACGAGGCTAAACTTAATTTTCAGCCGGTAATTGGCCAGACCTATTACCTGTACGAAAAAAAGGATGGCAGCCACCTGCTAAGCCTGGTTAGCCCCAAAGAATGGGGCGGCAACGGGCCTTTTAAGCAATTTGTAAGTGCCGTAAAGTTGCTGGCCGATCATACCTGGATGGAGGTGGATGCGTAATACCGCCGTTGTTGCTTTTGTCAAGGAATTTTTTTTGGGTAACTAACCCGTTAGAAATGTAACTGACAGGTGGCATTTGCTACCTTAGATTAAAGTTGACCTTATGGAAAGAATACTAACCGTTGGCGTGGTGGGCTTCGGCATGTCGGCCACTGTGTTTCATATACCTTTTGTAACTACCCTGCCCGGGTACCGCCTGGGAGCAATCGTTTCGCGCAGTGTCGGGCACATGGTGCAGGGTAGCCACCCGGATGTAGCTGTTTACAAAAGCTTTGAAGCCTTGCTGCAAGACACCACAATAGACCTGGTGGTGGTTACTACGCCCAACAAAACGCATTTTCCATTTGCGGCGCAGGCATTGCAAGCCGGCAAGCATGTGGTACTGGAAAAACCATTTACCAATACAACCGACGAAGCATCGCAACTAATAGACATAGCCCACCACAGCGGGCGTGTGTTGAGCGTGTACCAAAACAGGCGTTACGTGTCGGACTTCCGTACCATTAAGCAATTGCTGGCGCAAAACAAACTAGGCCCTATTCACGAATACGAATGCCACTTTGACCGCTACAGGCCGGAGGCTAAAGAAAATTCCTGGCGCGAAGAAGATAAGCCTGGCAGCGGCATCCTTTACGACCTGGGCTCACACCTGCTGGATCAGGCGCTTTGCCTGTTTGGCCTGCCCAAAACCATTACGGCCGATATACGCCGGCAGCGGCCCCATGCCCGAGTGGATGACTATTTTGATATCAGGCTCGACTTTGGCTTTGCTAAGGCCATACTCAAAAGCAGCATGCTGGTACGCGAAATGGGGCCACGCTATATGGTTCATGGCACGCTTGGCTCGTACATAAAGTATGGCGACGACCCGCAAGAGGCCATGCTTAAAGAAGGCATTTTGCCCGTAAGGCCCGATTGGGGCCGAGAGCCCGACACCGTGATGGGACTGCTGCACACCGAAGAAGATGGTAAACCCGTGCGCAACTACATCCCTTCTTTGCCAGGAAATTTTGGCGATTATTATACCAACTTGTATCAAACCATTACGGCCGGCGCACCCAACTGGGAAAAATCCGAGCACGGCTACAATACCATTCGCCTGATAGAACTGGCGTTTGAAAGCAACGGGCAGCAACGTACCCTGCCCTGCACCGGATTGCTTCACGCAGCGTACCCGGCCTAACCTTTCGCCACTCCTGTTGCCGCCACAAACCGCACCATGCGCTACTACAACACCAAAAACTGGATTGAGCCCCTGCTTACGTTTCATAAGGCCGACACCTTTCGAAAACTGTGGCCCACCATGCTTGGCATTGCCTTTTTATCGGCGGGTATTGCCTGGCTGGAATTTCGGTATTTGAGGATAGCCGACAATGCCCATTTACGCAATATTCCAATTATGCACCAGTTGCTGGGCTTTGCCATATCCATGCTGCTGGTGTTTAGAACCAACAGCGCCTACGACCGCTGGTGGGAAGGCCGTAAACTTTGGGGCGCTTTGGTAAACAACTGCCGAAACCTGGCCATTAAGCTCGACAGTATGCTGGATCCTACTGATTTTGCAAACCGAAACTACTTCCGCAAAATGGTTGGCTTGTTTCCGAAGGAAATGCTGATGCACCTGCAAAAGGAGACAACTACCCACGCACTTGATGAAGAGTATGCCGATATGGTAGCTGCCCTTGACAGATCGGCCCATATGCCGGCACAGGTATCAAAAGCGCTGTATGCCAAGGTACAGCAGCTGTACAAGCAAGGCGCCTTCAGTGGCGATCAAGTAATTGTACTAAACGCCGAACTGCAATCGCTGATGGATATTTGCGGTGCTTGCGAACGGATCAAAAACACTCCAATCCCCTATTCCTACAGTGCTTTTATCAAAAAATTCATTGGTGTTTATGTCATCACACTACCGTTTGGCTTTGCCTTTACGCTGGGGTGGATATCCATTCCGGTAGTAGTCTTTGTTTTTTATGTGCTGGCCAGCCTGGAATTGATTGCCGAAGAAATTGAGGATCCTTTTGGCCGCGATTCCAACGACCTGCCCATGGAGCGAATGGCTACAAACATTAAAGGCAATGTGTATGAATTATTGACACTGCCGGCGCCCTGAGGATTTGTGGAAAACAGGTTCCCCCCAAAAAAAACCTTATATGTGGTGCTACCGCTACCTACCCCAGCCCCACTTTAAAAAATCGGGAAACGCCCGGGCCCAGGTAGGTACATCGTGCCGGCCATCTTTTAGTTCCAGGTATTCAATATCGGTGCCGCGGGCATAACCTTTTGATTCCAACTCGGCAATCAGGCCCAGGGTATCGTCTATACTGTCTATAATGCCATTATTGTTGCGGTCCATGATTTCGTCTTTGTTGCCGGTTTGAAAGAAGAACTTCAGCCCCTGTGTATAATTGCCTTCGCGAATGAGCTTGTGCATAATACGATCGGTTTCTTCCTCATAACCATCGTGCAAATCGCGGAGGCGCCACCACAGGGAGCCGCTAAATACACCCACCTTGCTAAAAACATCGGGGTGCTTCCAGGCTATATCAATGGCACTAAGGCCGCCAAGCGAAAAACCGGCAAACCCAATTTCGCTTACATGATGCAGATGGTACTTGCGAAATAAGGCAGGAACCAATTCTTTTAAGACAAACTTGCGATGAAACTTAGCCCTGGAGCCGCGATTCATAAAATCGAGCACATCGGCTGTGCCGTATTCGAGTTTACGATCATCGTTGCAATGCATACCTACCACCAAAAGCGGGGCAATGGCTCCAGAGGCATATAATTCATCTAACAGAGGACCAAAAGGCATTTTGGGCAAATCCTGCCCATCGTTTACCAGCAACACACTTACCGAGCGCAGGCTACGCCAATGGCGGGGTAAGTATGCATCTATCAGTACCTGCCTGTCCAGGTATTCCGAAGGATACGTGAAAGAATCTACCAGGTATGTATCCAACTGCACTTGTTGCTTTTCCTTGTACGCCGGGGTCATGGCTCAAATGTAAGGAAGTGGGTATTGCCAAATGGATATGCTGGCAACACTGGCTTTGATAGTGCATAAATAGCGGTATATTTTATAGCTGTGCTGTGGCGCAGATGTACTTTTTTTGCCACCCGGTATGCAACATTTCGGCAACTATCATCCTGCAAGAGGCTTTTCATTTAAAGGCAAACTGATGCTATGGGCTTTACGCCTGCTGTACCGCCTGCGTGCTTTGCTGGGTTTGCCACAATGGAAATATCAGGTACCGCAGCACCACGAAGACCCCCTGAAAATGACTTTTGGGGAAAAGTTGTACATGGGCTACAAGTATTACTACAAGGCCATGATACTTGCCGAAGAAAACAGCGGGCTGGAGCAATATTTCAAAAACCAAAACCTGCAACCCAATATGCACCCGGATTTTGTGCCGGAAACCACTATCACACTTTCTGCCGGCGGCGACCTCATTCCTTACGATAGCATTACGCCGGGCAATTGCCAGAATCTTTGGAACGATGCGGGCGATTTCTTTTTTAATAGCGATATTGTTTTTGCAAACCTGGAAACGGTGGCTCACCCCGGCAAGCCGTTAAGTGCGGCTCCTGAAATCATGCTGCACGACATGTTCTTCAACGTTGACGATGACATGTTCCGCATTTTTTCGGGCAATGGCCAGTATAAGGGTTACGATATAGTAAGCATTGCCAACAATCATACGCTGGACTTGGGTGAAGAGGGCCTTCTTGCTACTATGGATTTTTTGGAAGCTCGTAAGGTAGCCTGGTGTGGTGCCGCCAGAACAGTCGAAACACGAGACAACATTACTATTCTTGAAAAAGGCGGTATCCATATCGCCTTTTTGGCCTACACCTTTTCGCTTAACAAGCATACGCTGCCGCCCCATAAGCCCTGGCTGTGCAACCACTTGTACCTGAATGAAGCCGATACAGATATAAGCTTTATAATACACCAGGCTGAGGTTGCCCGCCGGCAGGGAGCTGATCTTATTGTTGCTGCCCTGCATATGGGGTGCGCGTACCAGGCTTACCCCAGCACGCATACCGTGCACAATATGCACCGCATTTGCGAAGCCGCCGGCGTGGATGTGTTATTAGGAGGTCATCCGCACAACCCGCAGCCCATGGAGATGTACACCACTACCAACGTGCAAACAGGCAAAACCAGGCAGCACTTTATTTGCTACTCTCAGGGCGATTTTGTTGCTTATGATATATTTAAATGGTGTCACCTGCCCTTGCTGCTAAAACTGCACATAACCCAAGGCGAGCTGCATGGCAAAAAAGCTACTTTGATAACCAAGGTGGAAGCCAGGTACTTTTACATGTACCAAAATGCGCGGAAGGAGCTAAGGCTGTTGGATTTTGAGCAGGTGTACTCCCATGCTGAAATACATGTTGCCGAAACCACCATCCGTAAGGAAATAGCTGAATTGAAACATTTTTGGGATCTGATACACCAGCCAGCAGGGCAGGCTGCCACCTTACAATAGCCAACCAACAGCAAAACCCAACTGCCCAAGAAGACTGCTCTTTTTTAAATACCAGCCTTTCATCAGCGTTTGGCCCACCCCATTGCCACCGGCGCCATCAGCGCAATGGCAAAGCCGATAAATACGACGCCCATCCCCACATTGAGCCAATGCAAAAATTGGTCGCTTATGTAGCGCTTGATATACTTTGCACCGTAGGCAATTAATACCTCGGCCGAAAAAATAGCCACCAGGGCACCGGTATAAAACAGGATACGCTGCGGCATGCTATAATGTAGCACTTTCACCAAAAGTACCGACACCGATAGCCAACTGATGAAATTGCCAGGATTGAAAAAATTGAGCCCGAACCCCTTGGCTGCAAGCATCCATTTGTGTTTTGCCTGCAAAACCGGGAACTCCACATGCTGCTTGCGCTTGAGGTTTGCAATTCCCATGCCCACCAGCACCGCTGCTCCTGCCAGGCGCACAACCATTTCGGTTCCGCCATTTTTAGGGAGCATATCGGCATTAAAATAAGTTATCAGAATCAAAATAATATCCGACACAATAACGCCGGTGGAAATGTAAAGGCAGGTGCGTACCCCTTGTCTGATGCCCGTTTGTACAAGCGAAAAAAATACGGTGCCGAGCATGCTGCTTAACAAAACACCGGTTCCAAAGCCAGAAAAAAATGAGTAGATCATGCGGCAAGAAGGCAAACCTACAAGACAAAACGTAAATGGCCGCATGAAGTGC
>Ga0114939_10000297_pt1 | contig 43051 bp, 33 predicted proteins | sample AshMeaCrysSpring_FD_87196 | JGI IMG/M metagenome (GOLD analysis project Ga0114939, IMG submission 87196) | Groundwater microbial communities from Big Spring, Nevada to study Microbial Dark Matter (Phase II) - Ash Meadows Crystal Spring | ecosystem: Environmental > Aquatic > Deep subsurface >...
ATCTCGCTCAGATAAACAAGCCACCCCAACAGCCAGGCCAGGATGAACATCGAAAAGACAAACGGCGAGTCAACGAAATCCTGGCGGGCGTTTTGCAGAAGAGATTGGCGTACGATATTCCCTGCCGTTAGATCGGCCGGCCCGGTAATAACTTTGTCGGGTGGTAGGGTGTAGGTGATAAAGGAATAACCAAAAATCCCGACCATCAAGGCCATCAACAGAGCCGCGGAAGCGAGTTCCGACCAGGGTGATTGGCGTGAGACCGTTACAGTGGTCGTCGGCGTGGACTTGGTCGAACCGCTGCGCTTTCGCTTGCCGCCTCCCCCCATGACGGGCTGGGCGGCTTTATTGACCTCGTTATCAGGGATGGCTCGTAAACGGTATCCGAGGGCGAAAATCAGAGCTACAGACACGAAGAAATAGAGGCGGGTCGCGGAGACGGCGATGCCGAAGTGAATTTCAACATAGTGGGCCAGGATAGCAGCCACAAGGGCATTCATCAGTAACCGGTCTGTGAATCCGATTTCGACCCGCTCCGGCCCGATCGCCACACGCCGGCTGAAGAGGGCATAGTAGATCAAATACGTGACAATACCCAAAATTACCCCGGTCGGTACGGCAACGCCCAGGTAGATCGGATCGATGATAAAGACCGCGATCAAAGCGGCCAGCAACGCCCCGGCGATCCAGAGACCGGCGAATATCCAACTGTCGCGCCGTGATTGGACCACACCCAGATAGCGCAAGGCGAAGTGAATAACACTGAGATAGAGGAGTTGCCAGACGAGGAACCCGGCCAGGCCTGTGATGATTAGGGTATCGAAGGTCTCGTTATGGGAGCGGTCGGGGGAAGCATTGCGGGATTCGACCGTCGCTAGCTCCGGCGGGTAGAAGGCGTTGTAAGCGACATACATGGATTCCGGGCCATAGCCGAACAGTAAACGCAACCAGTTAAATGGATCGGCGCGTCCATCGGGATATTGGAGAGGCGGGTGCGGTTGTAGCAGATCAACAACGCCTTGCCAGATGAGCACGCGGACGCGGCCACTCTTTTCCCGGCCGGTGGTGTTGGTCGGATCGAGCATTTTGCCGTAAGACCCAATAACCGGCAGTTCTCGCCATTCATCCAGAGTATTCACAACGCCGCCGATGACAGGCAGGGTACGAATCGTCGATGTTTGGCTGAAGCTTATGTTGAACAGGAGCAACCATCCGGCCAGAAAGACGGCCAGAAGAATCCAACTCAACCAAAGCCAGGCCTGTCCGCGCCGGAGAGCGACCATAATAAAGATAGCCAGAACCGATAAAGCGACGACGCCGGCAAAAACAATGAAGCTGATCAATGGATTGGTCCCGAAAATCGCTCCGCTGATCAGCAGGGCGATCAAGGCAGGTAACAAGAATAACACAGCCGGAAGATAGCCTCGCCAACCCTTTGAAACTTTCGCCCCCGTCGTTTCCCGAAGCGAGACCAGCAATATGAGTACAAAAGCAAACAGGCCAACACCCAGACCAATCAGCGGGCCGCGGCTGCCTGACCAATAGATCGCCAGTAGCTGAATGGCCAGGATGAAAATGTACGCCGACGCGCGAACGACATCGGCGGCAGCCATGGTCTCGTCGGATAAGATGTTCTTGAAAGCCTCGACCATTCTAGCCAGTGTCAGAGGCACGACCATGATGAGATAAGCGGCGATGAAGATAGCGTTGCCCAAATGCCCGGCAACGCGCAGTTGGACATTACCGCCCCACGGCAGCGGATCGTGGCCGAAATGTTGCAGGATTCCGTACAGCGACACGGGAATACTGGCCACGATCATCGTCGTCACCACCCGCTGGACCTGTTCGGTTCGGCGAATGGTGGCCGCCATCAACGCGAAGATGAGGATGTACGAGAGCGTTGTGTAAGTTCCCTGGAGCCGTTGATAGGAGCCGACCCAACTGACCCGCGGCGTAATCGAGAACAGGGTCGAAACAGCATAAACGAGAATGAGCAACAAGACAGCCAGCACAAGAGGCTTGTGCCATACCGCGTCAGGATTTGACCATCGCAGCCAGTCACGATTTCGCCAGCCACGATTATCGATAAAACGGACCGTCCAAGCGGCCGCCATTATCAGTGCGATCGACCGCAATAAGGCGATTTTGTCCGGTTCGAAAACACGCTCAGAATGAATATTGAAGAATAGGGGAATGGCAAGGACAGCGACAAGCCAACCGGCTTCCAGCAAACCTTCACACCAACGGGAAAGTCGGGATTCCATCATCCCCAAGCATAACAACAGTTAGGGCAACTGCCGAATTAAGATCATCCGAGCAGACCATTCGTGAAGGTCGCTTCCTGCCTGAGGTTATCCACAGCCGACCGTTTAACTAGAAACATTCCGCTGTGTTCAAGAAGAGTTTGCCTGTCCTTTGGCAACGGGTTCCGATTAGCAGGCGGAGTGATTCAAGCCCGCCGATAGGAATCGTATAAATCTATTTGGCTGAAATCTGTGTCTCGATGGTTCTGATCTGATCCAGCACATCTTCCCACCGATAGCGGTTCATGACGAAATCACGCCCCGCACGGCCGAGTTGTTCCCTTCTCTCCGGGTCGTTCAGTAACTCGAGGATGGCCCTGGCTGCCGAAGGGGCATCGTCGGCTACGATTAAATGCCGTCCATCTTCTGCCTCCGCGCCATCATTTACATAACTTGTGGTTATTACCGGCAACCCGGCGGCCATTGCTTCCAGGACTTTGTTTTGTATGCCGGCGGCAAAACGCAAGGGGGCGACAAAAATAGCTGTCTGGTTCAACGCCGCGTTCAGGTCGACAACATGACCAGCGACAACCACGCCGGGGACATTAGCCAACTGCTGAACGCGAGGTGAAGGATCATCGCCGATGATATGAACCTGGACGCTGGGTATCTCTTGCCGGACGATCGGCAAGATCTCATGGACCAGAAATTCGACAGCATCGACATTGTGGAAGACGCTCATATGACCCACAAAGGCTAATACGGGAGCTACCGGCCCGCGAGTTGCTGGTCGATAGCGGTCGATATCGACCCCGTTATGAACGACCCGAATGTTTTCGGCCGCACCGCCCTGCACCAACGCCTGTCGGTCGGCTTCGGATATGAGCCAGGTCTGGTCGAAGTGTCGCGGTATCTCCTGTTCGTATCGGGCGATACGCGGTAGTTCAAACCGGTAAATGAGACGCCAATAGAGGCTTTGGTAGGGGAGCGATCGACGAATTTCTTGCGAAATGGCATCGGTTAAATCGAGAATACGGAAGGGGCTATCGCGATTGCTAACATATTGAGCCATGCGGAACAGGTGTACGTAGACGACATCGAACCGCTGCCTAGCTAACAGCCGGTCGACAGCTTCCTGCATGACGGCGGATCGATAATAAAGTGACTGGAGTGGCAACGGACGCCACAAATTCAACCCAGCCGTGATTTTTGACTGCCAGGGAGTGCGGTGAACCAGGTGAATGTCCGCGCAATAGGGGCGTAGATAAGCCGCGTTGGCTGATTCCGATTCATCGGCGATAAAGGACAGCAGGGTGATCTGGTGCTCGCGCGATAAAACGCGGAGGAAGTGATAAGCCCTCAGCCGGTCGCCGCGAGTGGGGGGATAGGGAAGGCGAGCCGTTAGAAACAAGATTCGCATCGAAATTCACGGACACCGCATCGAGATAGGGTATCATAGCGACTATATGATTCGTTCGCCAGTTCTCATCATCGGCTGTGCCCGATCGGGGACAACCCTGCTCTACCGGATGCTGTCGAATATTCCGGAACTTTGGTCGATTGGCTATGAGAGCAAAGCCATTATTGAGAAGTATCACCATCCTTCCCGGAAAGACTGGGAATCGGGCGCGCTTGTGGCCAACGATCTGACGGATGAATCGCGAGATTATATGATCGCCGCTTTCAGTCGCCAGTCTGCCCCCGGTACTTTCTGGCGTCGAATCAATGCACTCCGCGACTGGGTAGGAGGCAACCAGTTATACAGGACAATTAAGCACCGCGGTCGCTCGGATCAGGCGGGCTCAGCGATAAGCAGTTCAGTTCCCCAAGCCGGACTCGATGTCGTCCGGACCTTCGCGACCTGGTATGGGCGTCGAGCTATGGCCGAGGGTAAGGTAATTCGCTTGCTTGAAAAGACACCTGAAAACTGCTTGCGCTTGACGTTCCTGCAAGCCTTGTTCCCGGACGCGCGACTCGTCTATCTTCACCGTGAAGGTCCGGCGAATATCTATTCGCTCCTGGAAGGATGGCGGCAGCCCCATCTATTCCCCGGCTATCGCGTGCCGGCAGCGGTTACCATCCCGGGTCAGACAAGGGGACGATGGGCATTTACCTTGATTCCCGGCTGGCGCGAGTTGGTCGATCGGCCGCTGGCTGAAGTTTGTGCCTGGCAGTGGGTGCGTTCCAACGAGGCGGTACTGGATTATCTCGCTCAACCTGGCGCGTTGCCGGCGATCCAGGTCAGCTATCAAGAATTGATCGGCGTGCCGGGAGAAACACTCTCCCGTATCGCAAATTTTCTAGGATTTTCGCCTTCCAAACCGGGCGCAATTCAAACAGATCTGCCGGAAGTCAACGTCGTTTCACGACCCGGCGGCGAAAAGTGGCGCGAGATGGATGGTGCGATGCTCCGTCAAGTCGAACCGATCCTTGCGCCCGTGATGGCTCGGCTGGGCTATCCTCTGTGGTAAACGTTATGCTGATCGAGATAAAACCGCTTTGTAAAAGGCCAGCAGGCGCGGTTCCATTGCCGGCCAATTATAGGTCGTCCTGACAAGCTGTTGTCCCGCCAGTCCCAGCCGCAAAGCTGCCTCGTCGTCGCGCAGCAGGCGGATGATGGCTTCCGCGTGTCTTTCTGAGTCATTTGGTACGACTAACAACCCGTTATTGTCCGGCTCAACGAACGGGCGAATCGAGGCCAGATCGCTGCTGACGATGGGTAGCCCAAAGGCCATATATTCAAACAACTTGGTGGGAATATTCTTCTCGTTCTTTGGATAAGCCTGCCAGGTTACCCAGCCAATACGCGCTTGATGAAGGTAATCCCCTATCCGTTCAAACGGTACTCGACCGGTGATCTGCAACGAATGTGAGATCCCCCGTCGCTCAGCCTCGCGCCGCATTTCCATTTCTAACTCCGGGGGTTGGAAATGGCCGACAATGAGCAACCGTGCCTCTGGTAATTGGCCTACGACTCTCTCCATAACGTCCAGCATGATTCCTGAGCCCCGATTGGGTTCCAGACCACCCAGATACAGAACCACCGGTTCCCGTTCGGCATAAACCGGGCCGGGATCGGCCCCCTGGTCGATTAAGTCCTGGCCCGGGAAATTGAAGAGTGTGATACGTGGTCCATGAAAGGATGCAAACGATCCGGCAATGGCGTCATCGGCGAAGATCAATCCATTTTCCCGGCTTGCGAGCTGAGGTTCCAGATAGCGCATCGTTTGAGCCAGCGGCCGGCGAAGCCCTTTGGGTAAGTAATCTTTTACGGCGATGAAGTCGGCGTTGGCTTCATGAATGTCGTAGATGGTTGGTTTTCCGCTCAGCCGGCGCAACCAGGGCGAAACGAGCAGCAATTCCGGGTCGTGAAAGTGAAAAACATCTGCTTCTGTTTCCCGGGCCATGCGGAGCAATTGCCGCCAAAGGAGCGGACGCCTGGCACGGGGTAACCTGGGCAGGGCGCGAATTTGAACACCATCGAGCTGTTCATCGCGATGGTGGACGGCGATGAGCGTGACGTCATAACCGTTCCGGGCCAAAGTTCGCGCCTCGCGATAGAACACGCGGTTATCGAGCGCGAGGTGAACGGCAGAGAGGATCGCAACCTTTGGCGATGGCTGGCGAGTCATCCGGTCATATCCGTCTCATGGCCGGCAGTGCTCTGGCCGGCTCGTGTGTGTCAACGCATCGGGAGAGAGGACGTGGAGTTTTGCCGGGTGAGGGTTTGGCGGTACCAGTCGACGGTCTTGTGCAAGCCCTCTTCAAAGCCGGTTGTCGCCCGAAACCCGAAACGTTCGAAGGCGCGATCGGTGTTCAACGCCCGTCGCGGCTGCCCGTTTGGCTTGCTTGTATCCCAGACAATACGGCCGGTGAAGCCGGTATGGCGGGCGATCGTCGCCAACAGGTCTTTGATGCTGATCTCAAAGCCCGAGCCAAGATTGACCGGATCGCTGTCGTTGTAATGCTCGGCAGCTAACACAATTCCCTCGGCCGCGTCTTCCACGTAGAGAAACTCGCGCGTTGGCGAGCCGTCTCCCCAGGCGATGATCTCCGTATCGCCGCGTTGCCGGGCCTCCAGGCATTTCCGAATCAGCGCGGGAATGACGTGGGATGATTCCAGATCAAAACTGTCACCCGGTCCATACAGGTTGACCGGCAACAGGAAAATGGAGTTGTAGCCGTATTGCTGGCGGTAGGCTTCGCTTTGCACCAGCAACATCTTCTTGGCCAGCCCATAGGGGGCATTGGTTTCCTCCGGATAGCCATTCCAGAGGTCATCCTCATGGAAAGGGACCGGTGTGTGCTTGGGATAGGCGCACACGGTGCCGATGGAGACGAATTTGGCCACCCTGGCCCGCCAACTCTCATGGAGCAGCTGCGTCCCCATCATGAGGTTATCGTAGAAAAATTCGGCCGGGTGGGCCTGGTTAGCGCCGATACCGCCGACCGATGCTGCTAGATGGATGATCATGGTCGGCCGGGAATCATTCAGCAGGTCGAGGATCGCGGTTCGGTCGCGCAAATCATAGGCTTCCCGTACGGGAACAAAGATATCAGCCGCCTGGCGTTGCTGTAGCGATTGAACGACATGGCGGCCTAAAAATCCGGCCCCACCGGTAACGACAACGCGTTCTTTAGCCCAGAATGTCATGAAACTCCCTCTTCATCAGCCAACACCTCTTGGGCACGCAATAGCATCTGCAGCCGGCTGACGACCATCTCCATGGCGACTTTGTTGTGACCGCCGCCGGGGATGATGACATCGGCATAGCGCCGGCTGGGCTCCACGAACTTGAGATGCATCGGCCGGACGGTTTCGAGGTATTGCTGGACGACGGAATCAAGCGAGCGGCTGCGCTCGTTCATGTCGCGAACGAGACGCCGAATAAACCGGACGTCGGAATCGGTATCGACGAACACTTTAATGTCCATCAGTTCACGTAACTTGCGTTTGGTGAAGATAAGGATGCCATCTACCAGCACGATCGGTGCGGGTTCAACCAGGATGGTATCGTCCGTGCGCCGGTGGGTGGTGAAGTCGTACACCGGCACATGGACCGGCACGCCGACCAACAAATCCTTGATGTGACGTACCAATAACTTGGTTTCCAAAGAGTCAGGGTGATCGTAATTAAGGCGCGCCCGTTCTTCAAACGGCAGGTCGCCGCGGTCGCGGTAGTAGGCATCGTGCGGCAGGTAGGCGATTTGGGATGCGCCGACCGCATCGAGAACTGCTCGAGCAACGGTCGTCTTGCCGGAAGCCGTGCCTCCGGCCACGCCGAAGACGATGGGTTTGTACGTGAGCAGGGAATGTGTCTCAGTCATGCGCAATTTGCGGGTGGCGATCGCTCCAACAAAAAAGCCCTGGCTCCTCCAGGGCTGTCGATTATGAAGCCACCCATCGGAGTTGAACCGATAACCTATCGCTTACGAAGCGATTGCTCTGCCGATTGAGCTAGGGTGGCATCGTATGGGAATTATAACTGTTGGAGATAGAGCTGACAAATGAAAACGAGACCGGAGCACACCCCGATCTCGTTGGAGAGTATTATTCAATTTTGTAGTTCCAGCGAAGAAACTTGCCTATTGGCTCGATCATCAAATCGCCGGCAGAGCCTCCGGTTCGGTCTCAACCCCTGTTGGGTGCCGCAGGATGATCTCGTCGTTGGCCACGTCGACAATGACCGTCTCGCCTTCTTTAAATTCTCCAGATAGGACGGCGTCGGAGAGCTTGTCCTCGACCGTCTGCTGGATAAGGCGGCGCAGCGGCCGGGCGCCATATTCAGCGTCGTAGCCGTGCTTGGCCAGCCAATCTTTGGCCTCGTCGGTCGCTTCCAGAAGCAGAAAATGCTCTTCCATGCGCTCGTTGACGTCGGCGATCTGGATATCGACGATCTTGCGGATATCTTCCGGCTGCAATTGGCGGAAGACGATCACGCTATCGAGGCGATTCAGAAACTCCGGCCGGAAACTGCGCTTGAGTTGCTCCATGAGTTTCTTTTGCATGTCGCGATAATTTTCCTCGACAAGCGCGGCCGCGTCTTGCTTGAAGGAGAAACCCAGGCCGCCGCCCTTCTTCAGCATCTCGGCACCGACATTGGAAGTGAGGATGATCATCGCGTTGCGGAAGTTAACCTTCTGCCCCTTAGCGTCGGAGAGTTGTCCCTCTTCCATGATCTGGAGCAGCAGGTTAAAGGTCTCCGGGTGGGCTTTCTCGATCTCGTCGAAGACGACGATGGAGTAGGGCCGGCGGCGCACCGCTTCCGTAAGCTGTCCGGCGTCTTCATAACCGACATATCCCGGCGGAGAGCCGACAAGGCGAGCGACGTTGTGGCGTTCCATGAACTCGGACATATCGAGTTGAACCAGCGCGTCTTCGCTGCCGAACAGGAAGGTGGCCAGCGCCTTGGTCAACTCGGTCTTGCCGACGCCCGTCGGCCCGAGAAACATGAACGAACCTATCGGCCGGCGCGGGTCTTTTAACCCGGCGCGGGCGCGGCGCACAGCCTTGGCGATCGCATTAATTGCATCCGTCTGGCCGACAATCGCCTTCTGCATCTCTTCTTCCATGCGCAACAACCGGGCCGATTCTTCCTCCGTGAGTTGGTAAACCGGGATTCCCGTCCACATGGAAAGGACTTCAGCCACGTCCTCGGCCGTCAGCATGGGTGAATCAGCATCCGGCCGGCCGGCGCGCAGATCGTCAAGTTGAGCCTGAATATCATCTTCCTGCTCACGAATCCGGGTGGCATCTTCATAACGCCCGGCGTCAACAGCTTCATTTCGTTGAACCCGTAGATCGCGCAGCATATCGTAAGCTTCGCGGACATCAGCTGGTTGTTGGACGCGATACATGCGCACGCGGGACGCGCCTTCATCGATCAAGTCAATGGCCTTATCGGGCAAGAAGCGCTCGGTGACGTAACGCGTTGACAGATGTACAGCGGCATCAATGGCTTCATCGGTGATCAACAAGTTGTGGTGCTGCTCGTATGCGCCTTTGATACCTTTCAGGATTTGGACCGCTTCCTCGGGGCTTGGCTCATCGACGCGCACCGGTTGGAAGCGCCGCTCGAGGGCAGCGTCGCTCTCGATGTATTTACGATATTCATCCAGGGTTGTCGCACCGATGCACTGCAATTCACCGCGCGCCAGGGAGGGCTTCAAGATATTGGCCGCATCGACAGAACTGCCGGCCGAGCCTGCTCCGACGAGCATGTGAACTTCATCGATGAACAGGATCGCATCGCTCGATTTGAGCTCTTCAATCACTCGCTTGAGGCGCTCCTCAAATTGGCCGCGATACATTGTACCGGCCACCAGGCTGCCTACGTCCAACTGCAGGACGCGCTTATTGTGGAGTGTTTCCGGAACCTGGCCATCAACGATTCGCTGGGCCAGGCCCTCAACAATGGCAGTCTTGCCGACGCCGGGTTCGCCGATGAGAGCGGGGTTGTTCTTCGTCCGGCGAGCCAGTATCTGGATCACGCGCTCGATTTCCGTCTGGCGACCAATCACCGGGTCTAGCGCATACTCCTGCGCGAGCGCGGTCAGGTCCGTCGCCAATTGGTCGACGAGCGGCGTCTTGCTCTTCTCTTTCTTGTTTGCCGGTTGGCGGCGTGGTTGTTGCTGCCGTTCGCTCGAAGGCGCCGTTTCAGCCGTCGATACAGGGTTTTCCTTGAGCATCCGGCGTGTTTGACGGCGGATTTGTTCGGCCGTAATGCCAAATTTTCGGAGGACATCGATAGCCAGTCCCTCGTTTTGGCGCGCCAGGCCGAGTAATAAATGTTCAGTGCTGATATAATGTTGCCCCATCCGGCGCGCTTCTTCCACGGCATATTCCAAAATGCGCTTGGTGCTGGGGGAAAGTTCAGTCTTTGTAAACGGCGTGCGCGTCCCCTGGCCGCCTGAAAGTCGTTCAACCATAGCTTGAACGCGAGTTACTTCCAGGCCAAGTTCGCGTAAGACGCGACCAGCGACACCGCCGTCTTCCAGTAAAAGTCCGATCAGGACATGTTCACTGCCGATATAACTGTGGTTGAGACGTTCTGCCTCTTCCTGGGCCAGACTCAGGACACGCCGGGCGCGCTGAGTGAATCGTTCCCAATTCTTTGAGTTCACGGCTTTATTCCTCAGTGAGTGTGTACTCGAACCATTACATCGTATTGAGCATGGCCAGATCGTCCTCAATGTACTTGTCAGAGGAAACCTGGCGCAGGCTCAAGCCGACCTGCCGTTGCTTGGGGTCCAGACGGATGATGCGAACAGTGATTTTGTCACCCGGTTTTACGATATCCCGAGCCTGTTCGACACGGTCTTCGGCCAATTCCGAGATATGGATTAACCCCTCTAATTGATAATCATCATTCACGCGGGCAAACGCCCCGAACTTGGTCAGGCGGGTGATTTCCGCCTCGACCAGCTGGCCCTCGCGATATAATTCCTCAATACGCGTCCACGGATCGGATTCCAACCTTTTCATGCTTAGCGCGACACGTTGTCGCTCCTGGTCGATACCGATCACCTGCACCTTCACCTGATCCCCGCGTTGGAGCATATCGGACGGTTTTTGGATGCGCTTCCAACTCATCTCCGACAGGTGGACAAGACCTTCCACGCCGCCAATGTCGATGAAAGCGCCAAAATCGGCCAGGTTAACGACCTGGCCGTCATAGACGTTCCCCTCTATTATGGAGGAAAAGACCTCATTTTTCTTTGCTTGCCGAATTTCACGAGAGGCAGCTTGTTCAGAAAGGATGAGGCGGTTGCGAGGGCGATCGACTTCGATAACCTTAGCGATAATCTGTTCCCCGATTTGACCCTGCAAAGCGCGCTGCTTGTCGCCATCTTGGTCCTGCAAGCGATCGCGACGGAGTTGTGAATTGGGCACGAAACCACGCAGCTGGCCGACACTTACAATCGCGCCACCTTTGTTGAAGCCGACAATTTCAGTTTCCAAAGCTTCCTGGGAGGCCAGTAATTCATCGGCTATTTGCCAGTCTCGCTCTTCGGCCGCTTTTCGGAAGGAAAGGATGGTATTTCCGTTGTTATCCTCCGGGTTTTCAACCATGACGAGGATCTCTTCACCTTCTTGAAGCATGGCTCGTGTGGTTGAGTCATAGCCCGCTGTTTCTTGGCTGGGAATGATTCCCTCCGATTTCGCGCCAATATCGACAAGTATTTCATTGTTGCGAAGGGCTACAATTCGGCCGGGTCGGATTTCGCCGGCGCTAGGGAAGTAAACTTCCTCGTCGAGGAGGAAGTTCATTGGATGTTCACCGTCACTGTAATCAGGTTCAATCATATTGCTTGGAGTTCCACCTGCGCCGGACCGCTCCTGCGCCCATTTGTTTGGGATTATACTGAGTTTAGTGTCCTTGGCAATAAAACTAATGTATTGTATACGTTGCCGAATGGCCGATCGGACCTTCCCCCTCATGGTGAGGCAAACCCCTTCTTTGGAAACGCTGGGCTACCGGATATTCCCGCTTATTCTGTTCATAACGGCCTTGTTACCGCGCCTTGTCGCCCTCGAACGTTATATCACCCCGGATGAATTGATTTGGGTGTATCGCTCTGTGCAATTTCGCGAAGCCATCCTCGATGGCCGCTTGTCCGAAACCCTGGTTGCTGGTCATCCCGGCGTGACCACCACATGGTTAGGGGCCATCGCTCTATCCCTTCAGACTCTTTTCTCGCCGGCCTCCCAAGAATCCTATCGCTGGATATTCCAACTTCCTTTTCTGATGCCCGATAACGTCACTGCCTACATTCGCCTGGCGGAATTCTTGAGTGCCTCGCGCGTGCTGGTTGTCCTGGTCAATAGTCTGGGCATTGTTTTGATCTACTTGCTTGTCCGGCGATCCTGGGGAGTCACCGCGGCTATCATTAGCGGTCTGTTTTTGGCTTTCGATCCGTTTCTGATTGGGTTGTCCGGGTTGTTCCATGTTGACGCCCTTAGCGCGACCTTCGCCACACTATCGTTGGTCATTCTGGGCACGGCGTTCGATCGCCGTCGGGATCAACGACGGTATCTATGGCTGGCAGCCTCCGGTGCGGCCGCCGGTCTGGCGATATTAACCAAGACGCCGGCACTCATTTTGTTGCCGGTGATCGGATTGGCCCTGTTAGTCGCCTGGTGGCGCCAGCGAGATGCGCCCATGAGAATTCGATTTCGAGGGATTCTGACTGATGGACTGTTGCTGGGTGGAGTGGCTCTTATAACGATCTGGCTGCTCTATCCGGCGCTTTGGGTTTCGCCCATGTCCGTCCTGTCGACCGTTTTCGGTAGTGCCAATCGCCACCTGGATGAAGCACTACGAGAGACTTTCTTTATGGGGCAGGTTGCTTTTGATCATGGACCGGTATTTTATCCGGTTGTCTTACTATGGCGTCTCAGCCCGGTGATTTGGTTGGCACTGATTCCGCTCGCCGCGCTGATGATTGACGCGATAAGAAACAAAGGCTTGAAAGCCCCCAGGGGAATAGGTTTAGTATGGCTTCTGCTATTATGGTCGGTCACATTCATCATCGCCATCACGCCCGCGGCCAAAAAATTCGACCGCTATATCCTCCCGATCGTGCCGGCTCTATTGCTTTTGGCCGGTTATGTGTGGGCGATTTGGGGTCAATGTCGTCCGCGTGTCGCGCGTTGGGTCTTACCGGCGATTATCGCCATCCAGGTAGGTTTCTGGATGGTCTTTGCCGGGTATCCACTGGCGGCCTACAACCCGCTTGTGGGCGGCCCCAGAACGGCGAAAGCGGTATTACCGATTGGGTGGGGAGAAGCCATCGGCGCTGCCGGCCAGCGGCTTGGCCGGATCAGCGTAGACGCGACTGAGGAGACCCGCGCTATGGCCGGTATCGCCCCATCCCTGGCGTCTTTTTTCCCCGGCCAGACCCTGGTTCCCGGCATCGATGATCCCAAAGCCGCCGATTATGTCATTATCACCACGGCCGGGCGGCAGCTTGATCCGTCCGGGGTTGAAGCGCAAATCAGCGGGTTGGAGTTGATCGATACGATTCACTACGGGGGGCTAGATCAAGCCTGGGTCTATCACCGGGCCAATCCCCGCCCGCTTCAACTCCCCTCCAATCTTCCGGCTTCAGTGGTGTTCGATGGCCGGATGGCATTGACCGCTGCTGAGACGAAGGTTGAGGGCGAGAACATCGTCCTTTCAACCCGCTGGCACCGGTTGAATGAGCCAGCGACTGATGAGCGATTCATCGTTCGTCTCACGGTCCTTGACGAAACGGGAAACATCTGGGCGGCATCGGAAAGCGATTTGTTGAATGAAGTGGATTTCTACCCCCACGATTGGGAGCAGGACCAGACCGGGACGGTTCGTTATAGCCTGGATATGACACCCGCCACACCGCCCGGCCGTTACAAATTGCGCCTATCGCTGGTCGATCTCCGTTCAGGCGCACTATTGCCGATTCGGATTGGCGATTTTGGCTTCAACGGGGTTGTTTATGAGGTTGGGGAGTTCGATCTGCCATTACCCGAAACCATCGTCTCGGCGTCTCGAGTCGAAATCCCTGTCACCAGCAGTGATCGATGGCTTGGCGATTCTTTGTGGTTGCTGGGTCACGACATTATCCCGGCTGATGCGCTGGCGGGAAGTGATTTACCGCTAGAGGTGTTCTGGCACGCGCCGGCGGGTGGGTTGCCGGCGGGAACGAGGTTAGCATGGTCGCTCACTCCGACTGACGATGGGACAGCCATCCCGCTGGCTACAACCCCGATCAGCCGGTTCGATAGCGGTCGGTGGCGAGTGGGGGAAACCGTTCATGAGCGGTATCGATTGCCGATTCCACCCGGTTTAACCCCTGGACGATATCAGTTAATGGCGCAGCCCGTATTAGCGGATGGGACGATGATCGACCCTCCAGCCGCGCTCGCGGAAATGACAGTCAGTAATATCGATCGCCTTTACGAGATGCCCGCCGTGGTCGATTTCTCGCTCGATACCTGCTTCGGCGATCGATTTTGTCTGCGCGGCATCGATCTTGCCCCCATAACAACTACGGCAGGCCAACCAATTGACCTGACTCTTTATTGGCAAGCGCTCACTGAACCGGATACGGTGTATACCGTATTTACGCATCTAGTGAATGAGGCCGAGGATATCGTTCTTCAGGCCGATCACTGGCCGGGGGGAATACCCAGCGACATTGTGGATAGCGGGCAGGTGATCATAGATCGTGTTCCATTGGTGTTGCCGGGCGAACTTCCGCCGGGTCAGTATTCACTCATTGCCGGCCTATACAACGCCGAGGATGGAACGAGGCTACCAGTTACTGCAGGATCGGGGGCGGAGGATTATCTTCGTTTGCCGGTCCAGGTTGAGGTTACGAATCCCTGACCGGTATGTTTCTGCAAACCCCCCATCGTCGTCTCCTCTTCGTCATCGGACTGTTGTTGTTGTCTTTTGGTCTTCGTGTCTATCGCCTCGATTATCAGAGCATCTGGTGGGATGAAGGGATTAGCCTACATCTGGCAACTTCCGGTATCGGTGAGATCGTTCGTGATCGCCTGAACAATATCCATCCGCCGCTCTATTTCATCCTCCTCAAAGGCTGGTTATCCCTTGTTGGCGTTTCACCATTTACTGGCCGCTATTTGAGCGCGCTGGCCGCCTTGGGTCAAGTCGCGCTCGTCATATCGGCAACGGTTTATTGGGCCGGCCAGACCTTTCCTCGATCGACCGGTCGCGGTTTTGCCAACAGGAATTCTCTGCGGTGGGTCGCCGGTGGGCTGATCGCACTATCTCCCTTGTCGGTGATTTACGGCCAGGAGATCCGAGTTTATGCCCTCTTACCGCTGGCATACCTGACAATGCTTCTGCTCACTTCAGTCATATTGTCTGGTGATTTTGTCGCGCAAAAGCCTTTGCTGCTATTGGCACTGACGGAATGGGTGGGCTTGCACCTCCACTACATCCTCGTCTTTGGCGTCATCTATGTCGGCTTGTGGGGGGTGATCGTTCTGGCCCGGCGAGGTGACCGCTCATCTCTCACGCGCTGGCTTGCCGTCCAATCGGTTATCATCATCGCGAGCCTGCCCTGGTTGATCGCCGTCCTCTGGAATTGGGGGGCTGTTCAGGCTGAAGCGAACGCTGGAACGTTTACAGCCGAACCCGTATCACTGCATTTTCTCTTCGCCCAGGTTTGGATATTTCACCTGACCGGATTAGCCGGAGCCTTGGCCGAGCAGTTTGTGCGCATGTTTTCGGTAGTCGTCGCTATCATGACAGCCGCGTTGCTCGCTATTCGTCTTGCGCTGCCGTCGATCGCGAATACAGAATTCATGGCAAGATTGCCCGCCAGGAATATCGCCCGTCTGAGTGTCCAATGGGGGTTGCCGCTACTGTCCGCTTTGGTGGTCTGGAGTGTGCGTTCATTTTCACATCCGCGTTATATTGTCGCATTTGCCATCGGTCTGATTCCCCTGTTCGCGTTTCTGGTCATTCCCGCGCGATCATGGTTGCCGCGAATTCTGGGTCTGGTTTTGGTGGGAAGCGTTGGCGTGCTCAGCCTGTGGGGATTGAACGAATACTACTTCAACCCGCAGCGGGCCAAGCCGGATATGCGCGGTGTTGCACAATACCTGGCAACGAATGCCGGTCCGAGCGATGTTATCCTCATACCCGATACCGATTGGTCTTTGCCTTTTGAGTATAAGGGAACAGCCAGGGTACAGATGCCGGACCTGAGCCAATCAGCCCATGATCCGGCATCAACACTCGCGACGACGCTCGCGTGCCTGCCGGATGGCAGTGGGCAGAATGCCTGCCGGCAACCGGAGCGTGTTTTCGCCGTCGATTATCCACGTGGCACAAGAGATTGGCAGAATCGGTTGCCGTTCGAACTGGAGAGGCGAGGCTATTGGTCAAGGCAGATTGACTTCAATGGCGTGCTGGTCAATGAGTATCGAATTGAAAAACCTGTGGAGATTCTTCCCGCGTGTGGCTCTACAACGCCGCCGGAAACAAACGGCCTTCCGGCTCAATTCGGCGTGCTCCATCTTGATTCAGCCTACGTAGAAACCGTTGCGGCCGCCGATACGGCGGTAGCGGTTGCGCTTTGTTGGCAGGTGACCGAGAGGGTTCAGGACGACCTGGTCGTATCCCTGGTGGTGCGCGATCCGCTTACGGGCGAGCGATTGGGTCAGGTGGATAGCCGGCTTGTCGATTCTACCGGCGCGCCGACTTCATCCTGGCAACCCCGTCAGCAGATTGTCACCTACCACGTCCTGCCGCTGCCGGTTGGCGCACCGCCCATCTCCACGAGCATGTTCGCATCCGTCTATGCACCTGAAGAGGCAGGGATTCTTCCGATTGACATATCAAACAGTAGCGGGGTGACTGGCGATCTGGAGCTTGTCTTATCCGAAGTATCGTTGATATCTCCAGTAGGTCTTAATCCATCGCCATATACAAAGGCTGATCAGCCGCCTTGGGGTGACAAGCCGGAAGAGACGGCACCTGGCTTGCTTTTCTTGGGGACCTATGGTCTGCCTACTCAGGTACGACCGGGTCAGACCATTCGCGTGCCACTGGCTTGGCAGGCGACTGCCGGCGATTTACCGGATATTCGGCCGGTATTGTCACTCGAACAGGACGGTCGCGAAATTGTTCAGATAGCCAGCGCGCCGGCCCAAGAGCGGGCACCCACAAATCTATGGGAACCGGGCCAGATCGTGCAGGAGTTTCGTGATCTGCGAGTGCCGGGTAGCATTGACGGCGATCTCAAACTTGTATTACGAGTCGAGGACCAGCGCATTGAATTAGCCAAGATCGCGATCGACGAGGAAGCCGCCGTCTTTGAGCGACCCGCAATCCCCAATCCAACTGATGTTGTCTGGAGCGACGCCATCAAGTTAATTGGTTTTGATTTGCCCGCCACGACGCTTACAGCCGGCGAACCGTTTCCACTAACATTATATTGGGAATCATTGGCGAATGAGATTCCGACCGGCTATTCGGTCTTCATTCATGCCGTTGCCCAGGATGGGCGAATCGTGGCCCAGCACGACGGCCCGCCGGCCAATGGTCAGCGCCCGACTTATGATTGGCTGATAGGCGAATTCATCACCGATTCTCACCCGGTTGAATGGCGCGAGCCGGACTTTGTGGGTCCGGCTCAGCTTTTGATCGGATTGTATAATCCACTAACCGGCGAACGATTGCCGACCACTACCGGAGAGGATAGCTATCCGTTGCCTGCTGTTCTAACGATCGAACCAAATGATTGAGGCCGGTCGGCAAGCGAGTTAGGACTTAGCGGATGTTGAATCCGCCGGCGCGCTGCCGCTCCGGGTGCGGGTCAACAAGGCAACCAGTATCCCGGCGGCGATCAAGGCGATACCCGCTAATGGCAGAATGAGATTGAGACTGCTGCCGGAATTATCGCTGCCCTCGTTGAGGCTGGCGCTCAGCCCTCGCTCGGATACACCGGCTGCTGCCTGAGCCGCCGGGCTATTTTCATCACCGCCGCCCCCTACTGCGACCTGACCCTGCTCGCCCTCCGCCGCTGTCTCCGCAGAAGAGGAGGCCGCAGATTGTTGGGAAGAATCTCCTGAATCGGAACTTGATCCGGCGGCCATCATGACAGTTGCTTCAACGGTCGCGGTCTCCGCCGGCAATCCTTCCGGTGTTGATGTGGCTACCGGCGAGCATGGCACAAAGGGTGCTGGCGTCGGATTCCAGGGAGCACCAGGAGTAGGCGCTACGCCATTCAGCATGGGCGGCTCGACAATCGGCACCAGGGCGGTGTTGCCGATTTCATTAACCTCCTCGTCCAGTACCCAACCGGCAAGTCTCGGCCGGACCTGGATTTGCCACCAGGTCGTGAAACCGGCCCGCCCAATAATCGGGCGAATTTCATCCTTTTCCAAGGTGGTTACGACTGGGTAATCAATGCCGGGTCCGGCATGGACGGTGATCCGGCTGAGCGTCAGGATATACGGGGTTTCGTCACAGGCATCATCGCCTGGGATGCCCCCCTGGCTGGTGCTTGCGCCGCCTCCGCCATTCTGTGTATCCGTTGTGGCCACTGGCGTCAGGTTTGTCCCCGGATTTTGAGGCGAAGTGGATGTGGGCGATGGATTGGCCGGTTGGTCGGTTGAGGGTGTGGCGGTTGGCTGAGAATTATCACCACCGCCACCACCACCGGACGGAGTTGGTGAGGGCTGACTTGGTGGTGGCCGGTTGGGATCAGGTGTCGGTGTGCGGGTAGGAATGGTTGGGTCCTGCGCCAGGACCGGCTGCAACGCGATTCGTGCCGCCAAGCTGGAGGCCAGGACCGCTAAAATGATCAAGAACGTTATGCGCTTCAGCATGGTTATCTCCCTCACTACATGATAGATGCTCGCGCCCGGTCAACGATAACGGACAGCAAATACCATATTGTTTTCCAAAATTGTGTCAAAGAAAACCTGATTCTCTTCAATGCGCCCGGAGGCAGGTGTAACCGCTTCGATCCTGCTGCCTTCAGGAAGCGAAACAGTTATGTTTAGTGATTCTGCCCGCATGCCCGGTTGTTTTTGTACTGATAACTCGTAGATTTTGCTCTCGGTATCATCCTGGACGATTCCGTCCGGAAGGTCGTAACGGAATTCTACAGTCTCCTCGCTGCCCTGAGGCACGAGGATGAAATTGGCAAAAGTCGCCAGACCACCTTGTTCGTTTACGGCTTGCCCGGTGCTGTCCCAACCGACGCCGTTGAACATCGATTCGCCGGGGACGGTGTGGTGACTGGATTCAATCAGCTGGCTACCGCCCGGCGTATAGACCCTGACATAGTTCCAATAACATTGGTCCGCCAAAGCCAGATAATCCAGCCCTTGCTCGAACTCATCGGATACCCCTTGGTAGCACGGCTCGGTCTGCGGCGGGCCGGTGTGGCGGTAATGGAGCGTAACCAGCGCTTGAGGACTTGGCTGGCGGCCGAGGTCGATGGAATAGTCGATTGCGCGCTCGATATAAATACCGACTTTGTTGTAGCCCATGTTGCTATCAACGACCATAAGGAAATCGCCCGGTGGGTGTTGGGGCAGATGGCCGTCCCAGCCTGTCTTGGCTAATGACGCGGCCGTTTCCTGGTCGCGCAGGTAGATGGACAGATGCCGATTATCAACGGCAGTGCCGAGATTCTGCGCCAGCTTGACCGGATTGATCGAGCCGATGTCCGATTCAAATTTCGCCAGGATAGCCGCAGCGAAACCACCCAGAAATGCTTTCCGGTCGCGAACCCATTCGCCGACTTCCTGACCTTCCTGGATATTGCGCGCCTCTTGCAGGGTTCTGATCAGGTTATCGGCATTTATTGTCTGATCCGTTCCGGGAATTGGGACAGCGCCTGTTGCTTCTACGAGGAGGCGAAGGAATTCTTGGTCGATAGCGATCGCGCCGTCGAGAGGTAGGGCGTCCTGGCCGTATTCGAAAAGCTCCATCGCTTTTTGGGCGGATGTCGGAAAATCGGGCCAGAAGTTGGCGTCCCGAAACAAGAATAATTCAAGCCCCATATAATCATAGAGCGGCTGGGGCGGGAAGTCATACGGTTTCACCGCCCAATTATCAACCAGATTGGCATCCTGGAAGGAAAGATCGACGATCTGCCCGTTTTGGACGGTTAACAAGCCGACACCGGTCAGAAATCCCCCTGTCGCCCGGATTTCGTCCTCATTCTGAGCCATAATAAGATAACGGCGCGGGCCATCCTGGCCCAACATGGCCGGTAAATGGGGTGCTAATTGTAGGCCTCCGGCTACAACCGGCATCAGGTCATCGGATACTTCGAGCAAGTGGCGTACTCGCCAGGGCAGGTCTTCCGAAGGAACCCTGCTATCCAATTCCATTCGAGCGACGGAGTACCGTTCAATCGCACTTTTCGTGGTTTCCAGTTCCGGGGCAGCGGCGGCTATGACCGGCAATAATTCACCGAGGCGAGCCGCGCTGAAATCATCTCGTTGCATAATGGCCAACGCCGGTTTGAGCGCCGTGATAGCCGTAGCGCCTGCCTCAGAGCCGGCATCGGCCATTGCCAATAAGTGAGGCGTAGCCTCTAGGAGAGGGCCTATTCGAGGTAACCAGCCCAGCAACGGGAAGATTGGCTGGATAAAACCTAGTTCATCATTAAGCGTTGCGATATCTTCCCGCGCGCCAACAACCAGCGCTTCTATCAAATCCGGATCGGACGATTTCAAGCCGCCAGCAAGTAACACCTGAGCCTTATCCTGAACGGAGAGCAGCGAAGCAGTGGCCTGGTAAACTCGCCAGGTTTTCAAGCCAAGCCAGAGAAAAAGAATAATCAGACCGACCAATACCAGCCAACGCGCTAAGCGAGCAGCCGACCCAGGCTCATGGACTTCCTGTGGGTTTTGAGCCGGCGTGGATTCTGGCACTTGGGTCGATGAATAGCGACCAGTTGAACTCAAGGATTACGCTCCTGACAATACAGGTGTGGCCCGTTGGGGCCGGGAAAAAGTGACTGATTCGTGACGGATAACGGAATTACCGGCGGTTCAGTTACCAGCCCGGCAACGCAAAAAGCGTGGTTTTCCAGGTTATTGGATTGAAAGGCAGCCAGGTCGTCGTTCGCTGGTAGCCATAGATCCGGATAAAGATTGGCCAGTCGGGTGCGATACCAGTCAAAAGCGAAAAGGTTCGAGTCGATCAGATAAACATCCGGCCGTTGCTGCTCAATATGTTGGAAATACCATAACGTGAATATCGTCCGGTCACCGGGGGTGAGCAGAATAGCGCTTTCCGGAGCCGCCAGCAGAACGGATTCGGCCAGTGGCCTGACCTCGCTTTCCCGGCTGAGGTCCTGATTCTGATAGACGATCAGTATCATTAAGGCGGGAACAAGTAGCGCGAAGGCTTTCAGCGGTCGGAGTAGAGGAGCCAGTAGTGTTGTCAGCAGCATGAGGCCCGGTATCAATAATACGGATGCATCCGGCGTTTGGTAGAACAAGGCGAATAAATAATAAAATCCGGCGGTCCCAGCCAGGATAATTCGAGTTTTCCAGATATCGGAGAGCTTCCCAATCCGAGGATTTACCACCGGTAAAATTCGATCGCGCGCGGTTAAAATAGCCACTGGTCCCAGAAAAATCGAATTGAGCAAGCCGCGCAAGCGATCTCCATCCAATGAAAATTGGATGTTATCTTGATAAAGCCTGCCGCTGATCAACCACCACCAACCGGCCAAAGTTGTTGGGTCGCCCCAGATAACCGGACTATTACCCAGAGCCAAAATCGGCAATACCAACATAGGGGCGAGGCCCATGCTGAAACCCAGCCCCAGGCGCGTCCAGGAGCGAGGCATAGGCATCAGGCAGGCAAAGGGCAACATGAAGAGGGAGGTCAGGTGGGCGGTCAGTGCGAGACCCAAGAGTAGACCACTCCTCAGACCAGCGCCATATCGGCTTGTTACGAATAGAAAAGCGCTGAGGAGAAAAACGTTGAGGGCGTATACTTCGGCGACGACCGCCTGACTCCAGACAAGGGGTATGAAGGCAAAAATCAACGCCGCCGCCACGGCGAAGAATGGTTTGGCGGCCGGTCGCACTAGATTGATGATGGTTCCGGCCAAAAAACCGGCGGCCATCGCCATGCAAACGGCCGAGAATAAATTGTAACGGAAAGCAACCGACCCAACAGGAAAAAAGCTGACCAGCTTTCCGAGTAGAACATAAGTGGAATAGCCGGGTGGATGGGGAATACCCAGTGTCATTGAAGCGGTGATCAACTCGCCACCATCCACGGCGGCATTCGCCCAGGTCAAATCCGGCGCAATTGTCCGCCCATACACCCCCAGGGCGATGGCCAAGACAGCCGCAATGTATGGCCATACAGGCGGGCGCACAACAGTTAATGCCTTCATCCCCATCTTGGCATTCAATTCAACGGGATTGATCGGTATTGGTTCCAGACGTCGCATTTCTGTTATCGATATTCCGCAAGCTCTGAGCGATCAACGCGCGCCTTTCCCCTTAAGGACGATGGGCACGGTTTTCAGTAAAATGATCATATCGCGACCAAGGGAATAGTTCTCAATATAGTCCAGATCGAACTGGACACGTTCGTCCAGGGTCAGGTCAGCCCGGCCACTAATCTGCATCAAGCCGGTCATGCCGGGTTTCACCGCCAGTCGGCGCCGATGCCAATCCGTATAATAGGCTACCACTCGTGTTTCTTCTGGCCGGGGGCCAACGAGGCTCATTTCGCCTTTAAGCACATTCCAAAATTGGGGCAGCTCGTCCAGACTCCACCTACGCATAAACCGCCCAGCCCTGGTTAACCGCGGATCGTCAGCCAACTTGAGAACCGGCTCACTTAGTCCTAATGTTGTGACTAATTCCGGCCACCTGGCGGCCGCGCCGACGTGCATCGACCGAAACTTATACAGCGTGAACGGGCGTCCCCGCTCGCCTATCCGCTCCTGCCGGAACAATATCGGGCCTTTGGAGTCCAGTTTAATGATCAGCGCCCAAATGGGCCATGTAAGTAACGTGAATATAAGGCCCGGCAAAGCCAGAAATATATCAAATACCCGCTTGATAACATACGACAACCCGCTAATGATGTGTTCTGAATCGACGCCTCTTTCTGGATGCACGACTCCCCAGCCGTAACCGATGCCCAGTCCGGCGGCGCGCGCAACCAGGAAAAATGGTGAGAGGATGGCGACTAACCGATCTTTGCGCCAGGCCTTTTGCACAAATGGGATCGTAGTGATCATAAACGAGATCGCGATCAAGCCGGCCGGTACCAAGAAATACCAGCCTGTTCCGTTCAAGAGGATCGAGTCGGCAATGATCGCCCCCAAGCCACCAGCGACCAAGGCGATCAGCAGCATGGCTATGAGTAGCATTTGTATTTTCATAACTTGAGGCGTATGTGAATCGCGAACTGCCTGGCCGGGAAATCGGCGAACGACTTGAGCCTTCCAGTAACCGATCGTCACTTTCTTGCGGATATAAGCGGCCAGGGTTCGGCTGTGGCGATGTTCGACAACTGCCCGCTCCTGAAATACCATGCGGTAAGCGCGCGCTGCCAGACGAAACGAAAGTTCCTGATCTTCCAGGTAAAAAAAACGCTCGTCAAACCCCCCGTTGGCTTGTAGAATATCCCGTCGATAGGCGGCCGAGTAAGTATCGATAAAATCGATGTCGGGCTGAATTCGAAGCAAGTCATACTTGTCTTCGTATTCCAGCTGGACAAAACGGGCGACTACTTCTCGCTGGCGCGTAGAGTAAATGCCTTTGCAGGCAATCACGCTGGGATCTTTGAAGGGTTTGGTGATCTCGCTTAACCAATCGGGGTGTGGAATACAGTCTGCGTCCGTACAGCAAACGAGATTGCCGGACGCAGCCTCAATACCGGTGTTCCGGGCAGCCGCTGGTCGGCGGCGTTTGGTAGAGATAACGATGACATCCCCGGCCTTAGCGCGCTCGGCGGTGGCATCGGTGGAGCCATCATCGATGACGATGATTTCGAATGGCTTATCATAGGCCTGGTTGCGAATAGCCGCCACACAGTTCGCGATCGTTGATTCGGCATTATAAGCCGGAACGATAACTGAGACCGTTTCTCTCGTCATGGCGCAGGCGTGTCAGGGGTTACCAGGGTTGCCATCGATTGCCACCGCCATTTACTGCGCGATGCGGCAATAATGCCCATGATGATCTGCGGGATGATGACAACCAAGTAAAACAGGATTGCGTAGCCGAAGATGATCGCTTCATTTTTCAGCCCAAATTGATAGAGCATGAGGGCGGCCGCGCCGTTGAACACGCCGATCTTTGCCGGGGTGCTTGGCGGAGCGATCGCCACGCTAACGACGATGTGGATCAAGGCGGCGTCGAGAAGTGTCAAGGGAATATCAAAGGCCGGGAAAAGTGAATAGGGGAGTAGGACTGATAGCAGGGCGATCACCAGGGAAGAAGCAAGCAGTAGCAGACTCAGGCGAGGGTTGCGTAAAGCGGCCAATCCCTCCAGACCAGACACAGCGATGCGCAGAAACCAATTCTCCACACGATCTGGCAGAGGCCTGACGATTATTCGCCAAATCCTGATTACGAATTCTGTCTGAAAGGATAGGGCGTAGAGGAGGATCAACAACAAAACCGGGACCAGGAGTATAATCGACTCCTGATCGTTGACATAATCGGGCAAAATCACAAACGGCAGAATGAAGGCGATCGTTAGACCGAAGAAAATCAGATCGAGCGTTTTTTCAACGACCAGGGTACCGGCAGCACGAACGGCGCTAATGCCGGTTTCTTGATTCACAGCGTACAGACGCGCGATTTCCCCCAACCTCAAGAATGGTACGACCAAATTAACATATTGCCCCAAGGCCGTAGACCAGAAGGCGGGTGAAAAATGAAGAGTTGGTTGTTCCGAGGCAAACATCAACTGCCATCGCCACCCCTTCAAAAAAATAGTTATGACCATGATCAGCACGGCAAGAAGCACAAAGCCTGGTGATGCCCCGGCCAGAGCCGAGCCGATTTCTTGTAGACTAACTCGTGTTGATAGATACCAGAGACCGGCAATAACGAGTCCCACGGTCAGGAAGACATTAAACCACGGTAGTAAACGTTGTCGCAACAAGAGTCTGTTGGGTTCGGTGTTTTCCGAGAACACGTGATTGCCTATTTCTTCGATAACTGGCTTTGAACCGCCATCACGCGTCTGGACTCTTTAAGGGTTGTAACCGGACGCCAATCAGCGAACAATGGTTAGTGATCATTCCGCCGGGTAAACAGCAATACCGAACCGATTATTGCCGCGATCAAGACAAGCAAGGTGGCGATAAAACCTAACCAGAGCATGATAAGGCCGGTTAAAGCATTACCGGCCGGTTGGGTGGCAGTGCCGGGAACTGACAGTTCTTCGGCTTGGTTTATCGTTAAATCAAGCGGCGCGACCGTCGCAAGAATTGGAACGTCACCAGGAGTCGGGTACGGTTGACCGTCCTGACCGGGTGGTGGATAAGGATCTTGACCGCGAGGAGCGGCGTGGAGTGTCCGGTAAATTCCGGTGAAGGATATCGTCAGCAGAAACATGAACACAAAGACAGTGGCGATCCGGCGCTTGGGATTGGAGGGATGACAAAACATGTCTAATTATTTCAAGCCTTAGCAAAGTACGAAAGCGGTAAATTGTGAATCTCGATAATTGATAGACGCGATCAGCGACGGCTTTGGGAGCGCCGCAGGACGAATATGGCGGCCAGGCATCCGGCAATTAAGAGAAAAGCAGGGACAGCCTGCCAGATATTATGGCTCGTGGCCGCCAAACCAATTCCGACCAGTAATAATCCTATCATCAGGATGAGTTGAAAATCCGGCGATCCCAGAATTTGACCGAATGGAACCGATTGTTGTTGGGCTTGCCAATAATAGTAGCTGAATTCGGCCAATATGACGGCGGCGCCCAATATCCAGAAACTATGGGCGATCACGGAAGTCCAATCGATCATTTGAAAGGAATTATACCACTCTGTGACCCTTCCAGCCGTTTAGAAATCGTGGAATCGATCCAAAATTAGTATGGCGGGGTATACTTGAGGTCATGGCTAAACGTCAAACGCAATTTGTCTGCCAATCATGCGGCCGGATTACGCCGGCTTACATGGGTCGATGCCCTCGGTGTGGGGAGTTCGATACCATGGTCGAGCAGGTGATAGAACCGGAAGCAACCGCAACCAATCGCCGTAAAGCTGGTATTTCAAATTCAAAACCAGTGCGTCTTCGCGAAGTAGAATCAGATGGTATTGATCGGCTTTCCCTGCCATTGACTGAGTTCTCGCGGGTCTTAGGTGGGGGGCTTGTTCCCGGTTCGATTGTTCTGGTTGGTGGCGATCCGGGTATAGGCAAATCCACGCTACTGCTAGAGGTCGCCGGGTTGGTGGCCAATCTGCATGGTCCGGTCCTGTATGTATCCGGGGAAGAGAGCGCCCGGCAGATCAAGATGCGGGCCGAACGGCTTCGCCTTGATGCTGAGGATTTATTCCTGGTGACCGAAACGGGATTACAGTCCATCATCGACCACATGGCTGCCGTCAAGCCTGTGTTAGCCATCGTCGACAGTGTTCAAACCACGTATGACGAAAACCTTACCTCATCAGCCGGTAGTGTCAGTCAGGTAAGAGAGTCGGCTGCTCGCCTCCAAGCGGTAGCCAAGCAAACTGGTATCATCGTTGTCCTCGTCGGCCATGTGACGAAAGAGGGTGCTATCGCCGGGCCACGGGTTCTGGAGCATATCGTCGATACCGTTCTTTATTTGGAGGGGGATCCATTTCATCGCTATCGCCTTTTGCGCAGCGTTAAAAATCGATTTGGGGCCACGAGCGAAGTCGGTGTTTTTGAAATGGTGGAACAAGGAATGGTGGAAGTTACCAATCCATCTGAGGCGTTTCTGGCTGAACGCCAGGCTAACGCGCCCGGATCGGCTATCGCCGTAACGTTGGAAGGGACGCGCCCCCTCCTTGTGGAAGTTCAAGCCCTGTCCACAGCCACGACTTTCTCGAATCCGCGACGGACGGCCAACGGCATCGATTACAATCGTCTATTGTTATTAACGGCCGTGTTGACCCGGCGGGTTCACATTCCGCTTGCCGACAAAGATGTGTTCGCCAACGTCATCGGTGGTTTGCAAATCAGCGAACCGGCCGTCGACTTGGGCGTCGCCCTGGCTATCGCCAGCAGCGTCAAAGATAAGCCGGTCCACGCGGATTTGGCCTGCTTTGGCGAAGTTGGTTTGAGTGGTGAGCTGCGGGCGGTCAGCCAATTGGAGCCGCGAATGAAGGAAGCTGCCAAACTTGGCTTTCGCCGATGCATTGTACCGCGAACCCGGCAACTGAATATGGAAACAATCCCGGCTGGATTGGAAATCATCGGTTGCCGCACCCTTCACGAAGCGATTGAAGCCGCTATGAAAACTTCTTGATTTTTCCGGTCGACGTGCTATTATAGTAAATTCGTTGCACGACAATGGCGTTGATCGCTGGGTTGTCGGTTCCGCTCCTGACATGATCGGGGGCAATGCTCATAAGAGTAAATTCCAAGGAAAGGAGATTTGCAACGTGCGTGAATATGAAGTGACTGTCATCCTCCAACCACAATTGGAGGAAGCCGAGCGTAACCAGGTAATCGAACGAATAAACGAACTCCTGATACCCGGCAACAAAGAAGAAGGGGCGTTAACCGCCAATCATTGGGGCCTTCGCCAGTTGGCCTATCCGATTCGGAAATTCACCGAGGGTTACTATATCCTCTACGAGGCGAAACTAAACCCTACCCGTATCCGCGAGATCGAACGCACCATGGAATTTAATGAAGACATCCTTCGTTACATGGTTATTCGTAAAGGCGAGTAAGATTAATCGGGAGGGCTAATGCCGTCGAATCGAGGCTTGAATAAAGTCATGGTTATCGGCTGGCTAGAGGATGAACCGGAAGTTCGGCAAACCCCTAGTGGTCGCTCTGTCGCATCCTTTAGTGTCGCCACTTCCCGGACATGGACCTCACCCGAAGGCGAAAAACATGAAGAAAAAGAATGGTTTAATGTCGTCGCCTGGGGTCCGCTGGCGGAAATATGCCGCGATCGGCTAATCAAAGGCCAACAAGTCTATATTGAAGGTCGATTGCAAACGAGGGGCTGGGAGGATAGTGCCGGCCGAAAACATTTCCGCACCGAAATCGTAGCCCAAGAACTACTATTACTCTCAGATTAGTGTAAAGAGGAATTAAACAATGCAAGCTACCAACCGTCCAAACCGGCGTTTTCGCGCCACCAAGCGAGTGTGCCAGTTTTGTGTCGAGAAAACCGAGATCGATTACAAGCAGATCGACACGCTCAACCGTTATGTGAATGAGTTCGGCCGGATGCGACCCCGCCGGCAAACCGGTACCTGCGCCAAACACCAGCGTCACCTGGCACGCGAGATCAAACGAGCGCGCCACATCGCTTTGTTACCCTTTGTATCAGACTAGCTGAATAACCCCAGCGAAAGCGACAGCTATGGCTAAAAACAATACCAAGCCAACCGAAACCGACGAACAACAGCGGCAATCCCGTAAAGAAATCCTGATCGCTCGGAAACAAGAACGCCAACTGCGCAATATTCGCATTGGCGTGATTGTTACCTTAATCCTGATCATTGTTGTTGTTGCGATAGCGTTGGTTAACGAATTGATACTCACCCCAAACCGCTCTGTCGCCACGGTTGCCGGATCGGATATATCCCTTCGTGAGTGGCAAGATCGGGTCGAGTTCGAGCGCGCACAACGAATTATCTTCCTCGAAAACCAGCTGGAAGCGTTTGGTGGGGATGTAGGGATAGTCCAGCAGTTTGGTGGACAGGTTATAAACGAGTTGTTCGATCCCGAGGGGATGGGGCAGAACATGGTCAACGTCATGGCTGAAGAAAAAATCATCTGCCAAGCGCTGGCTGATCGGGGTGTTGAAATAACCGACGCAGATGTTCAGGCATTTATCGAGACATCCTACAACTACTTTCCTCCGGATCGACAACCGACACCGCTACCGGAACCGACGGAGACCATTGTCCCTACTCCATCCTTAACACCGATCCCAACCGCAGTTATCACCGAAGTCGTGCCGACCGCCACACTATTTCCAACGCCGACTGCCGGTCCGACCGCTACTCCGCTTCCAACAGCGACTCCCGTACCTGAGGAGTTTTTCCTGGAGGAGTACGCCTCGACGACAGCCCAGTTCAATGACTTAGGTGTCGATGAGGTGACCTATCGCGGGGTTGTTCGGGCTCAACTGTGCCGGGATAAATTGGCCGAAATATTGGCAGAAGAGCAATCGTTGAGCCGGATCGCGCCGCATGCCAGCCTGTTCCTTGTCTCGGCCGAAACACGGGAAGAAGCTGAAGAGACCCTGGCGGCTATCGAGGCAGAGGACTACATAACAGTCTGGAATACCATTCGCAGCCGGCCGGATGATCCCGAGGCAGAAGAGCAACCGACCACCTTTGCTTTCGAGCTCTTGTGGCGTACAACAGAAAGCCTCCAGTCCACGGTTGGTGATGATATTGCTGTGGCCGCTTTTGACCTGGATTTAAATACACCCAGTGAGATTATCGAAGTCAACAACGGGGACGGCACGACTTCCTATTACGTCATCATGGTTAGTGGTCGCGAAGATCGCGAGATGACCGAGGAGGAGTACCAAGCACGGCGGAATGAGATAACCCAGCTATACGTGGATGAACAACTGGTTGGGAACCTACAGATTAATGATATCTGGCGTGGACGAGTGCCCGTTATTCCTGTTCTGGATGCTAAATTCCTAGCCGCTCCGACTGCGACCCCGGAAGTTACTCCCGGCAGCTAGGCGGAGAGTGGTTTTTCGATTTGGTGGAATACATGCAAGAGGCCAGATTCGTATCTGGCCTCTTTGATCTTGGTCTGACTCTATAACGGAGTGGATAGTGGCCGTTGAGTGGTTGGAAGGAGCGATCGCCGTTAAGGCCGCTCTTGAGTCAAACTCGCGCGATTTCCAGGCGATATTTATCCATGCTGACCGCTTGGATAGTCAGGTCGCTTCTATCCAGCGACAGGCCCGTCACCAAGCAATCCCCTTTGAAAGGTTGCCGGCTGAGAAATATGATGCGCTCGTACCTAGCGAACAAACCGGCGGAATTGCCGCCCAGGTTGGTCCAAGACGATTCCTTACACTGGGTGAGCTTTTAAGTGAGGACACTAAACCGGCTATTGTGATGCTAGACGGAGTTGAAGACCCTTATAACTTTGGCCAGGCGATTCGTGGGCTTTATGCCGCGGGTGTTCATGGACTCGTCGTCCGGGAGCGGAATTGGTTCCATGCCGCGGCCCAGGTCGCCCGTTCATCGGCCGGGGCTTCGGAACGAATGCCGATCGCCGTCGCCAATAGCCCGGAGGAAGCAGCCGATTTCTTCCGCGCGGCCGGCTTGGCTATCGCGTGCGCAACGACCGAAATTGCCCAGTCGATGACGGATGTTGATCTGTCTGGGCCCTTGTTTTTGGTGATTGGTGGTGAGAAGCGTGGTATTTCGCGTTCATTCCTCAAGTCAGTCGACCTCCGGATCGCCATTCCGTATGGACGGGATTTTCCCCAACAACTCGGATCAGCCGCCGCCGCAGTCGTTTTAGGTTTTGAGATCATGCGCCAGCGTCGAGATAGCCAAACGTCAACCTAGCGTAGTTTGCACGTATCGTCCTCAACAATCAGCTATGTTATACTTTTTTTGCACATTAACTTTGGGATTGGTGGTGCGGGAGAAAGCCCATATTGACTCGACGATGAAGCCTATATCCTGATGGTGCTAGCTCTGAAAGACACCACAAGCTCTACAATAATCCCTTGGAAAATCTGTGGATGTGTTTTTATAAGCTGGCACGAACAGACCCTCACCCATGACATGTTTGTCCTGGTTCAACCCAATCTGTGGATTTTGACGTTGTTATGAAACAAATAAAAAAGTAATGATGGGTTTTTAACGGGTTCAATCGCTTGATGCAGAGAAAGCCCTTACAGGGTCTGTACGACCCTCGTTCATTGTGAAAATGAAATCATGGACTAATTCCGATTGGAGTGTGTTGTGAATCTACATGAATACCAGGCTAAACGTTTATTCGCGGAGCATGGAATCCCCATCCCTCGCGGCGAAGTTGCCACAAACCCGGACGAAGCGTATGCGGTCGCCCAACAATTAGGCGGCCGGGCGGTCATCAAAGCTCAGGTTTTGACCGGCGGGCGGGGCAAGGCCGGAGGGATCAAACTGGCGCAAACCCCCGATGAAGCCGCTCAGGCAGCCCAAGCCATTTTAGGCATGCAAATCAAAGGACTCACTGTTCGTAAGGTCCTGGTGGACGATTTAGCACCGGGAATTAAGCAGGAGTTGTATCTGGCTGTGCTCATCGATCGCGCCCGGCGGTTGCCTATGATCATGGCTTCCGCATCCGGGGGGATGGACATCGAGGATGTCGCCGAGAAGACACCCGATCAGATACACACTGTTCACGTCGATCCGGTTCTGGGTGTCCGCAATTACCAAACCACCTACTTGGCACAGAAGATGAGCCTGCCCCGTGAGGTCTGGAAAGATTTTTACACCATCACGGCCGGTTTGTATGCCTGCTTTCGAGCCAATGACGCCTCCTTGACCGAGATCAATCCCCTAGTTATTACAGGCGAAGGCAATCTCATGGCGCTGGATGGAAAAATGTCGATCGACGATAATGCCCTCTCCCGCCAGCCGAGACTGGCCGAGATGCGCGATCTGGATGAGGAACCGCCGGCCGAGACCGAAGCGAGGCAAACGGGCATAACGTTTATCCAGTTGGACGGAAACATCGGGTGTATGGTGAATGGGGCCGGTCTGGCCATGGCGACGATGGACATCATCAAGCTCTACGGTGACTCACCGGCGAACTTCTTGGATATTGGCGGCGGCGCCAAAGCCGGCCAAGTGGCGACAGCGCTCCGTCTCATCCTCACTGACCCAAAAGTTGAAGCCGTTCTGTTCAATATCTTTGGCGGCATTACCCGTGGCGATGAAGTCGCCCGAGGCATCCTGACTGCTCTGGAACAGATCGATACGAAGGTGCCGATGGTTGTCCGTCTGGCAGGGACGAATGCTGCCGAGGGATTGGCCTTATTGGCCGAGGCAAAGATGGCCACGGCCGCGACTTTATCAGAGGCCGCCCAAAAGGCTGTGAAGGCAGCGAACGAGGCGAGTGGGAGAATATCATGAGTATCCTAGTCGATAATAACACCCGGTTACTCGTTCAGGGGATGACCGGTCGCGAAGGAACATTTCACACCAACCAGATGATCGCTTATGGGACGAAAGTCGTTGGCGGCGTTGTTCCAGGTAAAGGTGGTCAATTCTTCGAAGGCGAAGGGAAACATCTGCCAATCTTTGATTCAGTGCGCGAGGCGGTTGAGGCAACGGAGGCCAACGCCACGATCATCTTCGTTCCCGCCAAATTCGCACCTGATGCGATGTATGAGGCTGCAGACGCCGGGTTACCATTGATCGTTTGCCTGACGGAGCATATCCCCGTCCTGGAGATGATCTCTGTCCGCGCCTATCTGGATCAACGCAATACGCGGTTGATAGGACCGAACTGCCCCGGTCTCATAACTGCCGGGCAAGCCAAAGTCGGCATCATTCCCGGTACGATCGTCACCCCCGGTCCGGTGGGGCTTGTTTCGCGAAGCGGTACCTTAACCTATGAGGTCGTATTCGCTCTTACCCAACGTGGCATTGGCCAGACAACCTGTGTTGGTATTGGCGGTGACCCGATCCAGGGGATGAACTTCATCGATGTTTTGCGGTTGTTCGAAGCAGACCCTGAAACCGAGGAGGTCATCATGATCGGCGAAATCGGCGGCAATGCCGAAGAAAAGGCGGCAGAGTATATCGCCCAACACATGACCAAGCGCGTTACCGCCTTCATCGCCGGGCGCACAGCCCCGCCAGGCAGGCGCATGGGCCATGCCGGGGCGATCGTGGAAGGGAAAAGCGGCACAGCCGAGGGCAAGATCGCCGCTCTGGAAGCCGCGGGCGTACAGGTCGCCAGTAATCCCGACCAGATCGTTGATATGGTTACCCGGCGTTAGATCACCTTCATAACGCTGTTGTTCGTAATAACCGCGCGGATAGGATCGAAATCATAAAGCAACGTAGCGGTTATTACGAACCTCAAATTTCTTCTCCAAACTTTCGCCGGACATTCACTTGGCTTCCGGCGACGAATCGGCTCCGATCCCCATGAATCTGCGGCGAAGAATACAAGGAATTGATCCCGGAATATTGATCGTCATTGTCCTCAGCCTGTTGGCTATATGGCCTTTGATCAGCCGGGTTAGCCTGCCGGAGGGGACGGATGCCGAACTGCACATCTTTCGCCTGCACGAATTGAGTTTATTGATCCGCGGCGGCGAGTTCTACCCGCGATGGGCGCCGAACTTCTACCACGGCTATGGCTACCCTATCTTCAACTATTATGCCCCATTGATCTATTACCTGGGATTACCCCTGGAATTGATGCCGCAGATTGACGCCGTTCTGGCCAGCAAACTGGTACTGATTGCTGGAATGGTCCTGGTTGGAGTGGGGCTTTACGGCTTCGTGCGCGATAACTGGGGTCGACGTGCGGGCTTTGTCGCCGCCGCCTTGGGCATGTATGCTCCCTATCTGCATTTTGTCGATCCACACATTCGGGGGGCGCTTCCGGAGGCCTTCAGTTTTGGCATCTTTCCCCTGGCGTTGTGGTCTATGGATCGTTTGCGTCGACGACCGTCACCGTGGTCCTGGTTGATCGCCGTCTTGCTTGTGGCGGCAGTGGTCCTGGTGCACAATCTCATGGGCTTTTTCTTTTTTGGGGTCTTAGTCGCCTGGACTGCCTGGCAGTTGCCGCTGAGTCTGTGGTCGAGCCGCCAGCAGGGGCTTGGTGCCAAACACGCTTTCCTGAACACCGGCTGGTTGTTTGCCTCGCTGATCGTAGGCCTGGGCTTGGCGGCCTTTTTCTGGTTACCTGTCATCTTGGAACGCGAGGCTGTCACGTTGAGTACCCTGATCGGAGCGGGTGATAACTATGACTTCCGCACCCATTTTCTAAACGTCGGTGAAATGGTGGCTTTTTCTATTCCGCCGGATTGGGGAGCGACCCAATCACCTTTTCGGTTTAATCTCGGTGTCGCGCAGTGGATTGGCGGGTTTCTGGGCGTGGTGATGCTGCTGTTAAACCGGGTTAAGGAACGATGGCAGGTCCTTTTTTTCGCATTGGCAGCCGGATTTGTGATAGTGATGATGCTGCCGGAATCAGAACCCCTCTGGGAGATCATCCCTTTCCTGCCCTACTTCCAATTCCCCTGGCGCTTATTAGGCGCAGCGTCGATGTTTTTGGCTATCCTCGGCGCGGCCGGTTTCGATGGCCTTTTACGGTCGATTCCCGCGATGCAGACGGGTCTTCGCCCTTCGTGGGCTACGGCTATGGCCGTGCTTTCGCCAATGATTCTCGCGTTACCGTTGAGTCAACCCGCCCCCTGGACGGAATTTGGTGAGGTCAACACATTGCGGATGTCGCTCATTGAGAACAGCGGCCGCTGGTTAGGGACGACCTCCACGGCCGATTACGTTCCGGCTACGGTCGACATGCTCCCAGACCGGCGCGGTGAGGTGATTGGTCCGATCGCCGAGGGACAGCCGCCTGATCGCCTGAATTATGAAGCCATGCCGGACGGGGCTGTGGTGACGACAGAAGTCGTCCGGCCGCTTAAAACTCGCTACTATGTTTCTGCACCCAAGCAGTTTCGCCTCCGCCTCTACCAGTTCGATTTTCCGGGATGGCAGGTGCGTATCGATGGTGAAACGGCGGTTACGGAACTTGCCCAACCCGAAGGCTTCATCGTTGTCCTCGTGCCCCAGGGTGATCACGTTGTTGAAGTTGAATTCGGCAACACGCCATCGCGGACACTCGCCTGGTCGATAACACTGGTAGCTCTATTGATGGCGTTTGTATTGGCCTGGGTTTTGGCCAAGCGAAAAAACCAGTTCCCAATTTATTCAACGACCAACGAACGAGATCGACGCCGTTCCATCGATGATTGGCCGGTATTGGTGGTTGTCGGTGGTTTCTCGATGATGGTTCTACTACTGGAACCGTTGGGACTTTTCCATGATGCTTCCGCCGATGGAACGCTGGATATTCCGGCGACTGTACACTACGCCAATTTTGGCGATCAGATCGCTTTGTTAGGCTTTAAGGATAACGCTGATATGATCGCGCCCGGTGAGGAGATCGATATCACTCTTTTTTGGCAGGCATTACGACCATTGGAAGTTGATTATCAGGTATTCTTGCACTTGTTAGATGAGAATGGCGTCCTGTACTCTCAATCTGATAAGCTCAATCCGGGCGAGTATCCGACGCGTCGCTGGCCACCTGATCGCTATGTTCCCGATATCCATCGCCTTGCCTTGCCGAAAGACCTTCCACCCGGTGTTTACACAGTGGCGACTGGTTTATGGGTTCAATCGGAAGGCTGGCGATTGCCTATTTTTGATGATAGCGGACAACAGATCGGGGATTATGAACCGCTGTTCACGGTCATAGTGTATTAATATGCCTGCCAGGGTCATTAGCGGAAAGGCAAAAGGCCGACGTCTGAAACTCGTACCAGGAGATTCGACACGGCCAATCATGGATCGCGTTAAAGAGAGCCTCTTTAACATACTGGGGGATATTCAGGGCACGCGATGGCTGGACTTGTTCGCCGGAACCGGTCAGGTGGGCATCGAGGCTTTGAGCCGTGGCGCGGAAGAGGTCGTGTTTGTTGATAATACAAGAGCCGCCATCCAGACCATATTTGATAATCTGAAGCATACTCAATTGACGAGTGGCGCGCGGGTAATCCATTCAGACGCGTTTCAATTTCTCGGGGCTATAACGAAAGATCTTTATGACGCGATCTACGTCGCGCCACCGCAGTACAAGGGCTTGTGGATCGATGTTTTGAGACGAATTGACTTAACCCCGGAAACATATCTGAGCAAAGGCGGAATGGTAATTGTTCAGATCGATCCGCGCGAGTATCTGGAACCCCAACTCTCCCGGTTGCATCTTGCTGACCAACGGCGTTACGGCAACACGTTGCTCTGTTTCTTCCAGGTCGATGCTTAACCAACCTGGAATTCCGGGGATCAGTTAGTTAACCAGTGTTATCTGGATTATGCACTGGCCTAATTCATTACCCAAGCCATCCAATGCGCGCAGTCGAACGAGATAAGGCCCCTGTTCCCATTGACTCAGATCCGCTACAGCTAATTCGCCGTTCACGATCGGTTGGCGGCCGTTTTCCTGCATGATGGGCGCCCATAATCCGACGGTTTGCGGGCCGTTTAATTCGATTATAAATTGATGATCGGGACCGGTGTCGGCTGTGCCGAGGATATTGAGTTGTTGAAAAACCAGACCTCCATTCAGCGGTTCGGTAATCGTCAGGGTGGGATTGCAGGACTCAAATGGTGTGGGACTGGCTTCCGGCGTGCCTATTTCCTCTGCGCTGCTCTCAGACTCGAGGGTAGGTTCGGCAAAACCCTCAAAACCGGGCAGTGGTGGCAATGTAACGGTTGCGGCAAGCACCGGCTCAGATGCCTGATCGGTTGAATTGGCCGTTCCTGTTCCCAGTGGCGTCGGTGAGGCGAGTGGTGTGGCGAAGATATTGGGCGTCGGCGTGGACGGTAATAACAACTCGGCGGGCAAATCCGGGGCGATGTTGCGGTTAACGTAGAAAACAACGCCGATCACGGCGGCGAAAAAGAGCATGAAACTCAAGGCGTGATTGCGCACGCTGGTAGCAGTTTCGCGCTCCAGGTTGAACATAGCCCGTTGAAGCGACCGTTGGGCGCGGATGAACTCGGTCAGGTACCATATGAGTCCGAGGACACTGATGATATAGATCCAGACATCGTTGCGAATGAGGAATAGGTAGATGCGATCCATGAGGTCTCAGCGCCTGTGCAGGCGGTTAGGATGGAGTATACCGAGACCCTACACGGGTGTCTATCTTGGGGATTCCGTTCGGCTTCAGGAGGAGGCTGAGTTTAATTCATCCAGACGTCGAATCACACCTTTCACAACGGTGACCAGACGCGGGATGGTTTGTTGGCCCATCGCCAGCACTTCATCATGGGTGAGGGTGGTCCCCGGTGTCGGGTCGGGCAACGCCAGATTAGCGATAGTTGAAATGCCCAGAACGCGGATACCTCCGTGCCGGGCCACAACCACTTCCGGGGCAGTTGACATGCCAACGGCATCTCCCCCCGCGATTTGTAGAAATCGAAGTTCCGCCGGCGTTTCAAAGCTTGGCCCGGCGACATAGGCGTAGACACCCTCAGCCAGCGCAAAACCGGCGTTGCGAGCGATGTCGTGGGCCAAGGATCGCAAATCGGCATCATAGGGCATGGTCATGTCAGGAAAGCGAGGTCCGATCGATTCATCATTTGGTCCGCGCAAGGGGTTATTGCCCGCCATGCCGGGGAAATTGAGATGATCGCGGATAAGCATCAGATCACCCGGCTTGAAGGCTGGATTCAATCCTCCTGAAGCGTTGGTGACGATCAAGGTATGGACACCGAGAGCCAGCATGACCCGAATTGGCATTGTCACCCGACCTATCGGATATCCTTCGTAAAAATGCGTCCGCCCTTGGAGCACCAGAATATCCTTACCTTCGAGCTGACCGATCACCAACCGGCCAACATGGCCGGGAACAGTCGAGACGGGCCAATTTGGAATTTCCGTGGTAGGGATCACATCCGGATTATCAACGGTATCGGCCAGATTATTAAGGCCGGAACCTAAGATAAGGCCAATTTGGGGGTGGTAATTCGTTCGTTTGCGGATGTATTCTACCGCTGCGCTTATCTCGGCTGGGGTGATAAATTCAGACATGGTACCCTTGTTCAAATTATTACGAGTGGTTCAGGCTTCTTAGGTAGATACCTTTTTGTCGGTGGTTTCCATCTGGGTATATATTTGGGTAGTAGAGATATTCGCGTGACCTAACAGTCGTTGGATATCTTCCAGTTTTGACCCTTTACTGATGCGATGGACGGCAAAACTATGACGGAGGGTATGGGGGGTGACTTCATTCTGCAACCCGGCCTCGCGCGCGTAGCCTTTGATGATCAACCACAGTCCCTGGCGTGTCAATTGTTCGCCCCGATGATTGAGGAATAGCGCTGTTTCCCGCTCATTCTTGATGAGATGTGGTCGCCCTTCGGCGAGATATTCGACCAGTAAAGCCTTGGTTTCCTCATTGAGGGGTATCTCACGGGATATTCCCTGCCGTGTCGGAGAAGAAAGGGACAAGCGATTCAGATCGACATCAGCAACCTGAAGGGAAACGATCTCCGTCACGCGCATGCCCGTTTCATAGAGCGTCGTCAACAAAGCCCGATCGCGCAAAGTCTTGGGCGAATTGCCGTGGCCTGGAGCTTCCAGTAACCTTTCCACTTCAGTGAAGGTTAGCGTCTGCGGCAAGCGTTTTTTAACTTTGGGAGAATCTATTTCTATCGTTGGATTTTCGTCGATGATACCCTTTGAATTCAAGTAATTGAAGAAGGATTTGAGGGCGGCAACCTTTCGGGCAATCGTTGAAGAGGCGTAAGGTTGATCCTTATGCTTCATGAAGGCTAAATAGTCGTTGATCCGATCTTGTGTAACAGCCGAAAAATTCGTTTGATCCGAGTGGCTACGCTGCTCGATGAACTGGATAAACTGGCTTAGGTCGTTACGATACGCCGCGATTGTGTTTTCCGAATACTGATACTCTTGCTCCAGGTAGGTCAAGAAGCCGAGCAGATGCTCTTCCATGGCTTAGTTCTCCCGTTCGGTAGCATTTTAGATTTGTACGACTTTCGAACAAGAGGGAGCTCGGCCGTGGCGGGCAGCCAAATATGCTACATCTCCTCTCACGTCTCGCAGGCATTCCAGCGTGGTGGTATAAAAACCAGTGTCGCAGCACCCACACTAGATTATGTCATGCTAACTTCTGAAAATTATAGCACTACTTTCCATAAAATCAAATGCCTGTGACGTGAATTTCGGGTAATATCTCCGAGTTCTTCAGGCAGACTTCGTCATGCTAGAAATAACTGCCTGGAAAATAGCCAATTCCCATTTACATGATAAGGAGATATTTGCCCATGAGTTCCCCCGCCTCTGAGCGCATCATCATCGCCGGCGCAGCCGGGCGTGATTTTCACGACTTCAACACGTTTTTTCGCAACAATGATCGTGTTCATGTCATTGCCTTCACGGCGACGCAAATCCCTAATATCGAAGGCAGGCTTTATCCGCCATCACTGTCCGGATCGTTGTATCCGCAAGGCATCCCTATCCACCCCGAGGCTGAACTTGAACAATTGATCAACCGGTACAGCATCGACGATGTCGTCTTCTCATACTCCGATGTATCTCATGAATACGTGATGCATCTGGCGTCAAGGGTGTTGGCGGCTGGGGCGGGATTCCGATTACTTAACCCACGCCGGACCATGCTTAAGTCCACAAAACCCGTAATATCGGTCGGCGCGGTGCGCACCGGTAGCGGCAAAAGCCAGACTTCGCGGAAAATTCTCGAGATCCTGCAGAACGATCTGGGTTACCAACACGTCGTCGCCGTTCGCCACCCCATGCCGTATGGAAACCTGGCCGATCAAGCGGTTCAGCGCTTTGCTTCCCACGAAGATATGGATCGCGCGTCGTGCACCATCGAGGAACGCGAGGAATATGAACCTTATGTCGATCGTGCGGCTGTGATTTATGCCGGTGTTGATTATGAAGCGATATTGCGGCGTGCCGAAAACGAGGCGGATATCATTATTTGGGATGGCGGCAACAACGACCTTCCCTTCTTCCAGTCCGACTATCATATTGTTGTTGTTGATCCCCACCGGCCGGGACATGAGTTGCGCTATCACCCCGGTGAAACGAACTTGAGGATGGCCGATGCCGTCGTTATCAACAAGATCGATACTGCCGGAGCGGAAGGCATTGACCAGGTCCTTCAGAATGTCCGGGCTGTAAATCCAAAGGCTGTCATTGTTCGTGGCGCGTCACCTTTGTTTGTGGAGGACCCCGCGGCTATCGCCGGCAAACGTGTCCTGGTTATCGAAGACGGTCCCACATTGACGCACGGGGAAATGGCCTACGGTGCAGGTGTGGTCGCCGCGCGTCAATTCGGCGCATCTGAGATCGTCGATCCACGCCCATACGCTGTTCGTACCATTGCCGATACATACCGGAAGTATCCCACAACTGGACCGGTGCTCCCGGCGATGGGTTATGGACGAGACCAAATGGCTGATTTGGAAGAGACCATCAACGTGACGCCGGTTGATCTCGTGATTATCGCTACACCGATTGACTTGGGTCGACTGGTAGACATCGATAAGCCCAGCCAGCGCGTTCGTTATGAACTACAGGAAATTGGACGGCCGACATTGAGTGACTTGTTGCGCCAAAAATTCGGCAGTTCATAGCAGAGTTGCGCGCAAGGGTGCGAAGCTGAGCCGGTGTTCCGGGCATGCGCCAAGTCGGTCGAGCGCTTGCCGGTGCTCGACCGTGCCATACCCTTTATGGCGGGCAAACCCATAGCCCGGATACCGTGCATCCAGGTCCAGCATATAACGATCCCGGCTCACTTTCGCCAGTATCGAAGCAGCGGCCACGCTCAGGCTACGTTGATCCCCGCGAATAATGTCTTGTTGGGGGAGACTCAAAGCTGGAAGACGCATGCGACCATCTATCAGGAGCGCTTCCGCGGCGGGCATCAATTGGGCCACAGCCTCGACCATTGCCTGGCGGGTTGCGGCCATGATCCCGCTCGCATCAATGATTTCAGCTGAGACAAAGCCTATGCTGTACGCCATAGCTCGGGAGCAAATGAGGGGGAACAATCCTTCCCGCTCCTTGGCTGACAGTAGTTTCGAATCGGTGACCCTGTCGAGAGCAAAAAGAACACCGGCATCATGAAGCGGGAGTATCACCGCCGCGGCCACGACGGGGCCGGCCAAGGCCCCACGCCCGGCTTCATCGATCCCGGCAATGCGGGTTAACCCCAATTTTTGTGACAGCGCGATCTCAAGAGCCAGGTCGGGGGGTAAGTTTGGTCTCGTGACCATATCTTTAGATTGATGGCGTTGGTTTCTTTTCTGGGCGTCGTTCATACCGCCCGGATGCCCCATTCTTACGAATCCGTAGGACTTCGCGGATCATATTGATTGAATCCCGAATTGGGCTCACACGACTGCTTTCACCGTAGTACCACTGGACCGGAATTTCTTCAATCTGATAACCTCGGCGCAAAGCGATATAGAGTAACTCTACATCGAATGCCCAGCCGTCGATTGTCTGATAAGGGAGAATATCCAGGGCTACTTCCCGGCGGAAGCATTTGAAGCCGCATTGAGTATCTTCGAAGCCGGGAATGGCCAGGACCTTAACATAGAAGTTAAATACGCGTCCCATTAAATGGCGATATTCCGGTTCATTGTAACGAACCGCACCTGGAGCTTCACGACTGCCGATGGCGACGTCATATCCGGAAAGTTGTGGCGGGAGGAATTTATAAATTTCCTGGACGGGCATCGAGAAATCGGCATCAGCCATGAACAAATAATCCCCGGAGGCAGCCAGCATGCCGGTGCGAACAGCCGCGCCTTTCCCTTGGGTCAACTCATCCATTACGCGCATATACGGCCGTGTCGCCGCGAACTCGGCGGCCACCTGCCCAGTTTGATCGGCGCTGTTATTGTTGACGATTATCACCTCGGATCGATAGGGTTGGGATTCCAGAAAGGCGGTGACGGTGGGTAAAGTATTAGGCAAGCGGCTTCCCTCATTATACGCGGGAATCACAAGGCTTAGGAGAGGTGGTGGTGAACTCATGCTTTATTGATGGCCTGAACAATGAGGGGTTTTTCGATCGGCAACACTCCACCGCCGGGCACAACCGCGTAGTTTACTTTGGACTGGCGGCCTCGTCAACCGGGGTTAAGCGTGCCTCTAGCTCGCGAATGTCGATCCGACGATTGGCCTGAATTTTCCGCCGTGCCGCCAGCAAAAGCGGCAATCCTAATAGACCCGCCAGTTGCCCGTGGAGCCGAGCCCGCGCGGCCGGACCCCGCCAAGCTTTAATCGCCTCCCAGCTAATAAGTAATTGAGCTTTTAGAATGGCCGGCCAGTATTGGCGCAGGAGCGCCGACGGATAATTTTTCCAGATGACATACAGAAAATTTCGACCGTCATAATAGCTGCTTTGTTCTCCACTTCCACCGGAGGCTTTAAGCTTGTGGTATACCACGGCCGTTGGGATATAAAGGACTTGCCAGCCCGCCAGGTGCGCCCGCCAGGCAAGATCGACATCTTCACAAGAGAAGAAGAATGAATCGTCCAAAAAGCCGATTTCGTCCAACATCCGCCGGCGATAAGCAGCTGCTCCGCCGCAGGCGCTGAATACCGGTTCAGGGTGATCGTATTGTCCCCGGTCAGGTTGCCAGACGCCTCGATTACCTGGCAGGCCATCGACTCGATAATAATCGCCTGCTGTATGGAAATGGTCCCGTTGATCGAAAAGAAGTAATTTACCGGCAATGATACCGACCTGGGGGTTCCTGTAAAATGCCTGGACGAGTTCCTCTAACCATAATTTGTCCGCCTCAGTGTCATTGTTTAGGAGACAGATAATTTCACCTTTGGCAACAGCATAGCCGGCATTACAGGCGCCGGTAAACCCCCGATTTTCTTCCAGTTCCAAGAGCCTTACCTCCGGGAACTGGTCGCGGATGTAATTTTGCGACCCATCAGTCGATCCGTTGTCGACCAGAATAACCTCGTGATTCGTATATAGCTGGTGACGAAGGGCATTTAGGCAATCGTCGAGATGGTGCCGGCCATTCCAATGGGGGATGATGATAGACACCAGGGGCGAATTTTGACTCATTGACTCGTATGATTGCTCATGTATTCCGCTAATGCTTCTTGCCACGGCCTTAAGGTGATACCGATTGCCTGACCATTGCGATTATGCAATGCCCCGAAGGGGGGCGGTGATGAGAGACGGCTGTAAGCTGAGTTGAGGATAGGGATAACGGAGGTCGCCTCAAGGTCCGCGAGTCGCAGTATTTCACGGGCAAAGATGTAGCGAGAACAGGCAGACGCATTAACGAAGTGATAGATCCCGTATTGCCCGGTA